>JAEEGL011744693.1_pt1 | contig 16969 bp, 16 predicted proteins | sample 9134231 | NCBI WGS metagenome assembly JAEEGL01 (sample SAMN16246548, study PRJNA631951) | gut metagenome | biome: gut microbiome; feature: rumen; material: fiber-attached | host: Bos | place: Iran: Karaj | collected 2018-10
ATATCGTCAAGACCGAGCACAATATCTGCTCCGGCAGCTTTAAGGAGGCGTTTTGTGCGCTTGCGAGTATGGATATCACAAGCAAGGACTTTTTTTGTATAGTTGAGGATCACTTTCGGATTATTGGCAAAAATAACTTCAACATCGGTTCCGCAACTACGTATGAGATCCGAATAGTATTCAACATAGTCTACGCCGGTAAAAGGATGTTTGTTTTGTCCGAAAAGTTCGCGATATTTTTCAAGAGTTAAGACGTCCGAAAAAGGATCGACATTCTTTTCGTCAAGCATATCAATATCTACAAGATGATTTCCTACTTCGTCTGAAGGATATGAAAGCATTAAGTATATTTTTTTAGCTCCCTTGGCAATTCCCTTAAGACAGATCGCAAAACGGTTGCGACTGAGTATCGGGAAAATAACGCCGATTTCTTCTCCTCCAAGTTTTGCAGAAACATCTTTTGCTATCGCATCTACAGAAGCGTAATTTCCCTGAGCTCTTGCTACAACAGCCTCAGTAACGGCAATTACATCGCGGTCTCTGATTTCAAATCCTTCGCTTTCTGCAGCCTGAAGGACTGAATCTGTAACGATAGACACAAGGTCGTCGCCCTCACGAATAATCGGTGCGCGGATTCCGCGCGAAACGGTACCGACTCTTCTTTCCATTTTTAAGTCTCCTTTTATTTTATATAAATGTGAGAATTCTGTTTTTAGACCTTCAAATTATTCATCAATACACTTAAAAAGTATAGCATATTTTTGCTAATAATACAAGTATTCGTTTAAAATTTCACAAATTTTTAAAATCAGCAGGAATAATCAGTTTATTTGAAAAATTTTTCATCAAAGGGCTTGACAAACGAAAAAAAATGTAGTATAATGTCAAAGCGTTCTAAAAGACCCAACTGATTAGTGCTGATGTAGCTCAGTAGGTAGAGCGCATCCTTGGTAAGGATGAGGTCACCGGTTCGACTCCGGTCATCAGCTCCATTTTATCCCCTGTCCGGGCGTAGCGCAGTTTGGTAGCGCGCTTGAATGGGGTTCAAGAGGCCGTGGGTTCAACTCCCGCCGCTCGGACCATAAATCGGTCATCTGCTTATTTGTAGGTGACCGATTTATTTTATTATTTCAAAAGATATAAATAAACAGAAGTGAGTTAAAATCAAACGCAAAAAGAGTTTTGAAAATCTTTTTTGTCGCAATCCTTTCCACATTTGTTTTCCATACCGTAACCGGACGACTATCCGTTTTCCGTGACGGTGTGCAGAAACGAAATCAGATTTCGTACAGTCTGCAAAGAAAAGATAATAAAAAACGGATTTCCTGTTTGTTACATGAAATCCGTTTATTTTTTACTCAGATCTGTTTTTCACAGTTTTTCAGATAGTTGATAGCATCTGTAAGAACTCTGATAGGTCCCTTTTCTCCGGAATACTCAAGTTCAACTATATACCAATCAACACTACCGTCTTTCTTAAGTGTTGTTAAAACATTTTTCCACGGAATATCGTCTTCACCGACATATGTCTGGTATCCTTTTCCGTGATCTTCTGCGCCAAGTGAAAGGCTGTAGGGTTTAAGATGAACTGAATTGAATCTTCCGCTGTAGCGGCTGAATATTTCATCAAGAGACATTCCCCTGCCGTTAAGAGCATGACCGATATCGACCTGACAGGTGATTGAAGAGTTTGTATTATCAAAGAATACAGAAAACGGACATGTGCCGTCGGGATATTTGCTGAATTCTCCCTGATGATTATGATAGCCGAGTTTGATTCCGTGCGGTTTAAGTTTTTCAGAAAGCTGATTGAATAATTCGGCAGTTTTCTTCCAAGCCTCAGCTTCGCCTGTCATATGACCGGGAAGACCGGGAACAACCGCGCTGTGGCAGTCCAGAGCTTTAAGATAAGCGACCGTCGCGTCGAACTGATCGGGGAGAATACGTTCTATTCCTATATGCCAGCTGATCAGTTTGAGACCTGCTTTGTTCATTATTGCGTTAAGCTCTTCTGGATCTTTGTCAAACCCGCCGCAGAATTCAATTCCTTCATAACCTGCTTTTGCGAGCGCTTCAAGTTTTTCGGAAAGATCCGGAGCGGTAACACTGCTGAAGCAGTAAAGCTGTGCTGCATATTTGTTGGAGTTCATAATAACACCTCGTTCAAAAAATTTTTTATTCACCAATGAAAATCTTGCCGATTACGCTTTCGGCAGGAAGTATGAGAACTTTTTTGCCGTCCGACATGGAAATCCTTGCAGCATCAAGAGAGCGCAAAAACTCGTAGAATTCCTGTTTTTCAGTACTGTTATAAGCTTCTGCCATTATGCGCATGTATTCAGCTTCAGCTTCACCGGAAATTTTATCGGATTCGGCTTTTGCTTCGCTTACGATAATAGCTGCCTGCTTATCGGTTTCGTTTCTTATTTTCGACGCTTCAAGTTCACCTTCTGCTTTAAGCGCTGCGGCGATCTGTTCGCGATCCGATATCATTCTTGAATATACTGCACTTTCGTTATCTGTAGGAAGATCAAGCTTTTTGATTTCAACTGAAAGAACAGACACACCGTATTCCGCGCTCAGATTGGAATTGACCTGTTCGGTTATCTGTTTATTGACTTCGTTTCTGTTTCCCTCACCGGCAGAAATGATTTCCGTCTGAAGTTTTGTGCCCATAGTATTTTTAACTACGCTGTAAATCGTGGCATCAAGACGTTTTTCCATTTCGTTTACCGTGCCGACTCTTTGAGTAAACAATGTCGGGTCTTCTATCACCCATATTACATAATTATCTACAACAAGTGATTTTGCATCGCTTGTGAGCAGTTCGCTTGAAGGAACATCATACATAAGCTTGTTTTTCGGAAGAGACGATACCTCCTCAACAAACGGAACTTTTAAGTATAAGCCTGCTTCATCGCGGACTGTTGTTATTTTGCCGAACATTTTGACGATTCCGAATTCGTCTTCCCTTACCGTATACATAGAAGAAAAGAGAACTATTGCGGCAATAATTATAATAAGTGCAAAAACCGCTGTGTAGATTATTTTTTTTCTGTTCATCAGTTTGCACCTCCCGCCATTGCTGCAACATCGGTCTCTTCGCCGACAACCATTATTTTTTCCATGCCTGAGCCGCTGTCTATGTAAACCTCAACTCCCGGCAGAACTTCTTCGATCATTTCAAGATACATTCTTCTGCGCGTTACATCTTTATTAAGAATGTATTCTTCATACATGGCAGTGAATTTTGCAGATTCACCGGTTGCTTCATTTATACGTTTTTCTTTAAATGCTTCTGCTTCCTTGAGAAGTTTATCGGCGTCTGCTCGTGCCGCGGGAATAACGGAATTCTCATATGCTTTTGCTATGTTGATAGTTGTTTCTTTTTCCTGTTTTGCGGTTTCAACGGCTTTAAACGCTGCAATTACCGCTTCTGTCGGAGGCTCGGCGTCCTGAATTTTGACCTCTATTATCTGGACCCCGATATCATATTGTTCAAGACGGGAAACCATGATATCCTTTATTTCCGTCTGAATTGCGACTTTGCCTGTTGTTAAGACGTCATCGACTGTTTTTGACCCCATAACATCTCTTGCGGCAGCCTGAGCAATATTTTTCAGTATTTTAACGGGCTGTTCGGAACTAAAGAGGTATTTCTGAGGATCGCTGACCTTCCATTCCATGAAAAAGTCAACAGAGACGACATTATAGTCGCCCGTAATCATTTTTGATTCGTCCTGTTTTGTAGTTATAACAGAACCGTTTTCGACATATCCGATCGTGAGCTTCTGAGTAGTCATATCAACTTTTTCGAGATCCTGGATCGGAAACGGAAGCTTAAAGTGGAGACCGGCTCCGTTGACGGATGTTACTTTGCCGAAAGTTGTTACTACCGCTCTTTCGGTTTCACCTACGGTGTAGATACTTGTTGAAATGATAATTATTACGAGAATAATGATCAGTACAGGCCATATATACTTTAACTTTGGCCCACCTTTGATTGTTATTACTTCGTCCATATTCTGTCCTTTCAAATTATTATTTAATCAGTCTTATTCCGGTTCCCGAAAACAGCGATTCATCTGCCGATGTGATCGGAACACCTGCACAAGTGATGCTTTCAAGAGTAGTGCAAAGCTGCAATGCGCCGAAATTTGCCACAGGGTTGTTTGATATGTTCAGAATATTCAGATTTGTCATTGTTGACAATGGCGAAACATCTGAGATATTGTTCAAAGACAGATCGAGCATTCTGATCGAATTTGCCGCCGCAATAACATTGACATCCGTAATATTGGCCTGAGCCGCAACAAGAGTTTTAATACGCATTTTAGAGAGTGCGGAAAAATCGGTCACAGACGTTCTGGAACAATCCAGGCTTTCAAGATTTATAAGTTCTGAAAGTGCGGCAACAGTCGTTACGTTTGTTCCGTCTATCTTAAGCGTTTTAAGCGATGTCAAATCCTCAATTGGCAAAAGATACTGAATTGGATTGTTACTAAGGATCAGGGTTTCCAGATTCTGAAGTCTCGATATTGCATTTAGTTGTTTTATGCTGTTTGTAGATATATTAAGATCCGTCAGCATAGTCAAATACGAAAGAGGAGAAATGTCGCTTACAAGATTGTTTGATATATCAAGAATTTTAAGTGATGTAAGATTAGAGAAGGACGATATATCGCTTATAAGATTGTTCGAAATGTTCAATCTTCGCAAAAGAGTCATATTGCCGAGAACGGAAACGTCTTTCAGAGCATTTCCGGCAGCGGAAAACTCACGAAGGACAGACATATTGCGAACATTTTCGATATTTGAGAGAAGATTATTGTCTATTTTGAGAATGTTAAGCCATAATATTGTAAATATCTGTTTTGCCTTTTCATCATCGAGCTCGCAGCCCGAAACATTAAGCGAAGTCATTGATTTCAGCTGAAGCAAGGGTGAGAAATCTTCAATATACGGCTCATTTGCAAGGATAACCTCATTGAGGTTGACCATTTCGATAAGATCGGCGAGAGTGGTGATATTGCCTGTGTATTTTACATCGCCTTTTTCCTCGCTTGAAAGCCTTTTAACATTCTGCAGATCACGGTAATAGATCGTTCCGGACGGTTTATTAATAGAAGTACGAACCATCTGCTCGACCTTATCATCGTGGAAGATATACGGCGAATTTGCGCTGTAGATACGGTATGTAGCGCTGTATTCATCGCTTATCATGTTTTGATTATTCATTGCGAATGCGCGAATGGTTACCGTGCCTTTTTCGATGAATATCGGATGTTCAGGGTCATAAATCCTGCTTTTTGTAGTTGGGGAAGAACCGTCCAAAGTATAATAAATAGTTGCACCGACGGAACTTACCAGCTCGATACGGACTGCAGAATCGTATGTGCCGGGATCAGGGCTCATTGCGACCGTTGCAGGACGTGTTTCAGAGAGCTTGACGATAATATACGACGATGAAATGGAGTTGATAAAATCCATAGCATCCGTGATTTTATCGGATTTTGTAAGAAGCTGAATTTTTTTCTGATAAAAAGTCTCGTTTCGGGGGGAAATCTCAATTCCGTCAGTCAGAACTTTTACCGCTTCATCGTTCATGGTAAGGTCTTCATATACCTGAGCGAGAAGAAGGCGAGCTTCGGTGTGTCCCGGATCGAATTCAAGGCATTCGTTGAGCGCCTCGACTGCCTGAGACCTGTTGCCCGACTCAATTTGTGATACGGCCTGTTCATAATATTTATCGGCGAAGCCGAAAACATTTTTGTCTTGCTGATACATAAAATACAGAATAGCAAGTGAGCCGAGAACAATGAATGTGATAGCAAAAGAATAATAAAAAGTCCGAAAATAATGATGTTTGATCTTTTCAGCCTTTTTATACTGATTTTTAATATCTTTTTTTGTTTTCAGAGAAATGCGAGCATCCGAATCGGAATCGGTAGAAACAGCAGAGACCGATGCAAGTTTTTTTTCGGATATTTTCTTATCCGTTTTCGCATTTTTAACGTCGCGCATGAGCAACTCCTTCTGAATATACTAATAAACGAAAATGACGGCAGTCTGATCACGCATGCATGTTTTTCAGCGCAGTGAATATTCCGTTTACAGATTTATCCTGTACGGTAAAAGAATGATATTCTCTGTCAAAAAACGCGTCGATATTATGAGCGTCTGAGGATTGAATATAAGGTATTCCCGCTGAAACGGCAAGAGACGGGTCTTTCCAGACTTCTACAAGAGGAAATCCCATATCTTTATCAAGAACGCCGAGTACGGAACCGATGGAAAACGATGTTCTGTCTATATGCGCAGGTATTGCTATACCGCCATATGAATTGACAAGCGGATATAACCCGTAGAGAGGAATATTTGATGAGATCGTAAGCATTTGTTCTTCTTCGTAAGTTGTTCCGTCAGGACGGATACACGTCTGATTGCCGAAATATCGTATATCGTTTTTTATCGGTGGGAGCTCGGATTTTACAAATAGCTCAAATTTCAGTGCATTGTCTATTGTCGGGAAAAGGCATATAACATGTATTTCCTCCGATGTCTGTAATTCCATTCCGGGCAAAACAATTATATCCTTATCCTCCGCATATTTTATAGCCGCAAGACAGTTGCCGCAGATATTATGGTCTGTTATCGCTATGCAGTCAAGCTCTTTTGCGATCGCACAGTCAACGATCATTTGCGGCGTCATTTCATCGGAACCGCACGGAGAAAGACAAGTATGGATATGAAAATCATAATACAGCTCAACGCCGTTTTCGGTAATATTCACTTTTTGCCTGCCTGAAGATTATACAGAAAAACAGAAAGATCGGTAATAGGCATTTCGGATGAAAGCAAAGAAATACCCATCACTTCACATTTTGCTTTCAATGCATCGGTTACAGGTGTTGAATCGCATACGATAATACATGATACATCTGCAATTGACGCCGGAGCCGTGATATTTGGATTAGTAAGAACCGTCAGCCATGCATCACCGCTTGAAGCATTGCCGATCGCATGGCTCAGAAGATCCGTAGCGAATCCGCCTGTTATCATTCTGTTTCCGTCCTCTATCATCTCTGCCTTAGCGCCGCCCGAAGAAATAAGGTCGTTTATTGAAAAAGGAAAATCATATTTCAATTTATTTGCCCCCTTGTATCTGCATTTTCACGCACTGGTCTATACTAACATCTCCGTTTACGATATCCTCCGCAAATGCACGGCATGTAGGAGCTCCGCAAAGGCCGCAGTCAAGCCCGGGAAGAGATTCGCAAATAGAATTCATTTCTTTCAGTTTACGAAGGGCGACAGACCTGTCGTTATCAAGTCTGAATACCGGAACATATTCAAGCTGCGCAGTCCACATAAAATCGTCTATGGAATTATCGCGCTGATCGAAACGATTCAGTGAAACGGGAAGATATTTTCTCAGAGACTGGATTTTAGCGCGTGCTACAAATGGGTTTTCTATATTCAGAACACCGCCGACGCAGCCTCCCGCGCAGGCATTCAATTCTATAAATTCGAGGTCGTTCAGTTTGTCATCTTCAAGCTCTTCGAGAACTTTTATGACATTTTCTATGCCGTCTGCGGCAAGGTATTTATCTCGAAGCAGAGCAGATGATTCGCCGCCTGATGATGCCCAGCTGATACCGACGAGACCTGATGAAGAAAGCTGCTGAGGGAATTCAATGTCGCTCATAGCGGGAACAAGGCGGAAATAAACTTCGCTTGCGCTCAGTACTCCGTCGATCAATCTGTCGTTATGTCCAATCGGAAATTTGGCGGAAGTTACCTTTGCAGGGCAAGGCGATATAAAGAAAATGCCTATTTCTTCGGGTTTAAGACCGGTAATTTTTACAGCCTCTTCCCTCGCTTTTTTTGCCGCGATTTCAACAGGCGCCAAAACCGGCAGAATGTTATCGCAGAGATTGGGAAAACGAACGGCAATAAGGCGTTCAACAGCAGGACATGCGGAACTTATACAAGGTTTAACTATATTGTCCTTATTAAGAAGTTTTCGGGTAAGGTCAGAAATAATTTCCGCAGAACGTGAAACTTCCCAGACATCGTCAAAGCCTATAAGCTTTAGACCTGTAAGAACATAGTCTATATCTGTAAGATTGTTGAACTGTCCGTATAAGGATGGCGCGGGAAGAGCAACCTTATATTTGAAATCATTTATGATATCGAAATTATCATATACGGCTTTTTTAGCATGATTATGACAAATTCTTATGCATTCGCCGCAATCTATGCAGCGATCTTCTATAATATATGCCTTACCGTTACGGACACGTATAGCTTCGGTAGGGCATCTTTTCATGCAATTTATACAGCCCTTGCATTTTTCCGTATCAAGCATAACGGAATGACTTGATGCTGTGCTCACTAAATCAACCCCGTTCATTACAGTTTATAGAAAGCATCAGATGTATATTTTCATTGTGATCGTAGTACCCTCTCCCACTACGGTATCAATTTTCATTTCATCTGAATACTTTTTCATATTTGGAAGTCCCATTCCGGCGCCAAAGCCCAGTGCGCGGATATTGTCGGGGGCGGTTGACCAGCCCTCCTGCATGGCTTTTTCGACATCCGGTATTCCGGGACCTTTATCGGAAAGGATTATTTCGATATAATCGTCTGCAACGGTAATATCCGCAACACCGCCGCCCGCATGTATGACCATATTGATCTCGCCTTCATACATCGCAACAGCCGCTTTTCTGATCGCTTCGGCATCAATACCGAGCTGACGAAGAACCTTTTTGACATCTGACGATGCGGCACCTGCGGCCATAAAGTTATCGCCGTCGACGTCATATCGAAGTTTAAAAACGTCTGCCATTGCAATTCTCCATTCAGATTATTTTACAGTTTTTGTGCCTACAAGCCCGTTAGCGTATAATTTGCCGCATGCAGGGAACATTCTTTCGGAGGTTGCAAGGACTACGATATTGTTTTCTTTTGCAAGAGACAGGATAGGCTCGTCGGGGATTTTGCCTCTGACAAAAACTATGCAATGAATATCCATCATTTCGGCTGTTCTGACAACCTGTGGATTTACAAGACCGGTAAGCAAAACTGCCTGATCTTTAACAAAAGCGAGAACATCGCTCATCATATCAGAGCCGCAGGCGGAGTAAACATGAGTATTGAGAAGATCCTCGCCGCATAAAACATCGGCTTCAAGAAGTTCCTTTATTGTTGAGATTTTCATAGAGCAATCATTGACCCCTTTTTATAATTTGACTGTAATATTTCAGCCTATTCTGACAATTCGGTTAAACAAATCATTATGCAGACGATACTTCCGCATTTTATAATTTTTTTTATTATATCATAGTTTTATTTAAAAGTCAATAGAGATGCGGATAAGTAATAGCGTTTACAACGCAGAAGATACTTTTTCGATTATGTTTTAACATAATTTTATTAAACACTTGATTTTTTTATCGTTATGATGTATAATAGAAGTTATGGAATAAAAAAACAGGAGGTTAAGACAATGAAAAAGAAAATGATGATCATAAACATTGCAATTATTGTGTTTGTTACATTGCTTCTTGTTTTTTATCTTTTTTTCGTTGACGGCTTTGATAATTTTATAAACGCATTCAAAAATGCGAGTCTCATCCCGATGCTTACAGCATTTCTGATGATAATTGTTTATTGGATCCTGGAATCGCTGACTGTTTATGTGATGGCAAAAAAAGTTTATCCTCCGCATCAGCTGAAAAACTCGATCAAAACAGTTATGATCGGTCAGCTTTTCAACTGTATTACTCCTTTCGCAACAGGCGGACAGCCTATGCAGGCGTTTGTGCTCTGTCAGCGGGGAATGCCCGCGGGATTGGCAACATTCAGTTTATTTTCACGTTTTATAGTTTATCAGATTGTTCTTACTGTATTTTCGATAATTGCGCTTATTTTCAGACTTAATTTCTTCGTATCCCACATATCCTCACTCGGATATATAGTTCTGATCGGATTTTTGGTCAATTTTGCCGTTGTTGCGGGACTTCTGATGATCGCTTTTTTCAGAAACGGAACAAAAAAAGTCGCAAAGGCACTTATTGTTCTCATGCATAAAATAAAAATCGTTAAATCACAGGAAGAACTTATTCAAAAAACAAACGATCAGATAGATCTGTTTTATGAAAACATGTGCGAGCTGAAAAAGTACACAGGCGTAATAATTAAAATGGTCCTTCTGACAGCATTTCAGTTAATTGCGTATTTTTCCATTCCGTATTTTATCTGCATTGCCCTCGGCGCTGAAGATTTGTCCCTTTTCAATGTGCTTTGTTCAAGCTCATTTGTGCTGATGATCTCATCGTTTGTTCCCCTACCCGGCGCCGCGCTGGGTGCGGAGGGAAGCTTTCTTTTGTTTTTCAGCATGTATTTTACGGATTCCGAATATATCTCAACAGCTATGCTTATATGGCGTTTTATAACATTCTATCTGCCGATAATATTCGGAGTAATGTTTTTGAACAGACTTCACAAAATCGATAATATCTCTTTAACATCGGAAGGAAATGAATGAATAATTATTACGGAAAAATAATCGATGTCCATACTCATATATTTCCGGAAAAAATTGCGGAAAAAGCAACTGCATCCATTGGGAATTTTTACGGACTGGCAATGGCATCGACAGGATTGAAAAACAAACTTGAAGAAGAGATGAAAAGAGCCGGAGTAAGGCACTGTTTTCTTCTTTCTACCGCAACTACAAAAAATCAGGTCCGGGCAATAAATGATTTTCTGATTGATACGATAAAAGATAACGACGACAAATTTACCGCCTTCGGAACAATACATATTGAAACGGAAGATCCCATAGCGGAAATTGACAGAATCAGAAAAAACGGTGTGACCGGAATCAAATTTCACAATGATTTTCAGCAGTTTGCGATCGACGATCCAAGAATATTCCCCGTTTACGAAAAAGCCCAGGCAGAAAAAATACCTATTATGTTTCATGCCGGAGATAAAAGATACCGTTTTTCAAATCCTGATAAATTTGTTAAACTCTCAAAGCTTTTTCCGGATCTGATAGTTATTGCCTCTCATTTTGGAGCATACAGTGAGTGGGACAAAATTGACGATGAATATCTTGCTACAAAGCATTATTTTGATACATCATCATCATTTTTCTCGCTGCCGATCGAAAAGGCCAGAGAAATGATAAAAAAACATTGTGAAGACAGGTTTCTGTTTGGCTCAGATTTCCCGATGTGGTTTGCATCCGATGAGTTGAAATATATTGAACAGCTTGGTTTTTCGGATGAAATCACAGAAAAAATCCTTTTCGGAAATGCCGAAGAGCTCCTTAAAAGGGTTAAGCAATAAGATTGTATTGATAAAATCGAAGGAATATAATTGTGAAAAAGGTAATCGTTTTATTCATTGCTGCAATTCTTTTGCTTTGCTCGTGCGCCGTAAAAGAACCTGACAATAATAAGCCTGAAGAAAACGGTAATGCCAACGTCGAGACAGAATCAACTATTCCAGAAAAAGATGTTACTGCTCTCCTTTCCGTTTATTCCGAAGTGCTTGCGGAGACATTCGGTGCAGACTGTGATTTTTCGAAGCCGTCCAAATCTGACGATATGTATGAATATTATCTTGTTTCAAATTTCAAAACAGCTGATGAAGTTAAAGAATACTTGCGAAAATATATAACTTCAGATTGTTTTGACGAGGCGAGTGTAGATGAAAATTTTGCCGATGACAACGGAAGTGTCTTTCTTCTGCGCGGAGCAAGAGGATACGGTTATTACGGCATCGATACGAAATCGTGGAATTATGTAGACGAAACAAGTATCAAAGTTCAGTTCTGCATTTTGGACGCAGCTGTTGAAGATGCATTTTGCAACGTTTCTTTTATTCAGGAGAACGGGAAATGGATGATCAACGGATTCACTTTGCCTGAAGGATTTTGATGCTGTCACAATAAATTAACAGTTGGATATCTTGACAATAAAGATGAAATAATGTATAATATTAAAGCCGTAAATAATTACGGCTATTCGGACGGTTAGCTCAGCTGGTAGAGCATTCGCTTGACGTGCGAAGGGTCAGGGATTCGAGTTCCTTACCGTCCACCATCAAAATACGGCAGTGGTTTGATAAACAAATCACTGCCTTTTCAATAAAGAGGGATGAAAATGAAATTTGTATGTTTCGGCGAAATTATGGGAAGAATAAACCCTGTTGGATACAAAAGAATCGTTCAGACGGATAATTTCGAAATAACATTCGGCGGCGGCGAAGCTAATGTTGCCGTTTCGCTTGCAAACTACGGAAAAAGCGCAAGTTACGTAACGAAAATGCCTGATAACCTGATTTCACATGCAGCTTTGAGAACACTTCTTGAACATAAAGTCAATGTAGACGATGTTGTTTTCGGCGGAGACAGACTTGGATTATACTTCGTGGAAAAAGGTGCTTCGCAGAGACCATCAACTGTGATATACGACAGAAAACATTCCGCAATATCCGAAGCAAAAAAAGAAGATTTTGATTGGGGAAAAATATTTGAAGGTGCAGAATGGTTTCATTTTACAGGCATAACCCCTGCCCTCGGAAATAATGTTGCGGAGATATGTATCGATGCATGTAAAGAGGCAAAGGAAAAAGGGTTGAAAATAAGCTGTGACCTGAATTACCGGGCAAAACTGTGGACTCCGGCAGAAGCATGCGAAACAATGAGTAAGCTTATGCCGTATATCGATGTTCTTATTGCCAACGAAGAAGACAGCGACAAGGTATTCGGTATATCGGCTCCGGATTCGGACATATCATCAGGCGAACTTTCCAAAGAAGGATATAAGTATGTTGCATATGCGTTACAGGAACGTTTCGGAACACCGATCATAGCAATAACACTGAGAAAAAGTATTTCCGCATCAGACAATCTCTGGTCAGGTATGCTGTTTAAGAACGGGGAATATTGTTTTTCAAAAGAATATTCCGTTCATATAGTAGACCGCGTCGGCGGCGGAGACTCATTTGGCGGCGGTCTGATATATGCAATCTCGGAAAACTATTCCAATCAGGATATCATAGAATTTGCCGCAGCTGCTTCATGCCTTAAGCATTCTATCGAAGGGGACTTCAATGAAGTATCAGTTTCAGAGGTTTTAAAGCTGATGCGCGGTGACGGCAGCGGAAGAGTGCAGAGATAAAAAAGAATAATAATAAAACAAGATGACCGTTTTTTCGGTCATCTTATTTTTGTATTTGGTTTTTATTATTCAATCAAACAAATAATTCCTCTGCGGTTTGCCGGGGAAAAGAGAACATCCGTCGGTATATCCCTCAGGTCTGTTTTTAAGTTCGTTTATAAGGCAGGAACGAAGACAATTTATTCTATTTGTGTAAGTATTATCATGTATCGCATCATGAAGTTCAAGAGGATCGTTTTCGAGATCAAAATACTGTTCTTTTCCGGATCGCATAAACCATATATATTTATCGTGCTTTGTCACAATAAACTGATTGCCGATATCTCCTCCGCTGTGCTCGCCATGGATATATTCACGTGAAAAACTTTCCGACAGAAGATCTTGTCCGTCTACGGCTTCAGGTATTTCGGCGTTTGCATATGAAAGAAGAGTAGGCATGATATCACGAAGCTCAGCAAGTGAATGGCAAACTCCCCTTCTGTTGATCCCCGCGCCTGAAATAATAAGAGGAATGTTGACAGAACCTCTGTATGGTCTGCTCTTCCTATACATATTATGATCGAAAAGAAGGTCGCCGTGATCAGAAACGAACACAATAAGAGTATTTTGCATCAGGTTTTCGAAAAACAAGCCGTCAAGCAGCTTGCCTATCTGATTATCGAGATGCGAAATACAGGCATAATAGCCTATCATGGCACGCCTGCGCAATTCTTCGTCAAAACATCCTTCGGAAGAAGTAAGAAGTTTGCTTTGTTCGCCCATTTCAGATGCCCAGTCACCGACAACAGGAGGTTTTAAGCGAATATTTTCATACATATCAAAAAATGCTTTCGGTGCATCAAAGGGCGCATGCGGTCTGACATATGACGCCATAAGAAAAAAAGGTCTGTCTCTGTCTCTTCGACGCAGAAAATCAAGAGAACGTGATGTGACCCAGTTTGTGGGATGATATTTTTCATCATAGATCCACGGACGTGCAAGCCATGAATTACAGTCTATACCTGTGTCCGTAATATCCGTATCAGGTCCAAGCTCATGCTGAAGCCACCAAAGATAATCATCAGCAACTTTTTGATTTTCATAATACGGTTTTTCGCTGTTTCTGTAGTAATGAAGATATCCGTCATGAAGCTCGACACTCTGAAAGCCGAGATTATTGCGCAGAGGATGGACATGCATTTTTCCGACGCACTGTGTCTGGTAGCCTGACTTTGTAAGTTCGCCGGCGAGAGTATGAGCATAATTCCATCGAATACCGTCCTGATAACCTACCCTCCCCGTATGATGTTGAGACATTCCAGTCATAAGTGCAGCTCTGGCGGGAATACACGACGGACAAGCGCTGTAAGCATTATCGAAGCGAAGCCCGGAAAGAGCCAGAGAATCAAGATATGGAGTTTTTACGTCGGGATGGCCCGAAATTCCGAGACAGTCGCCCCTCATTTCATCGCAAACGATCAATAGAATATTTTTCATATGGATACTCCGTAATTATAAAACGGGAAAGAGGATCGCTCTTTCCCGAAATATCAGTTGCCTTTACCATAGGATATGATATAACATTTTCCCGCTTTTCTGCCGAAATTCATCATATCGTCGTAATTAGGAAGGAAAATATCTATATCATTGCCTTTTATTCCGCCACCTACGTCCATTGCAGTACAATATCCGTAAACAAAACCGTTATTCAGAACGATATAGAGCTTAGAATAAAGAGGAATGATTTTTGAGTCAACGGCGACATAACCTACCTGAGTGGGGTCTCCTGTAGCGGTAATAAGTCCGCCTTCTTCGACACCGGTATATGCGGTAACATTAACGTCAATAACAGTTATATATTCAGAAGGAGGACCGTTTCGGACATCAAGAAGATCCATTCTGTTTACATATACTTTTGCGGTAACGGGTTTTTTGGTGATTTTTTCACTTATTTTCGTTGAACTGACTTCAACGCCGTCAACATATTTGGTCCTGTATGTGATTTCTTTAATGCCGTTTTCGCCTTTTTCATTATCTTTAACTTTTTTCCCTGCCCATATTGAATATATCATAGGCATTTCAATAGTATCGAAGGGAATTGTTATCTTTTCAACGGTTTCTTTATATTCAACACGACCTATTTCGACGTAAATATCTTCAAACAGCGGAGTGTCAACAGTATAGCCTTTATTAATATAGTCGTCTTTGGATATTGTAACACCTGCACGTTCAAGAAGAGTACCTACGGTTGCATTATCCTCAACAAGAAAAGGAAAAGTATAATCTTTTCTGTCTGCGGTAAGATGAGCAAGAAACGCTATTTTATCGCTGACAACAATTTTCTCGGGATCTTTGTATACTGGCTCTGTAACATCAATGATCACATCAGTTGTTTCTTCAGATATACCACTTTCTTTTATGTCATCCGTTTTTGCATCAATAATTATTTCATAAAAGAAAAAAGATGAAATGGTGAGAACAATAAACATTGCAACAACAAGAACATAACGATAAATTCTTTTGTCCTTTTTGCTCATATTATTTTTTACTGCCATTTTAGTCACCATCCCTTCTGAAAATCAAAGATAAGCACAAATATCAAATTGTGATAAAAAATGATGTAAAGTATTGTTGCTTTAGAGGCGTATGGCTATTATATCATATTTTTAATGGTTTGTCAATATATAATTTTTTATTGCAACCAAGCGATTGTTTTGAATTAAGAAACAATAATGTAAAGTTTATTTCACGCACGATTCGTGATAAACAGTGTTGTGCATTCAAAGGAAAGAAGGCATGTAAAGGCTTCCATCAGTCGGTATTCCTTACTGTAAAGCAGGAAAACCTTACGTTTATTTAAAGTCAAATACATATTGAAATAAGAACAATAAATAAAGAGAGGATTTGATACTCCTCTCTTTGTTTCATGTTTAATTGTCGAATGCAGGAACGGAATAACACATATATGAAGGTTCTTTGAATAGGGTAATATTTATTTCCGGAAATTTTTCTCTGATTTTTTTACAAAGCGAAGGAATGACCGGGTATTCCGTATTGAAATGACCTGCAGCTACTACATTGAGTCCTTTTTCTTTTGCTTCTATATACTGTGAATGTTTCATTTCCCCGGTAAGAAGAGTATCTGCTCCTGAAGCTATTGCAAAATCAATATCTCCTCCTCCAGATCCTCCCATTACCGCAACTTTTTTTACTCTTTTTCCGCAATCTATATAATTAACATCATTTATTTCAAGTTTATCCGTGACAAGTTTCACAAAGTCAGGCATGTTTGAATCGGTATATCCGATCCTTCCTATGTTTTCAGGAGTCCAGATTTCTGTATTCTTCAGTCCTATCAGTTCGCATAATACGTCGTTTACTCCCCCCTTTGCAGCATCAAGGTTCGTATGTGCGCAAATTGCGTCAATTTCATTTTTACACAGATCATAAACAGCAGATTCAGACGATATTGATTTTAAAGGGTTAAAAATAACCGGATGATGAGAGATTATCAGTTCGGCATGCTTATTTACTGCTTCAGCTACTGCATTTCGGGTGATATCAAGGCACATCAGGATATGAGCTACTTCTTTTTCCTTGTTTCCGACAAGTAGACCTACATTGTCAAATTCCATTGCCGAAGAAAACGGGGCAAAAGAATCTATATATAGGTAAATATCTTCTACTTTTATTTTGTTATTATGCATCAAAGGCACTCCTTCAGTAAATTCATTTCATCGGTGATCATATTGATGTAGTTTTCATCGTGAATTTTAGATTTATTG
>JAEEGL010280297.1_pt1 | contig 16968 bp, 13 predicted proteins | sample 9134231 | NCBI WGS metagenome assembly JAEEGL01 (sample SAMN16246548, study PRJNA631951) | gut metagenome | biome: gut microbiome; feature: rumen; material: fiber-attached | host: Bos | place: Iran: Karaj | collected 2018-10
ATAGAAAAGAACCTTGTTGTTATCGAAGGTGTACTCAGCATCAATAAGCTTCATCTCAAGACCGTGCTTGATTATCTTCTCCTTGCAGATCCTGAAGGCTTCCTTCTCTCTAACCCTGTTGTTCTTTTCCTGCTCGTTGTCCTTATCATTGGCCATACGAAGCACTGCCTTAAGGGGCTTTGTGACCTCTTCGTCCTCAACATCCTTGGGATCTGAAAGTACTGTGCCGTACTCCACACCTCTGGCTGTCTCGACAATTACATGGTCACCCTTTTTTATATCAAAGTTACCCGGATCAAAATAGTAGATCTTGCCGGCCGTTCTGAATCTTACGCCGATAACTCTGGTCATATATTATAAATTCTCCTTTATATCAAGCATCAGCATCTCGAGAGTCATCATACTGTTAACATTGGCTCTAATCCTGCCTCTCGCCCTCTCGATTGCGTTTAAAATATTATCTATCTGTTTAAACGAACATTTATCCGTAACACTACTAATATACGACAGTTTATCCGCGAAAATCAAGTGATCCGCGCTCTTCTCCGCCTTGTAGACAAGAAGATCTCTCGTGTAAAACAAAAGGATATCCAAAAAGTCACCCGTCATTATCACATCAGGTTTCTTTTCACTTGAATCCTCAGGAGTCAGCAGTGCAAGGAGCCTGTCTGATATATCTCCCGCCTGGGTTCTCGGAAGCCGCTCCAACAGATCGATTGCTCCGTTTTTTAAGTTCTCAAAGTTCTCATTCTCCGTTAAAAGAATGGCCTTTCCCACATTTCCCTGAGCAAAGGAAACCGCAAGCCTTGCCTTGTAATCGACTATTTTTCTTTTTTCCATAAGGAATTTTTGTATGAGATCGTCCCTGACTGACTTTATGGGAAAAACTATACATCTGCTGAGTATGGTCGGAAGAAATGCATCTATATTTGAAGTAAGTATTATTATTGTTGTATATGCAGGCGGCTCTTCAAGAGTCTTGAGAAGAGCATTCTGGGCCTGCTGAGTCATAAGCTCACCATCCGGAATAATATAAATCTTGTGATCCGAATAGGGTTTTATAAATACATCGTCACAAACCTGAACCCTTATCTCATCAACACCGATGGATGTTGGCTTCTCATGCCTCACAATTCTTATGTCAGGATGCGAACCCGAAAGTGCCTGTTTACAGGAATGGCACTCCTCGCAGGGTTCTATATAGCCATTTATATCTTTTTTATCCTCACATAATATCGCCTCCGCAAATATATTCGCGATCATTTTTTTGCCGCTGCCGGTGTCACCGGAGATTATATATGCGTGCGATATCTTGTCTGTTTTTAGAGCGTTCTGCATGTGCTCCTTTATCTGATCCTGCTCTATTATGTCTGAAAAACGCGCCATGAGCGGCAGCTCCTCCCCTGTACATTATGTAAAAATATCCAGCAAAAGTCCTTCAATCTGTCCTATCTTTGCCAGGATATTTATATTATCCTTCTCATCCTTAACGAGCTCCTGAGCCAGCTCATCAAGATTGTCATCAATCAGTCTTATTATGCCGTAAACCCTGTGCCTTCCCCTTCTGTCCAGAAAGTTTTCTCTGGTAAAGGCATGGGATCTTGTAACTATCTCGTTCAAAAAATCTTTTATTAAAATCCTGTATCTCTGCATATCGCGGATATCATTCTTTTTGGAAATCTGTTTTCCCTGCTGGACAATATCCTGCATCATGAGGTTTAGGCGCTCGGCAAGTGATGCATCCTCTATCTTGCTGGTAAGTGTGAACTTAAAGTCACCATTTACCTCCTGCTGAGCCTGTGTCTGTTGAACCTGTGTTGTTTGCTGAACATTATCAATCCTGATATCCATAAATAGCCTCGCTTAAGAGTGGAAAGAGCAAAGTCATTTTTTTACTTTGTCTCTTCCAGGATAAATTTCTCAATTTCTTTTATGCAGTCCTCAAGCTCTCCGTTATTGTCAAAAGTCCTTGTGATACCTGCTGCCTCAAGCTTTTCATCTGCATAATCCGCTTTATCTGCAAGGAAGCGCCTGCACATCTCGTCATACTTTGGCTCCTCCTGCTTAAGCTCCCTTTTCATGGCTCTTTGCATAATTGCTCCGTCAGTAGCACTTATCATGAGCGGAACAACATTTCCCTCTCCAAAGTAATCACGCATGGAAACATACATCTCAACCGTTCCGATGATGAGGTAATTGCCCTTTGATAAATCGATCTGCCCGTCATCAACCGTGAAATAATGCCAGGGTCCATACATGGTATTATATGTGCGTTCCTCTATTATTTTTCGGTCTGCCTTTAAGCTCTCATAACGCTCTATGCTGCAGAAATAGTACTGAACTCCGTCCTTTTCTTTTTCGCGCATGGGCCTTGTCGTATATATTATTACCTTATTAAGAGGAACATTTCCCCTCTCAAGAAGGTGCTTATAAATTGTATCTTTACCGCATGAGCTTCTGCCCATTATTTCAAATATCTTTCCCATATCAATCAGCGCTTTTTAATACGCTTACCTTTCTCTCTCCGTTCTCTGTTATGAAGGCTCCCTGCACATTCATTTTTGCATTAATGTATTTTCCTATATCAGCAATCAGTTCTTTTGTAAAAATTTCCCCGGGTGCTATGAGTGGTATCCCGGGAGGATATAAATTAATGAATTCTCCGGAAATCCTTCCACCTGCAGCAGAAATATCCATCAGCTCACTTTCTGCATCCCACGCTTTATATATAGGAAAAAGTGCCTTCGGATAATCCCCTGCTCCCCCATAAGAATTACCGGATGCCTTTTTAGGCTCATTTCTGTCATCAGCCTTTTTTATAAGCTTTTGGTCTATGTCCTTTATCGCCGCTATAAGTCTGTCTATCCCATCATCTGTGTCATATCCCGTTATGATCATCAGCGAATAGAAGTCCCCTGCCATCTCAGGCTGCAGCTTATAATCTAATCGAAGTATATCATATATCTGCTGCCCTGTGATAGCGCCATCCTTCGCACAGACAAGGACTTTACAGGGATCAGACACTATGTCTTTTCCCGGGATAAAAAGCTTTTTACAATCCTTTGTCTCCTTAAGGATTTTGTCCTTAAAACCTATAAGCCTTGAGAATATTCCATCTCCTCTGCTTTCAATATCTCTTATGCACGAATCTATTGATGACATTAATACATATGAAGGGCTGCTTGACTGATAAATCCTTAGGTATCTGCGAAGCCTTTCCCTGTTTACCAGCTTACCCTGTACATGAATAAGTGCGGTTTGCGTCATGGAGGCAAGAGTCTTGTGAACACTGTGTATTACAATATCCGCTCCCTCTCTCACTGCATTTTCAGGTAATCCCTTATATAATCCAAAATGTGCGCCATGGGCCGCATCAACTATAAGAATCACATTATGGTTATGACAGATTTCGGCAATTGCTCTTATATCTGAAGAAATCCCGTCATAGGTTGGAGATGTAATAAAAACCGCCTCAATATCCTCATCGATATTTAGCGACTCCTCCACTTCTCCAGGATCAATCTTTCCCCACAGGATTCCGTAATTTCCCGGTTTTATTTTTCCCGGCTTTAGATACTTAAGCTCAAGCTGCCTTAAATATGCTGCATGATAAAGCGCTTTATGTGAATTTCTTCCCGCAAGAAGCTTTCCCCCGTCAGATACTGCTGCCGACACTGCAGAGAGAATCCCCGCTGTGCTTCCGTTTACAAGAAAATGCGTCTCCTCAGCTCCGTACAATCTCTTTGCCCGTTTCTCCGCTTCCAGGATTATGCCCTCTGCATCATGGAGATTATCATAGTCATCTATCTCAGTAATATCTATGTCCATATATCCTGCCATGGCTCCCGCATCAGGATTGCGCTTGTGCCCCGGCATGTGAAAAGGATACAGATCGCTGTCTCTTAAGCTTTCTAATTCTTTTTTCATTAGTTCCTCATTCGTTGCCTTAACCTGTTTTCATAAAATATCGAAAAATTACCACTTCATTATACCATGCCTCAAATATGAAAAGGCTACCGCAATTAAGCAGTAGCCTTCTCATTATGGTGTATGAAAAAGAGAGTAACCGATATTAGTGCTGAATCTCTACATCCCCGCCGAACTCAAATTTCGGAATGATTGTCTTATGAAGGTTTACGAGTTCAGTGTCAAAGTTGTGCCTGCATTCACAGGTTCTGTCAAATACCATGGTTGCCTCATCACCGGGCTTGGAAGCCTCCCATACCGGAAGCTCATCATGATTCGGATCTCCTGTCCTTGCAAAATTCATGACTGCCCTGAATATCTGCTCCTGAAGCTTGTCCGAAACACCCGGAACATTAGCTACAGGGACAAGATCAATGTTGTGGAAGAAGAATGCAATATCTGAGCAGTGCCATGCCGGCTTATTATGCTGAATAGGGAACTCAAGTGCAAACAGGTATGAATATACCGGTGCATTTGGTCTCTTACTTGCTTCTTCAATGAGAACCTTTGTAGGCGCTCTGAAAATTGAGTCAAATGACATAACATCTATGATCTTCTTATCAGGATATGCCTCTTTGAACTTTTCGATAAGCTCATCTGTCTTATCTCCAAATACTTTGCTAAGTCTCTCCTTCATCTCGTCCTCTGTCATCTTTGTCTTATCAAAATCAAGAGGCATGAAAGCAAACTCTCCGAAAACGCTACCTACCATAAGCGGTATCTTGGCTGCATTCTCTGTAAAGCCTGTAAACTGAGGCTCACCCTGGTACCAGTCATTTATCATAGGTGACATACCGGTATAAAGTCCCTGCTCCTTGATTGAAGGAAGAACCTTTTCATATGCTTCTACCAGTCTCTCGTAGGGAAGTGTCTGCATCTGATCCACATCGTCTTCAGTGAGACCAAGTTCCTTAAGCATAGCAGTTACAATCGGCTTTCCATCGCCTTTTCCTGTGTCCATGAAGTCTTTTCCGAGAACACCGCTCATTACGATACCCTTGTGGAAAAGTCCGTCAGCAGCAGGTGTCTGCATGAGGGATGTAACCTTCATTCCGCCGCCTGACTGTCCGAATATTGTTACATTATCAGGATCTCCACCAAACTCAGCTATGTTTTCCTTAACCCACTTAAGAGCTGCTACCATATCTGCATTACCGCAGTTACCTGAGTTCTTATATTTCTCACCAAAAGGAGAAAGATCAAGGTATCCGAGAAGATTTAATCTGTGGTTAATGGTAACAACAACCACATCACCTTCTTTTGCCATTGCCGCACCGTCATAGCAAAGCTGCTCTATAGAGGATCCTGCGAAGAATCCGCCGCCGTGAAGCCATACCATTACAGGCTTCTTAGCATTCTTGCAGAGCTTTGTTGACCAGATGTTAAGATTCTGGCAGTGCTCATCCTGGGGCCAGTATGCGTGGGGAACCATAAGCTCTCCGCGTGGTGTATCCTGGTGCATTAAAGGGCAAACCATTCCGAATGATGTTGCATCCTTTATGCCCTCCCAGGGCTCCACATCTGTAGGCTGGCAGAAACGCTCAGCCTCAGCATAGTGTACGCCTTTAAAAATATATGTGCCATCGTAGAAATAGCCCTGAAGCTTTCCGGCTTTTGTGCTTACTATTGTTGATTCATCCTGCTTAAAATATTTCATGTCTCTACTCTCCGTGTTCTGTCATATACAAGGTGAAACGGCCATTTTTGTGACCGTCCCGCCTAATAATCATTATTCCAATATATTTTCCCCTATTTGTTAACGTGCGTTGTATCTGTCGAGAGCTGCCTGCTTAAGCTCGATACAACGATCGATGTTGTAGGTCTTAAGCTGCTCAACAAATGCATCGTAGTCATCAAGTGACTGCTCGCCTGTGATGAACTTAACTGTGTTCTCCTGAACAAGTGTCTGGATATCTGTGTAAAGTGTTACATATTCAGAATTTTCTGCATCTGTCATTGTCATGCAGGAAGGAAGCATGAGATCAAACTTGTCCTTATCAAACTCATCATATGCCTTAAGTGCATCCTGTCCCTCATAGATAGGATCGAACATACCCCAGTTGTAAAGACCGAAATCTGATGTTCCAAGTGAATATGTGTATACTGCTTCTGAAAGTGTGTTAACCTTGCCTTCATCTACCATCTGCTGCATAGCATCTGTGAGGTGATATGTGTCGCCATCCTTTGTATAGGACTCACCCTCGATACCAAGTGAATCAAGCATCATTGCATCCTGTGAATACCAGTAATCAAGATATCTTGCTGCGAGCTCAATGTCTTTACATGATGTTGAAATTCCAACCTCTTCTTTTACAAGGTCAGATGTTGCAAAACCGATTTCAGGTGTATCGCCTTCCTTAAGAACAGGTGAAGATGTTGCTACGATATTGAAATCTTCATCTGTTGTGTAACCCTGCTGCTTAAATACGTCTGAAGTCATACCCCAAAGCTGGATACCTGCGCCTGCTTTACCTGTTCCCATGTAATCAGCAGGGCTCATCATGTCAGCTGCATTTGTCATGAAGTTAGGATCAATGAGTCCCTTTTCATACCAGTCATGGAAAAGTGTAAGCCACTGTTTGTAACCATCCTCAAGAGGACCATATTTAACTGTATCTCCGTCCTTGTAGAACTCACCAAGGCAGCCATAAGCTGAAAGGAAGTGGCTGAAATAATCATAGCCGTTTGTACCGATCATAAGAGGAGCTTCACACTCAGGATAGTTCTCCTTGAATGCTGTAAGAACTGCCTCCCACTGATCAATTGTTCTCGGAACCTCAAGGCCGAGGTCATTAAGCCAGTCTCCGCGAAGTGCCATGCCGGCCCAAACTCTCTCACCTCTTACATCACCAAAGTATGATGCGATTGTACGTGTTCCAACGATTTTTCCTTCATCAGTAACGGTATCCTTCTCAAGAGACTCGTTGCTCTTACGAAGTGCCTGGTAAGTAGGCATATATTTATCAACTATATCTGTAAGGTCTACAAGAACGCCATCCTGTACACCCTTCTCTGTTCCACCGGGATAATAGGTTCCGCAATCACGGATGATATCCGGATATTCGCCTGATGCAAGCATAAGACCAAACTGCTCCTGTGCAGATGCAGCATCAACTACCTGCCAGTTTACATGTACGTTCGTCTCTTCTTCCATCTTCTGGATAGCCTTAAGATCATTAGGATTCTCTACATAATCGTTACTCCATACGATCCAGATGCTAAGTTCCTTCTTTTCACTAAGGGGCCAGGTCCACTCGCCTGACTCTGATGCAGTTGCAGTTTCCCCTGAACCGCCTGCTGCCTCACTTGTTGAAGCTCCCTTGCCACATCCAGCAACTGTTCCAACCATCACAGCTGCTGTCAGAAGCATTGCCAATACCTTCTTTTTCATAAACTATACCTCTCTTTCATTTATATCATTTTTAAATTTAAAACTTTTTTATTAACATCAACCCTTAACTGATCCAACCATTACTCCTGAAACGAAGTACTTCTGGCAGAAAGGATAGATTGCAAGTATCGGAAGTGTGGATACTACGATTGATCCATACTTTACAAGTGTCTTGTACATCTGAGCATTATCCATAAGATCTCCGGCGTTTGCTGTAACTGAGCTTGTGGAGTTCTGTGCAGAGATGAGGATTTCTCTCATGAACATCTGAAGAGGATACTTATCTCTTGCTGTAGGAAGATATAACAGTGCTGAAAACCACTCATTCCACTTACCAACTGCGATAAAGAGAATGATTACCGCAAAGGTTGCCTTACACAAAGGAAGAATGATATTAAACATTATTGTCAGCTCGCCTGCACCGTCCATTCTGGCTGATTCTTCAAGAGAATCCGGAATAGCCTGGATTGCAGTCCTCATGATGATGATGTAGAAAACACCCATTGCCTGAGGAATAAGAAGTGCTGCTCTTGTATTAAGAAGTCCGAGCTTATTTACAACCATGTAGGTCGGGATCATACCGCCGTTAAACAGCATTGTGAATGCAAGGAACATCATAAGTGCATTTCTGTAACGAAATCTTTTTCTGGAAGTAATATATCCTGCTATTACTGAAAGCACGCTTGTTATAAGGCACTGTGCAACAACATAAATTATTGTGTTTCTGTAACCGATCCAGATGTTTTTATATCTCATGATGATCTTGTAGGCATTCAATGAGGGCTTTCCCAGAGGGAAAAGTATGAAGCTTGCTGCCTTATCAACCAATGCAGGTTCAGATATTGATGCAAAGCATACATGAATAATCGGAACCACACATAAGAATGCGATCAAGAGCAGAAACAAATGATTAAGTGTATCAAATATCCAATCACCTATTGTCTTTTTAACTACCATTTTTTGTATCCTCCAATCAGAACAGGCTAGATTCTGTATATTTCTTTGATATTGCGTTTGTTACAAGAAGGAAGGTCGTTCCGATTATTGAATTAAACAGACCTACTGCTGTTGAGAATCCATAATCATATTGCTGAAGACCACATCTGTATATATAAGTACTTATTACATCCGCTGTTTCATATGTTGCAGGTGTATAAAGAAGAAGGATCTTATCTGCACCTACCTGTAAAAGTGAACCCATTCTCAAAATAAGCATGATCATGATTGTAGGCATGATTGACGGGATTGTAATATGAATACATCTCTGCCATCTTGATGCTCCGTCGAGAACTGCTGCCTCATAAAGCTGCTGGTCTACACCAGAAAGAGCTGCTATATAGATGATTGATCCATATCCCATTCCCTGCCAGATATTTGACAGAATGTGGATTGCCCAATAGTTCTTGGGATCAGCCAGAAGGTTCTGTACTGTTGTGCCTGACAGCTTAGCTACTACATTAGAAATAAGTCCCCCACTCTGTGTAAAATCAACAATAAGACCGCAGACAACAACCATTGATATGAAATATGGCATGTATGAAACTGTCTGTATTGTCTTTTTAAATACCTTTGTTCTTACTTCATTAAGGAGAAGTGCGAAGATTATCGGTGCAGGAAATCCGAATAGCACATCCAGAATTCCTATCATTGCTGTGTTTCTAAGTAATCTTCCAAAATACGGTCCGGTAAAAAATCGTACAAAGTTGTCAAATCCAACCCAGGGACTTCCGCTTATTCCAAGTGCGGGTGTGTATTTTTGGAAAGCCATCACAATACCTGCCATCGGTATGTAATGGAAGATTATGTACCATACCACTATCGGAATGCACATAATATAGATAACCTTGTTCCTGATAAAGTCTATTTTCAGATTATGTAAAAATCCGGCTAATCCGGCGTGCTCTACATAACCTGTTGCAGGTATCTCTGGCTTTTCTTTTTGCCTGCTGACTCTTTCAGAACGTACAAGCTTATCTTTCATTAGTACTTGTTCCATAACTAAAACTCCTTTTCTCTTTTTACTCTCTCTCCCGGCGTTGTCGCCTTAACTGGTTGTTAGTATATCGTTGTACCATATCCATATAAAGAGTCGTTTTTTTACATTCAGCGACCAATTTTTGCAAAAAGTAAAAAATAGTACCTTGTTTTAGTGGCAATATCTGACCATTTTCAAAGCAATTATTGACCAGAATCCGCCATCTACGCGCAAAATAAAAAACAGACCGAAATCTGTCATAAGACTTCGATCTGTATATTTATTACCTATGTACGATTTTTTACTATAACCTTTTCGTTAGGTTTTTACTTGCTTTTATAGTAATCTCCGGGAGTTGTCCCATGCTTTTCCCTAAAGCATCTGATGAGTGGTCTTGGGGTTGTAAATCCAACCATGTCGGCTGCATCCTTTACAGTGTATCCCTTTTCCATTAGTCCTTCTGCATTTTCAAGTCTGACATTATTAATGTATTCAAGCATTCCTATGCCGTAAACCTGCTTAAAGGTTCTGGACAGGTAAGAATTATTGACGCCAAGCTCAAGAGCCACACTATTGACGTTCATATCCTTATCAGCGTACTGCTTATCCACATATTCCTTTGCCTTTTCCACAAGAAGAATACTTTTTCCACTATTCTCATGTTCAAGTGGTTCTGTCATCTGGGGATCCTTACTGTTTTCCACAGCTGCATTCACAATATCATCCAGCATGCTCTGAGCTTCGATTCCCCTGTGCATTCGGTACATGTTCTGGATCTGTTCCATCTGATCCCAGCTTGTAAGAGTTGCCTTCGCCTCATCATCAAGAGACAGTTCCTTATAAAAGGCTACATTTTCCAGCTTTCCGACATAAATTCTGTATTCCCTTACCAGCATGGATTCCCTGTTTGCTGTGGGAATTGATCCGATTCCGTGATGAATGTCAGAAATATTTGCAACAAGCGCAATATCAAATTTTTCACGTATAAAACTGCAGACTGTATTCAGCTTTTCAGTAAGCTCGGTCAAAGAGATCTCGTTTGTACCTGTCAGCTGCACTATGTTATAAAACCAGTGAGCCAGTCCTCCTGTTATAAGAAGGTTCTCCTTCCCGATAAGCTCTTCTGATACATTGTGTATGATGAACCACACCTGGTCTCTTTCCTTCTGGTCCATTGGCTTATCCGTCGGATTATCAATATCATAGCTCACTACAAGATAGCGGTTTTTATCATCGTTCTCGGTCTCTATCGTATCCGTACCGTAATTTAAGAGCTTTATCAGTCTCGTTTCCGTATCAGTCCTGAATTTCCTGAATTCATTTTCCGAAAACTTAAGACTGTTTACCGTTCTGCTTATACCGTCTTCTATCCTCTTAAATTCATCGCTGAGCTCTGAATCTGCCATATTTGCGGATTCATGCTCATCAAGGAACTCAAGAATGGACTCAATCGGTCTGTACTGAACACGTAAAAGGTGTGTCAAAACTATTCCTATCAGGATCAGAAGTGCCACTCCGTATATAACAACTCCGATAATGAAGGGTCTTATTACACTCATGGCTATCCCGGAATCCATTATCGCAATGAGCCTTAGTCCATATGGCTTTAGGTAGTAAGGATAGATCACTTTCTTACCAACAGCTGTTTTTTCCTCCACCTCAAGGCATTTTTCCACAAAAGTGTCGCTTATTTCCTCATTTCCAAGTTTTATATATGTCCTGTCATCCGATACCAGTAAAAACTGGTATTCATCGCTTAGTGCACTTCGAACCTCCGACATATCAATTTTTATAAGAAGTACTGCATCCTGCTCCTCAAATGGTACTGCATACCTGGTGGCCATGGAATAATAGAGCTGCTTGTCATTTGACTGACCGACAATCTTAAACTTACTGTAGAGATTATCACCAAAAAGAGCCTTATTCTCCTCAGCCTCAATATCAAGTCCGGAAACTATATGTACTCCGTCTCCGATCCTGATGAATTCCTCCTTGGTAAGTACAGCCGGTTGTCCCTTAGGAAAAAACAGATATACTTTATCAAAGGCAGAATGTACCGCTCCATACTCATTCATAAGGTCAGCTATCTCGGCAAGTCTCATTCTGTCTTCCACAGTCTCATCGTGCTTTTTGGCCGCGACCTTAACAAGGTTATTTGTGATAAAGGTCTGTGCCCCAAGAACCACTTCCTGGCATACACTCTCCACCACTGATACCTTTTCCCTTACAAGCTTCTCCTCAATATCCTCTTCCTTGGCATACAATGCATGCACGAGAAAAAAAGCTGAAGCAATCATTCCCATCCCTGTTATGAGAATGATCGCCAGCCCTAAAATAATCCATCTTTTTAAAATTGGACGGTGCTTTAAGTATTTAGTAATTCGTCCAAGCATCTAGTCTCTCCCAATAATTTAAAGTAATACGAAGAATGTCATATTTAAGCGTAGCTATACCGACCTTTCAATTATAGCTTATTTTATATTCAAATTCCTTATTTACTTTTGCTTAAATAACAGCCTTTTCCTTTAAATGCTTAATCTCGTCCTCAGAATAGTCAAGAACATCCCTGTATATACTTACATTATCCTGTCCAAGCGTCGGCGCAGGTCTGTTAATCCTCGGCTTCATATCCATGAGCTTAATGGGATTCCCGTTTACCTTCATCGGTCCGATAACAGGGTGCTCTATATCTATAAACATTTCCCTGTCATCAGAGATATGCTCATCCTCTGTTATCTGCCTGACATCATAAATCGGTCCTGCGGGTATGCCGGCTCCAAGAATAATATCCACTATTTCCTTAACTGTTCTCTCTGATGTCCACTTCTCTATCTCTGCCTTTTGCAGGAGATTATTTTTTACTCTTAGCGGCACAGTAAGAAATCTTTCATCCGTAATCATGTCTTCACGGTCTATCAGCCTGCAGAACTTTTCATAAAGCTTCTGATTACCACAGGCGATGATGACAAATCCGTCTTTAGCATGGTATGTGTCGTAAGGTGCTATTGATGCATAGGCATTTCCGTTTCTCTTCGGAATCTCCTGCGAATCAAAATAGCGTATATATGCATTCTCCAGGCTTGAGACAACAGAGTCTACCAAAGACACGTCAACTCTCTGCCCAAGGCCGGTCCTCTCTCTTGCATGAAGTGCCATTAGGACACCCATTACCATGTTCATACCGCCAAGAATGTCTCCCATGGCATTTCCGGATCTTGTGGGTTCCCCTCCAGGTATTCCGGTTATGGACATAAGACCTCCCATTCCCTGGGAAATGATGTCATATCCCGGGCGCTGGCTGTATCTTCCGTAACTGCCAAATCCTGAACATGCTGCATAAATTAGTCTGGGATTTATTTCTTTTAGAACATCATAGCCAAGTCCAAGCTTATCCATTACTCCCGGTCTGTAATTTTCAAGGAGAACATCTGCCTTTGCTACGAGCTTCTTAAAAATTTCTTTTCCCTCTTCGCTCTTCAGGTTAAGAGTAATGCCTCTTTTGTTCCTGTTAAGGTTAGCATAATACATGCTCTCACCGTTTCGGTAGGGACCATAACCTCTGGCGTCATCTCCCTTACCCGGAACTTCTATTTTTATAACATCAGCACCAAAATCCCCCAATATGGATCCGCCATATGGTCCTGCCACAACTCTTGTAAGATCAAGGACTCTCACATCCTGTAGTGCCTGTCCGTAATTATCTGATTTCTTATCTGTAATATTTATTTCCTGTTCCATCATGCTTCCTCCGCATAAGGATCTTCATAGGGCATAAGTTTTACCCCGCTCTCCAGAAGACTCTTAAGCTCATCCTCTGTTACACTTATTTTCATTCTCATAACTGCTGAACCCATGGATTTTCCAAGGGAGTCGAGTCTGAGGCTCATGGTTGCTCCGCCGCCAAGTGCGTGATGCATTACAAAATTCATTCCCTGCAGGGACTCAACTTCATATCTTGTAATATCACCCTTTACCATGTCTCCAAAATAGTCTTTTAGTTTATCAGGGGTTGCTTCCCTTAAAATAATGTCGTAGTATTCGGGTTTTCTTGCAAACACACAGACATTACTTGTATCTCCCTTATCGCCGCTTCTTCCATGGGCGATATCATACAAATATATTCTAGGCATTACACTCCTCCTATATATCATCAGCTATATTCTAACTTTTACAAAAAGCTGCTTCGTAATAACATTTTTCCCTTTTTATACTGTGATAATATGGCTTTCAACTGTAAGCGCATCTCTTGGAATCACTGTCGGATACAGTGCCATAACTTCCTGTACATGTGCTCTTCCACCAAAGAATGATGCTCCCTGAGGGCCATTAAGCTGAAGAGGGCTGATCTCAGGAATTATCTTTGCACATTCTGCCTTATCCTCTGAAAATACAGCGATTCGCATTACGCACTCATTTAGTCTTGCGATAGTTTCAGGGCTCTTATCAGCTACTCCAAGATGAAGTGAATCCAGTCCGATAAAGCTGATATGTACATCATCCGCCTTCATTCCGCGTTCTTTCATCTTTTTCATGATTATGTCCGCGCAATATCTCGCCTTTTCATATGCATCAGGCCATGCAAATGAGAGCATAGATACTGTTTTCCATCCCTTGTGATATCCGACACAGAGCTTTATGGTATCAGGTCTCTCCTTACCCTTTATTCCTGCAACGGACACCCTGTTCTCGCCTTTCTGCGTAATGGTAGCATGACTTAAATCTACATTTACATCCGGTGTGTAATAATTTGCCGGATCAAGAACCTCATATAGGAACTGTTCCTTAACACTCTGTTCTGAAATGAGACCTCCGCAGTCAGGAGCCTTTGTTATTTCAAAGGTGTCCTCAGTAAGCTCAGCAATAGGGAATCCCAGATGTTCCATGTCAGGTACCGATCTCCAGTCATACATGAAATTACCGCCGGCTCCCTGTCCGCCGCACTCAAGAAGGTGTCCTGCCATTATTCCTCTTGCAAGGTTATCCCAGTCGTCATCTGCCCAACCGAATTCATGAGCAAAGGGTGCCAGGAAAAGTGCTGAATCTGCTGCTCTTCCAGTAATTACCGTATCAGCACCATCTGCGATTGCCTTCTGAATCTGCTCATGTCCGATATATGCATTACAGTTGTATATCTTGTCCTTTATATCTGAAAAGGTAACTCCATCCGGATCGTTACTTCCCGCAGTATCCATAGAGGGAAATTCCCATCCATCCGCTATCAGCTGTGGAATCTTTTCTTTTATGTCATCACCTGTAACATAGCCAATTTTATATCCCTTAAGGTTTTCGTTTTCTGCCCAACCCTTTATTGCATCAACGCATCCCTGGACATTCATTCCACCGGCATTAGTGATTATTCTTATCTTTTTTTCAAAGGCTTCTCTGCCTGCTTCCTTCAGAAGTCTTGTTACAAAATCCGGTGCATATCCTTTTGACGGATCCTTTATCTTTTGTCTTGCCATAATTGATAACGTAAGCTCGGCAAGATAGTCACAAGCCAAATATTGAATATCTGCTTTCCTGATCATATGTATTGCAGCATCAGGTGAATCTCCCCAGAAACCCTGTCCACCGCCTATAGCTATTTTTTTCATTTTATGTTGCCTCCTCGCGTATACTACAACGTTGTACCCGAATTACAAAATACACCTCAATACTCATATTTGTCAATAGTACATCGTTGTATTATTTATTCATTTTCCTGTTTTATTTTGGAGATGCTTTATGTATAATTAGTTTTGATTAAAAGATAATTTCGCCTTTTTATGGTGAAATTGAAACTGAGGATGAATAACATGGTCACAATAAAGGATATAGCCAAATATACAGAACTGTCGCCAAGTACAGTCTCAATAGTTCTAAGAGGTCTTGGCAAAAAAAGGAATATTTCGGAATCAACTATAAACAAAGTCACAGAGGCTGCTGTTAAACTTGGATATACTCCAAACATGCAATCCAAGCTATTACGTAGTAACCTTCCCAATTTGCCTGTAATTACTCTTTTCTGGGATGCCTCCGCAAAGCAGGATACGCTTTCCCGTTTTCTTGCAGGACTCCAGGATTCATTAGACAGGCATGACTATAATTATGGTCTTCTTATAAATCCATATCGTATCGGTCATCTCGATGAAGCCATAACTCAAAGAACACTGACCGGAAGCAATGGCATAATAATCTGTAATGCTTCTGAAAATGATATGGAATATCTCGAGCAGAACGATTTTCCTATTCCGATCGTCTTATATAACAGATATTCAAAAAAATATCCTACTGTAACCATGAACGATGAAGAAATAGGAAAAATTCCTGCCGAAGTTTTTCTGCGTCATTCAAAAAAACATCCGGCGCTGCTTACCTCAAAAGCTACCTTTAACGGAATGAATATCAGAGAAAATGTATTTAAGTACACTCTTAATGAATCCGGAATAAATATATTAGAAAAAATAGAAGTAACCGACACACTTGAAGGTGGATATCAGGGTGCACTCCGGTTATTGAATTCTTCCACTTTACCTGATTGCCTGTTTTGTACCTCCGATAATATCGCCTTTGGTGCCTTAAAGGCATTTAACGAACGACAGATACTCATTCCCCAACAGCTCGAAATCATTAGTGTCGGCAATGGTATGAAACAGCACGAAGAGTATTCAATCCCTTCTCTTTCTGTCGTTGGTCTTCCGATTGAACAGATGGCAGATGCATGTCTTACAAGAATATCCCGAGCTATTACAGCTTTTGATACCACGCCTGACATGCAGCAGTTTCATGTAGAATATATCTCAAGATCAAGTAGTTTAGTATAGACAATATTCTTCTATAATACTGTTTCGTAAAGATAACTTTTCTCGATAATATCGTTTCATGTAGAAAATATTTTCTAACTAATCGATTTTATTTGATAATTCATTGATTTTGTCCTAATTTTGAAGTATTTGTAAAATTTCTATTATATGCGTTATTTTTCTAACAAAATATTGTATAATGTAGTGTATGAGCGTTTAGCCGATGTTCTACAACATCGACTATCACAATAGAAAAAGAAAAGGAGTTAAAGAAATGGCAGAAATCAATTTAACACAGTATGGCATTACTGGCACAACTGAGATCGTGCACAACCCTTCTTACGAAGTTCTCTACGAAGAAGAGAAGAAGGCTGGTCTTGAAGGATATGAAGTAGGTCAGGATACAGAACTCGGTGCTGTTAATGTTATGACCGGTATTTACACAGGTCGTTCACCTAAGGATAAATACATCGTTATGGATGCTAATTCCAAGGATACAGTTTGGTGGACAACTGATGAGTACAAGAACGATAACCATCCCATGAGTGAGGATGTATGGGCAACAGTTAAAGATATCGCTAAGAAAGAGCTTTGCGACAAGAGACTTTTCGTTGTTGACGCTTTCTGTGGTGCTAACAAGGATTCTCGTATGGCAGTTCGTTTCATCGTTGAGGTTGCTTGGCAGGCTCACTTCGTTAAGAACATGTTCATCCAGCCGAGCGAGGAAGAGTTGGCTAACTTCGAGCCGGACTTCGTGATCTACAACGCTTCGTTGGCAAAGGTTGAGAACTACAAAGAGCTCGGTCTGAATAGCGAGACTTGTGTGGCTTTCAACACCACGAGCCGTGAGCAGG
>JAEEGL011575116.1_pt1 | contig 16968 bp, 14 predicted proteins | sample 9134231 | NCBI WGS metagenome assembly JAEEGL01 (sample SAMN16246548, study PRJNA631951) | gut metagenome | biome: gut microbiome; feature: rumen; material: fiber-attached | host: Bos | place: Iran: Karaj | collected 2018-10
ATATGCTACTGTTTACAGAACAGGGCATACCTTCAGGCAATATCGTCAAAAGATGCATGCCCATGAATTAAATCTATCAAAAACGCAATTAAAAAAAGTGGCCTGTATGACCACTTTTTATATCGGTTACGCCGGTTTATCAGTCCGTTACTTCGCCGCCGCATCAAATACCCTGTCCGTATTTGCAAGAATAAGTGCGAGCTCACCCAGCAAAATATCCCTCGGACGATTGGCACCCGTGATGATACCTGTTTCTTCCGCAAAGTTCATTGCCACGCGCATACCGGGATAATACCCGTTGTCATCCTTAATGCTCGACCAATCCGCAACCATGGCCCGGTCGTGTGCCTTGACAGCCACATATACCGCAATGTCCCTGTCGACGGTCTGTTCTTCGTTCCAGTTCCAGGGGATGAAATACTCATCGCACTCCTCCGGGATTCCGGTACTGAAGCCGTACACATAATCTCTTTCATAACCATACAGTTCGATCAGCACGGCACGAAGATCTCCCACCGTGGCGATTTCTTCACTCCGATCAAACATATCCGTATCATATTTTTCCCTCATATAAGCCACGGCATCCGCTATCCGTTCCTCATCGGACATATAAGCAGGAATCGCATTATCGGTAAACGGAGTATATGTAGCAGTCTGATAGATCTTCACCCCCGCAAAAGCGATCAATCCCACTGCCAGCGCGGCGCACAATATATTAGCCGCCATACGCAATCCCTGTGCTTTGGGATTTGCATGAAGAAGCGATCTTTTCACCTGCGAAACATCCGAAAAGCGTTCTTTGGGAGCAAATCCGGTACATTTTACGATAACCCTTTCGAGGGGACGATAGACCTTGATATTTTTGTTATCCCTGGTACTGCCGGTCAGAAGCCAGCGCAAAAGAATACCGAGGGAATAAATATCTGTTCTGGCATCAGTCTGTGAAAATCCGTACTGCTCCGGTGGAGCATATGCAAGCGTTCCGAAAAACATAGTGTCTGTATCGCTGCCGCTACGGTATATGCGGGCAATATCAAAGTCGATCAGCACTATGCTCCCATCCGGGCGGACAATGATATTCTGAGGCTTGATATCACGGTGGATGATGGGCGCTTCCCGGTGATGCAGATATCCGAGAATGTCGCAGAGCCGGATACAGATCTGTACGATCTCCCGCTCGGAAAGATTATTTTCCGTCGCGTACCTGCTCAGGGAGATGCCCTCTATATACTCTCTCAGTATTACCGTTACCGTATCACTTTCATAAGTGGCGATATGCTTCGGAAGGTCGTCACGATCAAGGCTGTTCAGGATCTTGCTGTTATCAGATATGCCCCATTTTGATCTTTCATAACACTTTGCTATACAATTTTTTCCGGCTTTATCCTGCACAAGAAAAGTGCATATCCCGTCATGATCCGACAGGCATTCCATAATATCATATTCATTAACAAACTCTTCCGGATAGTTTGAATCATCATATGAATCCAATATGGTTTGCAACAGATCATCCCTTTTCATTGCGCTTGCCTCCCATTAACGGCATATTGTTATCAAACAATAACCGTTGCACCTCCACCACCGATTTCCGGTTGTGCAGGCAATAAGCAATGACAGCATCTCTTTTGACGCGGGGATGCAAGGCTGTAACTCCGGCTATCTTCAACAGCTGCTGTGTTTCGTCAGTATCCATCTCAAAACCGAACGCAAGCTGAAGTACCGTATCACGGGACGGATTACGCATTCCCGAAAAAAGCCTGTGTCCGAAAGAGGAATCGAGATCACTGCGTTTTATTATGCTTTCAGGCTTTTCATGCCTTTCCTGACATAAAAATGTTATGTATTCGGAAAAAGACGGCATTTCACACTCATCCGCCAATTTATCCAGATATTCTCCGACAGAGGTGGATTTAAAAAGACGTGCCCACAACTCCTGTGTTGATATCTTTTCCGATTTTCCCTCCATTGGATTCACCTCGCTTAACCAAATCACGATCGGATACTTCAACCGTAACATATGCAATCCGTACAGCTAATTCTTTATTATATCAAGCAGATAAAGATAAAAGGTGGTCTGACTGACCACCTATTTAATTTCCGGGTGAACGGAGGAACCGTCCCCTCGTTCACTTCTGAAGCACGTGATATATCTGCTCCATGAGTTTCAGGTTTCCTTCGATGACCAGTGCGATCTTTTTCTTGGCACGGGAAAGGCCGTGGAACAGGTTCATGATCCGTGAAGGCTCAGCAGTCACATCCGACTCGCGGTTTCGCAGGAACCTCTTCTCATCATAGTAAAAAGTATCATCAAGGAGCATCACCACCTTGTCGAATTCCTTTCCGGTGACGGATTCAGATTCAATGCGTGTCAGAGCCTCGCCGGTGAAGCTCTCCATTTCACCTATATCGATGCCGAGGCCACGGTCCCAGATGAACATATATCCTTCCTTTTCGTAGAAGCGGATAAGATTCATCGCTTCGTCGATATCGGCACCGTAAGCGACCGATACGTTGGGATATTCACGCTTGTACATCTTTGATGCGGAAAGGAAGGTGCGTAGGAAGGTCGAAAGCTCGTTGTTCATCCTGATCTTGTTGGTCAGCTTAAAGCCCGTGAAATCCTCACGCTTTTCAAAGACCACCGCACCGATGCCGAGTCTTTCCTTTTCGGATACGCAGAGGGCATCGTCATAGGAAATGATGACAGGTGCGTTCCACTTCCCGGCATATCCGCAGATCGTGTCAAAAGCCCTCTCTCCCATTCCGTGGCCTTCATCGATGAATACGGCAGCGTAGTCCCGCTTTACTTCAGGCACGGTATTTTTGTCGCAGTAATAGAAATCTATCCTCTTAAGGCGCTCATCGAGCTGCTGCAGCTCACTTCTGTGCGAACCGAAATGGAAAAGACATACGGGATTCTTTCGCGACATGCTCATTGCGATGTCATAAAGAAGGATCGTCTTGCCCGTGCCGGGAAGTCCGGTAAAGCCCTGAAGGTTATGGCCGTCGGAGATATTCCTCATGATCTGCTTTTTGATGTCACGCTGCTGGAAGGTGAGGAAATATTCCTGACGGAGAAATCTTCCGGGATCGGTAATGGGCGAGATCAGGTACTTGTCTTCCTTGAACAGTTCCTCGATGTCCCCGGTATATATGCCATTCTGGTTGTCCAGGAGCACGCCCAGTTCTTCGAAGGTAGAGTCAACAAGCCTTCCGCTGTTTGAAAGCCTTACGAGCCTGTCCTGGCCGCTTATATAGGTGTAATAATATACGGGTTTTCCGAGTGTGGAGAGATAGTATCTGTTCTGGATGAGCTGGCTTCGTATCGCATCGCCGGATACATTGCCGCTCTTAAGTTCGATATTGACGATCTGGTCGTCTGCGATGCGGAGAAGATCGAATTCCTTTCCGAGCTTCTGCATGGTGTATGAATAATAGAATGTCAGCGAGCAGGCATCGGAGCACACGGGCTGCAGTCTTTCGGAAAAAAGTCTGAGCCCCTCCGTTTCCCATTCGCGGATCTTGATGAACCTTCCGCGCCCGGACATCTGTCTTTCAACCTTCGACATCAGCTCGGGATCGTTTAACCTTGTAAGCGCATAGATGTTAATAGGTTTCATGATCATAGTATGAAACAGAAGGGCTGATAATTCAATTTCTTTTCATTTTCCGGAAAGAGGAACGGTAACGCTCCAGTATCCTTCTATCGCCTTATCGGCCGTCCGGAACTGACCGGATACCGAATAGTCCGAAAGCTCACCGTCGGGATAAGCGAAAACATATTCCTCGATACTGTCGGGGCCGTCAAACCACGAATAACTGCCCTCATACGGTATCCTTTCCTCTCCTTCCTTTTCCAGGAAAAGGAAACCGTGATTGTCGGTATGACGTATGTCATCATACTTTATCTGCACATGAAGCTTTCCGTCCAGCAAACCGTATCCCATAAGTGTCACACCGGGAGTTATAACGGCGGGATCCATGTTCGGAGCCATGAATCTCATATCGTCATACACCGTGCTTCCGCCGCTTCCCCTGAGCCAGACGCCTTCAATAACCTCGGTGATCTCCGGAAGCGAAGAAGTATCTATCTGCGTCAAGATCATATCGAAATCGCTTTTATTGGCGAGCAGGCTCGATACGGAAAACGTGACCTTATCTCCGGGCATCATTTCACCGCCCATATGGTGCACGGTGATAAGAAACGAAATCTCCCCGGTTTCTTCATCATAGCCAAGAACGGAACATCCGCCCGACTGGTCATAAGGTGTATGGATCGAATAGCTGTCGAACAGATCGGTGGTTTCGTCGATACGGTCTCCCTCAAGGTCTCTTAGTGAAACCACTATCTCTGCCGTGTCACCGTCAAAATTCGCACCGGCCACGGTCATCAATATACCCTTATCCTCGCATGATACATTAACGGGCTTGATCTTCTGTGCAAGCGAAGGAGAGATCCTGTACAACATTTCATATACCTGCTCGCTGCCCGCCACAGCCATCAGCGGAACGGCAAAGATAACACACAGTGCGATCACAGCAGCCGCAACCGAAGGCATGATCTTCCATACGGCCAAACGCTTCTTTTTCTTGACGTCATCCGCTTCTTCTATTAGTTCTTCGTCAATGCTTGAAATGCTCATCAGCATGTCATATCCGCTCATAATTCATATCCCTCCTTTTCCAGATACGCCTTAAGGTCATTTCTCATCCTGAAAAGCTGTGTCTTGACCTTGCTCTCGGAACAACCCAGTGCATCCGAGATCTGCTTTACCGAATCCAGGTAATAATATCTCCGGACAAATATGATCCTTTTTATCCTTGATTGTTCATAAAGAAAATCACTTATGCGCATTCCGAGTTCCATTCCGTCGATCTCACTTTCAACATCGGACGACGAAGGGATGCACTGCTCCATCTCTTCGGAAAGCTCGGTAATGAATGCTTTTCTCTTAAGTCTTTCTTTTTCCATGCATCTGTTGATCGAAATGTTCCGTACGATCCGCGAAAGGAATGCGGGGAAATAGCCTCTCGGTTCGGCGGGAGGTATCCTGTTCCAGCTTTCCAGATATGTATCGTTTTCGCATTCCTCGGCGGTCTGTCTGTCCACGGTTATGCGGAAGGATACTGCAAAAAGCTTCTTACCGTACTTTTCGCGTGTATGTGATATGGCCGATTCATCCCTGTTTAAATAGAGATTTATAATCTTGTCGTCATCCATCTGCCTTCTCCGAAAAATATATGCCCTTTACACTATATAGCAATTTTTCACGCACGCAGGTTACATTTTTCTTAAAAAAATTTTCATCAGAAAACGGTGGCCCTCAGCCACCGTTTTTTCGGATCAGTTTTTTGATATTGGAATTGATGAATACGATCAGTACCGAAGACGCCAAAGTGCATGTGATTATTTTGAACATCAGCAATACCCGATCAGTTTCTTTGAAAACAAAATAAATATGAAAAATAATATGACTCAGATAAATGGGGTAAGCAAGGGACTGCAGTTTCTTTGTTGAAAATTTTATGGACGGCAGCAATTCAATAATCGTTGTGACAAAGATCAGAAACAGCGGAACCAGTATTATTTCCAACAGTGTCAGAAACAACGCACCCGTTTGAGCGCCCGGGTCATTTTTCAGCAGCTGATAGATCACATATGTGAAAACAAATACAATGCTGAATACATATCGTATCATTCCGGAGAGTTGTATTTTATTGTCGGCCACATGTATGCCCAGTATATATGCAACGGTCGCGGTGTACCAATAAGAAAGAACGTGCCCGTTTACCGACAAGAGAATAAACAGGATATATAAGAGCCATAAAATATATGTTTTTTTTGACAGGGATACAATTTCCAGCAGATACACGATCAGATAAATGATACATATTTCCACACAATACCAGAGGATGGGATTATATATTTTGATCCCCGATAAGGCATATATAAAATTTTTAACGGCAAACCCGGAGTTAAATACTTTCGAATAGACAATGTAGAATACGGAATTCATTATCGAATACGGCAGCCATACATTGATCAGTTTTTTGACAACATATCCCTTTTTGTATTCCGGATTGTTCGTAAATGACGATCTTGTTCCGTAACCGCTGTAAAAAAAGAACAGAGCAGTGTATAGCCAGCCGCAAAAAATAAAGCTGCCTTTATCCGATATATGCCCGATCATTATCATGACCGCGCAGATAAGCCTCATTAATCCGGCAGTATTTTTGTCCGTTATTTTGTATTTTTGTATGTTTTCTTTCATCCAAAACAATTTATAACATGCCAAAATTGATTAGTCGACAGAAATCCGATAATACGCACATGAAGAACGGATCTTAGATAAATTATCGGCATCTATATCGGCATCCGCATTGGATCCGCAAGCTGCGAAAACAGACAGTGACAGCAGCCCCATAAGAATGACCAAACTTTTTTTCATAAAAAACCTCCTCAGATATGAATCTTCACATTCTGAAGATTATAAAGATTCATTTCTGAGGAGGATACATCCTGAAAGTATATTAAAAGTATTTATTTAACAAAAGCTCATACCAGATACCGTCTTATGTCTCCGCGCTTTTCGAGACTGAGTTTTTCTTTTACGGAAGCGACGAGCTTCTTGGTGTAAGGCATGGAGATGTGAAGGATATCACAGATCTCACGGTCCGAACGGAATTCCGCCATAAGTCTTGCGGTCTCGAGTTCCCTTTCAGTAAGGGGTTCCGAGATCGAAGCAAGGAGACTCTCGTCAAGCTTTCCTTTGTTCTCTACATCCGAATAAAGCTCTATGTAGTGCTGAACTCTTGCAAAGAGAACCTTTCCCGCAACGGGCTTTTTCAGATAGTCTACAACGTCCATCTCAAGGCCTCTGCACTCCGATACCTCATCAGTCATTCCGGTAAGGAATACAACAGGGATCATCTTGAGCTTTTCACTCGCCTTGAGCCTTCCGAGTACTTCGTATCCGTCCATCTCCCTCATACCGATATCAAGGAGTATGAGGTTGGGAAGATTATCTGTCCTGTTAAGTTCTTCCAGAGCTTCGGCACCCGACAAAAAAGTCACGACATCATACAATGCTTCAAGCTGATTCTTCATCAGCAGGAGCATTACGCTGTCATCATCGATTACCATTACCTGTTTGCGAGTCATTATACGGCAATTTCCTCCTTATACCTTCTGATCCCCTCTCTTACTCTACCATATTCTGCAAGGATCAGCGGATTAACTTCTTCGGAAAATGCATCATCCCTTCTGCACTCAACACTTTCCGCAAGCTCGGAAAGCAGATATGCGCCGATTCCCTTGGCTATGGACTTGATAGAATGTATCTGAAGATAATAATCATCCGTAAAAGGCTGTTCCTTCAAACGCGCGATATTGTCATCGGCAAATTCCTCAAACAGCTCCGTTCTCATGGCAAATTCGCTCTGATTGCCCGCACAGTATTCAAGCGCAAGCTTAAGGTCTATGCCGAACGGTATCAGGAATCCCTGTCCCGATTCAATCTTCTCGGGCACAAGCTCGGTTTCGTCCACGGCATCGATCTCTACGATCTTGTCGGGGATGAATTCCTTTATGGTGTTAAGGAACTTGGTAAGACTGACGGGTTTGGCAAGGAATCCGCTGAATCCGAGTGACATCAGTTTCTCTTCCACCCCATTCATTATATCCCCTGTAAGGGCAACTACGGGAGTATCAAAATCAGGATAATCTTCCTTTATCTTGGCAAGAGTCTGCATTCCGTCCATATGCGGCATACGGATATCCATTACCACAAGATCGTATTCCTTGATATCGATCATTTCAATGGCTTCATAACCGCTCTCGACATCATCCAGCTGGATAAGTGCGGGCTCGGTAAATTCACGTATTACTTTTCTGTTGTACTCATTGTCATCGACAACCAGGATATGTGCATCGGGAGCGACAAACTGTTTGGACTTCCTGATCTCGGGAGGCATCCGTTTTTCATCGGCGGGAATATCGATCACCGCAACTTCCTTCTGGGGAACCCTTACGGTAAAGATACTTCCTTTTCCGAGAACGCTGTCGCACTTTATCGTTCCGCCCATCGCCTCGACAAGTTCCTTGACAATGGTAAGACCGAGTCCGCTTCCGCTCGTCTCCTTGTAGACCTCTTCAACACCGCGTTCATACGGGCTGAAAATATCATCCAGATAATCCGGTGCGATTCCGACTCCGGTATCCTCCACGATTATCTCAAGCATATCATCATGCTTGACGCTGAGTGTTACGGTACCCTTCTTGGTGTACTTGACCGCGTTGCTGAGCAGGTTATCCATGATCTTGCGGATCACACCTTCGTCACCGTTAAGATATGCGGGAACGTCTTCCGCCAGATCATATATGAAGCCGAGTCCTTCTTTTCCGGCATTGAGCTTCCATACCCTTGCAGTCTCATCAAATACATTCTTTGTATTCCAGGGCTGGGTCAGAAGAACGATCCTTCCGGCTTCGATCCTGGAAATATAGAGCATATCGTCTATCATCGAAAGAAGAACCTGTCCGGAGATATTACTGTCGTTGACCCACTCCCTAATGCGTTCCGATGAGGTGTTGCTTACGATCAGCTCATTCATCGCAAGAATGGTATTAAGAGGCGTTCGGACATCATGGCTCATCTTGGCGATGAAATCACTCTTTGCCCTGTTGGCCTCATCGGCTTCCTTTATCGCTGCATTCAGCTGGCGCTGCTTTATCCTGTAACCGCGGATCTGGAAATACATCGTAAGCGCGAGCGAAAGTGCGACAAGCGTCATATCCATGACAACGCAGATCATATAGGATTTCTCATCCATATCAAATGTCGTCGGATGGAAATATGAATACAGGATCAGTGCGATATACCAGGCCAATTCCGTGAACACCAGCACCAGCATGGTGATGCCGGTGAGCAGGAATGCCGTACAGACTATTCCGAAGATGAAAAAGCAGGGAATGCCGCCGTGATATCCGCCCTGCAGGAAATACAGGGATGTAAAAAGACCTATAAATATCAGAAATACGGTATAGATCATTGCCCTTTTATATTTTCCCGTCTTGTGGCCGTAGCCTATGAGCAGCAGGGCAATGAGTGCACAGAGGATATCGGGAACAAACGCAAATGAACCGCGGATCCCGTTAACGATCGCAGCAATGAAGCTTACCGTGATCCCGGCGATCGCGAGTATATTGAACGCAATAACCCTGATCTCCTTGTTCGTATCGAAGATCATCGCTGTCAGTTTATTTAATTTTTGTCTCTTTTTTTCCATGTTTTCCTAAAACCGTATAAAGACACAAAGTCTATCATATTATAGATTTGTGATTCATATCTGAATAGATACGAAAAGTATACTTTTTGGTTTTTTAGGAAAATTTAATTAATTATATTGAATACATTCGGATTACATTTCTGTGATACATTCAATATGTGCACAAAGGAGGCAGGCTATGATCGAGATTCTACTTATCGAAGACGATCCGGATATCGCGGACAATCTTCAGGAATATCTGCAGAATGCGGGAGACGGCGAGTGGCGTATCCATATTTCGGACAACGGTCGCGACGGTCTGGAACTGGCAGCGCAAACTCTTTATTCCCTCATACTGCTGGATATCGGTCTGCCCGGACGGGACGGATTTGAAGTATGCAAAAGTTTAAGGCGACGCGGCATACAGACTCCCGTGATCTTCGTAACCGCAAGGTATTCCGAGGAAGACGTTCTGAAAGGATACGAATGCGGCGGAGACGATTACATAGTCAAGACATTTTCCATGGCCCAGCTTGCCGCCAAGATCAAAGTATTTCTGAAAAGATACGGCGAAAGCAGGCCCGCGGCGGTCACATATCTCGATCTTACTGCCGACAGAAACGAAAGAAAGATGTATCTGGGTGATAAAGAGATAGATCTGCAGCCCAGGGAATTCGACGTTCTCCTTTATCTTATGGAGCATCCCGAAAGGCTGATTTCAAAGGAAGAGCTCCTCGCCAGAGTCTGGGGTGCGGAAAGTGACGCGGTTCCCCGAAATCTCGATAACCCGATCAAGAACATAAGAAAAGAAACAGAAAACTCCGAAGCTATGATAGTCACCCTGCGTGGCTACGGTTACAGACTGGAGACGAAAAATGATAAAGAAAACAAGGATAAAAAGAAATAAAAAAGAAGAACCGAAGATCATTCTTTTCACGGCGATCATCTGCGCAGTGCTATGTCTCGTATACATTCCCATTGCCAAAGCCACGGTCCTTGCATATCTCTATTCGTATGAGCCGCATGATTATACCAGGCAGTATATGAGACAGTATCTGGAGCGTTATGAAAGTATACTGGACGGAACTGCCAAAGAACCCACATCGCCATTTTTTGACTCTGCTGAGGATATAGTTAACATGTTTTACGGAGCGATCAATGACAAGAGCGCACCCTCGGGAGGCATGATAGGACTCCCCGGATCATCGGCACTTTCCTTCCCGCTGTTCAGTTACGGAGGTGCGGTATGGATCGCGGACAGGGAAAGCGGTGAACTTATCACAAGAGGTGATCTACTGGTCTTACATGAAGGAAACAAAAGACTCCTGTGTGACATCAGCGCAACCTTTTCGGATGAAGAGTGTTCAAGGATCAGCTCATACTATTACCAAATAATAAATCCGATTTTTTACGTCGATGACATAGTAGGTTTCGATTACAACTATCCGTATGTGGAAAAGTATGTCTGCAGGGACGGCATCATTTATCCCCTTGTCATCACATTTATCGAAAAAGACGGGGAAAAGATCAGTTTTATTTCGGATAAGCCGTTTGAATATGATCAGTCCGAAGTTACGGAAAGCTCCGAATGCATATTTCAGGATGATATGATCGATCCGCTCGATCCATGGTACCAGCTTGCGAAACAATTATCCGATCAAAGTTATGCCAAATACCTGTCCGATCCGGAGCACAGACAATACCCAAGCGATTTTACGGCCAGCGTAAAGGGTGCTCATAAAACGTATATCATCAGAACCTCGATGGAAACTACGGACAGAAATATTCTGTGCTATACAGAGATCATCGATTATACAGGCATATTAAACATTTTACGGGTAGCCGGCTGTCTGTTCATCATTTTGATCTGTGCCGTGACCTGTCTGATACTCTGCCTGAGAGCAAAACGCAGGAGACAGAGGGCCGAATATGAAAGAAGCGTGACCAACGCACTCGCACACAATTACAAATCTTCTCTCATGATCGTAAGGAGCTGTGCCGAGAACCTGATCACCGGTGTATCCGATGAAAAGAAGGCTCAGTATGAGAAAAAGATAATCAGCGAGACCGACCGGATGAACGAAAGCACCGAGAAGATCCTCTCCTTCTACAGGACCGGTGCGGCAGGCTATGAACCCGCATCGGATACGATAGATGCGTCCGCTGTCTGCAGGGAGCTGATCGGCAAATACGAAAGCGTCTCGGAAAACAGAAGCCTCAAATGGGAGCTTGACGATAAGGAAAAGTTCTCCTTCGAGGGAGATACACTGCTGTTTGCGATGGCAATGGATAATCTCATCGGAAATGCAGCTAAATATGCCCTTTCCGCTTCGGTCATAAACGTCAGGACATACAAGGACGGGCTTACACTGGAAAACAGCTGGAACCCCGTCGATAAGTTCATCAGAAAGCCAAAGCGCTTCTTTGAAGCCTTCGTCACCGGCGACGACACCCCCGGAAGGTCAAATTCCGGTCTGGGCCTGAGCGTTGCAAAGGATCTCCTTGAACGTATGGGGCTTAAGATAAGCGCAAATGCAGATTCAAAGAAGGTTTCCTTTGACATCAAAAAGAAATAAAGAATTTTTCAGAATAATGTGACTTTATGATCCCGGCCTCCGTCATATATGGCAGAGGGGATATTAAACCCAAACAAAACAGCCTTTTGAGGTTTATATATACGGAGGACGAGATTATGAAAAGAAAGACATTATCCAAGAGCTTAAGAACGTACATCAGCCTGGTCATCGCAGGCATGATGCTCCTTTCGGCATGCGGACGGACCGCCGATGTTCCGGACGATGACGACAAGCCCGATACCGTTATCACCGAAGAGGATATCAGGGACAGGATCGAGGATGTCGGAAAGGATTATGACGGGCTGGAGGATGACGATGGAAAATTCACCCTTTTCGGCGGAACGACCAACGGCGGAATGGTAATGTATGAGGCGGCAACAGTGTGTGATGCGGAAGAAGCCGTCTCATCACCGTCAGTCAGCGTTCCCACAGAGCCCGTGATCATTGACGGGGACTGGAATACGGAAGGCTACAATCAGATCACCGAAGCGGGCTTTATCACTACAGGTACCAACAGATTCTCCACCTTCGGAGCGGATGTCGATACCGCAACCTATTCCAACTTCAGACGCACCGTTTACGAAGCTTATGAATGGAAGGACGAAGGATACAGCATGGGCGGACTCGACAGGGAAGCCCTCAGGGTTGAGGAAATGATCAATTACTTCGAGTATTCCTATCCCGAAGCAAAGAACGGTGAGAAATTCTCCGTAAGCCAGACTATAGTTCCCTGCCCCTGGAATGAAGATACCCTTCTTTACAGAGTGGGAGTAAGAGCCGAGAAGGTCGATATTTCCGGCGGCTCCAACATAGTTTTCCTCGTAGATACTTCAGGTTCAATGTTCTGGAACAACGGTCTTCCTCTTGCTCAGGAAGCTCTCAAGATCCTCCAGAAGAACCTTACCGAAAATGACCGCATCTCCATAGTCACCTACGCAGGCGATGCATCCGTCAGGGCCGAAGGACTTTCCGGAGACCAGCACTCCGAGATCAAGAAGATCATCAACTCCCTCGAAGCAGGCGGCGGAACAAACGGACAGGGCGGAATCATCAAGGCATATGAGATCGCAGAAAAGTATTTCATAGAAGGCGGAAATAACCGTGTCATCCTTTGCACCGACGGTGATTTCAACCTCGGAACTTCTTCAGAAGCGGGACTTATCGAACTGATCGAGGAAAAGAAAGAAACCGGTGTATTCCTCTCCTGTCTCGGATTCGGAACCGGAAATTATAAAGACGACAAGATGGAAGCTCTTGCCGATCACGGAAACGGAAATTACTTCTACATCGACTGCACCGCAGAGGCAGAGAAGGCACTCGAGAATGAGATCTGGTCAACACTTTATACCGTAGCCAAGGATACCAAGTTCCAGGTCGAGTTCAATCCCGATACCGTAGCGGCATACAGGATCATCGGATACGAAAACCGTCAGATGGCAGCAGAGGATTTCGCAAATGATGCCAAGGACGGCGGCGAGGTAGGATCCGGCCAGACCGTTACCATCCTTTACGAGATAGTTCCCGTAGGTTCGAACATGAATATCCCCGATGTCGAATCCAGATACGGAACCGACGAAGCAACACTTATCACAAGCGACAACGAATACTGCGTACTCAACATCAGATACAAAGAGCCCGACGGAAACGAGAGCAAGCTTGTAACTTATCCCGTTACCACCGAAATGTTCACGGAAGAGATGGACTATGACACTTCATGGGCCGCAGGAGTCGCACAGGTCGGAATGCTCTACAGAGGATCCGATTACGCAGGCACCTCAGATTACGAGGATATCATCGAAAGACTTTCGAAGGATCCCGCAGTCATGACAGACGATTACAAGGCACAGTTCCTTTACATCGTAGGAATGCTTGAAGAGATGGAATAATCCACAGAATCTGCAAATTCAAGAAAATATGAAAGCGGAACGAACTGATCCAGATATATCAGCTCAGGTCCGTCAGCGTAAGTGGTTCCCCAGATAAATCCGAGAAGATTCCCGTATTTGTCAAAGCATGGGGAACCACTGCAGCTTCCTACAGCGTTCTTCAGATCCCCCACGACCATGTGTGACAGGGCGGGTACATTACCGTTCTCATCGAAATGATAAGCGGTATTTTCGTAACAATCCGTAAACATTACGGTATTCTCAAGTACTATGTCCTTCTGGCATCTTCTCCAGGACTGGGTGTTCATCAGAAACATATCGCCGGCCTTTAAGCTGTCGAAAGCGGTCATATCAATATGCACTTCCTTAAAGCACAAAAGCTCGTCGATATCAAAATATGATGTGGGAACGGCAAACATCTGCTGGTCGTACTGCAGATATCCGTTCGCCACAGCATCCCACTCCGGATGATATTTCAGGAAAATGATATCCGAAGAAGGGATCTCGGTCATATTGTCATAACAGTCATATATGCAGAGAGTTTCGGCACTGTCCACGGGGCAGTGCTTATTTGTATAGAAAAAGAGATACTCCGGCGTCACTTTATAGAGAAAACAGCTGCACGCTCCATCGTCATATGCGGCACCGAAGGATGTGGGAGAAGTAAGTTCAGTAAGAGCATCTATATCCCATGCTTTATCTTCCGGAAGGACTTCATATCCGAAAAAACCATGTGCAATCAGAGTGTTTAATGCATCAGTGTCAAAGTAGAATCCGTAGTCGTTCTTTTCATAATCACCGACAGATACGGTAATTGTTTCCTCTGCCTGTGTCTGAGCGTCATCCATAACACTGTATGTGATCTCATAGCTGCCTGCGGTATCCGGATCATATCCTCCGTCACTTACGATGATGATACGGTCAGTGATATCATTACCCTCCGCATCCTCGGCATAGACCAGATCGAACAGTGAGAGTTTCGTTCCGGTCCTGTACTTCCTGTCGCTGAGCATTATAAAGCGCGGAGGCTCTGCAGGTTCGGGTTCCTCGGAAGTCACTTCTTCGGGTATGGCTGTGCTTTCAATCTTGGCAATACTGTTTTGTGCATCACCCGTAAACATCTTAGAATACACCACGGCAAACAACAGAATTCCCAGAGCCGTGAGCAACAATATCAGGAATATTGTAATGCCCTTTTCGTTTCTCACTTAATGTCTCTCCCGTTTCATCCCTGAATGCTGCTCATGCGGGCATAGGTTCCGCCGAGTGCGATCAGTTCTTCGTGGGTTCCCTTCTCCACAATGTGTCCGTTTTCGATCACAAGTATCATATCCGCATTTCGGATCGTAGACAGACGGTGTGCTATCGCGATGATCGTCTTGCGGCCCGAGATATTGTTTATCGCTTCCTGGATCTGCTTTTCGGTCTCCACGTCAACGGATGCAGTCGCTTCGTCAAGAACTATGATCGGGGACTTTCTGAGTATAGCCCTGGAGATCGCAACTCTCTGCTTCTGTCCGCCCGAAAGTCTTAAGCCTCTTTCACCGACAAGAGTCTGATATCCGTCGGGCATATTCATTATATCCTTGTGGATATTCGCAGCCTTTGCAGCTTCTATTATACGGTCCATATCCGCCTCCGGAGCGGCATATCCGATATTTTCGGCAATGGTCCCGTTGAAGAGGAATGTATCCTGCAGGACGGGCGAAATATTCTGTCTGAGGCTTTCTATCGTAACGGAATTTATATCGTGACCGTCAACAAGTATCTTACCTGATGTGGGTTCATAGAATCTTGAGATGAGTTTCGTCATCGTGGTCTTGCCGACACCGGTGGGACCCACTAGTGCAAGCATCTTACCCGGTGCACATTCAAAGGAAATATCATCAAGTATCTCACCGCCCGTCTCATACGAAAAAGAAACATGCTCGAATGCGATGCTTCCTTTTACATCCTTTAACGCCACCGCATCGGGAGCATCCTTGATCTCACAGGGAGCATCGAGAACCGTCATGACGCGCTCCGCTCCCGCAAGCGACTGCTGCATATTTTCGAGAAGGTTTGCAAGTCCGGTAATAGGCGCATAGAACAGTCCGAGGTACAGAAGGAATGCGACGACATCCTCCACTTTAAGTCCTTCTTTCCATGCGAGATATCCGCCGAATGCGACAACAAGGATCGTTCCTATCGAGGATATGAATTCAACCGTGGGATGGAATATCGCACTGATCTTAAGAGCCTTCAGCATAGCTCTTATGTGCTCGAAATTCTTCTCATTGACCTGGCCGGTCTCGTACTCTTCCCTTCCGAAGGACTGTATCTCCTGAAGGCCTGAGAGATTATCTTGGAGCTTACCGTTCAGTTCTCCCATCTTGGTCTGCGATGCCTTGAAGAACGGTCTTACCTTCTTGGAAAAAACTATTCCCGATAAAAAGATGAGCGGGATCGGTGAACATGTGATAAGTGCAAGTTTGGGATTGATAAAAAGAAGGACAACAAGAACTCCGATGAAGGTAACGAAATTGGTGATGGTCTCGGGGATCATATGTGCATAAAGAAGTTCGAAATCCCTGGTGTCGTTGACGATACGGCTCATAAGGTCACCTGTCTGTTTATCGTGGAAATACCCGATGTGCATCCTCTCGAGCTTGTCATATGTCCTCGTCCGCAGGTCTCCGACCAGATACCACGCAGCCTTATGTGCCAGATAATTGTTCAGGAATCTGAACAGAACCCTCGCAAGGTAAAGGAGAACAAGGATCAGCGTAAGCTGCCATATCCTGCTCATTCCTTCATCATCAACACCCTCGCTGACTATTCCCGTCATTGTGGACAAAACCTTCGGTGCCGCAAGATTTATCACCGTAAGGATAAGCGTTGAAAGAATCGCGATCAGATACAGACCTCTGTATCTGACGGCCTCCCTGCTGAGTTTGAGTAGAAGCTTCATGATCATTCTCCGTTTGTGAAATGCCTATTACAAGGATATTAGATAAAAGGAGAAAAGAACAGAATAATCTTAGTATAAATTGACCGGATTTTGTTATGTACAACGGACATCGGGGTGTTGGTCACCCCGACATAGTAGCAAAGTTAATATATTCCATAAACCGCCACACCGGCCACAGCCGCAATGCATATAAGTCCGATGGGCGACAGGCCCTTTTTGACAAACTTTCTTGAGCCAAAATAAATCAGTGCAAGGCCGCAAGTCATGAGGAGTGCGGTAATATCAATAC
>JAEEGL012399720.1_pt1 | contig 16968 bp, 12 predicted proteins | sample 9134231 | NCBI WGS metagenome assembly JAEEGL01 (sample SAMN16246548, study PRJNA631951) | gut metagenome | biome: gut microbiome; feature: rumen; material: fiber-attached | host: Bos | place: Iran: Karaj | collected 2018-10
ATTATCAGAACAGAATCTTGCGTTGTTGCTTGACTGTGTTGATGATGAGAATACGAAATACGATGAGGCCGTATTGAAAGAGTTCTTGAACGAAAAAAATGCATACGGCTATATTGCTATACACGACGGAATAGCAGTAGGATTTGCCCACGGCTATGTTTTAAATAAGCCGGACGGACAAAAGAGATACTATCTGCATGCAATTGACGTTATGGAGGAATATCAGAATCAAGGTTACGGAACGGAACTAGTCCGGTTTATCCATGAACATTCGAAAACCTTAGGCTGTCCAAAGATGTTTCTGCTTACTTATAAACACAATGTATCCGCCTGCAGGTGTTATGAGAAAGCAGGCGGAATCTGTAATGTTGCTTCTGATGATATTATTTTTGCATTCAGATAATGGAACTATGTCCGGCAAAATGATTCCAAATATCCGCTAATGTTGCAGAAACTGAAGGCACATAAGTTGTGATGAAGGGATTCTCAAGCCTTATCAGTTCTTTATCTGGTTCCTGATCATCCACAAATATAGCAAGTCCGGCTTTTGTATCAAGTAATCCGACAGGTACTTTATAATCCAGCCCCAGAAGTTTGTTCAGAATCTCTATATAATTACCATATTGCTTTACTATTTCCGTACCGTATTTTTCATACTGCCTGCTGTAAATATCCAGTTGTTCCGAGACATCAAACGTTCCGTCTCTGTGCTTTTTTAAAGCTTTATTGCTTCCGGTTTTAACCTCGACGAATTTAAGTTGACATGTATCTGCATTATAAAGAAGCCAATCGCTTTTTTTTCCGTTTCCGTCATTTATCCGTATCTCACGATCAAGCACAAGCACTTTTTCCTTCATATTGTCGTATACCGGGAAATAGGCCTGAATTATTTTCCTTTCGGTCTGTTCGCTATTATCTGAACAATAGTCATAGCATTGGCGTACAAGATCGTCGACTTTATCTGTCCAATCGACCGGTAACACGCTGGCAACGCTTACCATTGCATTTATATTGCTCTTTCCAAAAATCTTTGGATTTACTTTAAACGACTGACCGGAATATGACATAAAGCAATTTCCGCCAACATAGAAATCGACTTTATCATCGCGGATTGCCATGAAAATCTGACCTGTCATAATTCTTGGAATAAGAACTGTTGAAAATACATTTCCTTCATAGGTATTTTGGTCAAGCAATCTCTCAATACGTTTTTTATCAAGTATTCTAACAAATGCCATATGCTTTATCTCCTTTTTTCACCATTATCGTGCAGGTTTTTAAACTTCAGGTAAAGTATACGATATGAGAATATTTGCAGCGACAATTTGGTGTCGTCAATGATGTTCAGACGCTCGACATCCTACGTATGTTATTATAGGAATATAGTTGCAACCTCAGGTTGCGATGTCATGGATTATGCGGTATTGCCGCTTATAGCGATCCTGATCTGCATATATTTTGATAAGTTAAAAGGGCAGGAAAAAGGTACTATATAATTTCCGATCCTCTCATGATAAGGTTTAATCATAGCAAGCCAATTCCATTATGATTTCTTTATTATGAAAGGAGAGGACATGAAAGCAAATATCCGTATGGTTCTGTTGGGAGAACTGATCCTGCTTGCAGCGATTTTTCTGTTTATGATCTTAGTTGGCGGAGCCGGATTTTCATCTATCACTTGGTTTATTGATTTTCCGTCGATAATACTCATAATCCTGTTCCTGATCCCCGGACTTCTGATCATGGGTGTATGGAAGGATTTTGTGAAATCTTTTTCGGTTGGGATCAAATCTTACAACCTGCTGGAACTCAAGAACATAATCGGTGCAGTGGGCGCAGCGCAGAAACTGACCGTACTAGGCGCTCTTGTTGCCATCATCACAGCCGGCGTATTCATTATGGGCAGCTTAGATGACCCGTCAAGTCTCGGCCCTAAGCTTGCGGTATGTTTTCTTGCCGGTTTATATGCCGTCGTGATTGAGTATTTTCTTCTTCCGCTTAAACTGAACGCCGAGCGTAAGATGAACGAAGAGATGGATTTTGAAGATGAATGATCCCGAGATCACGAAGGAACAATATCTGAATAAAGCGAAAGAGTTCGGGTTCACGAAGCGTGAGCTCGAACTCGGCTATTTGAAAGTGTCGGGGTTTTCAAACCGGCGCATAGCGTACATGTTTGGCATCTCGGAGCAGACCGTCAAAAACCATTTCACGCACATTTATGAGAAGGCGTGGGTTCCGGGAAAAAAAGAATTCCGCGCCCTGTTTACGGATACTGCGCCATAGAAAATTTATTACGTATTTGTTAGGATTCCTTCCGACGAAAGAAAAGTCTCAACTTGTTTGAGCAATGACTTGCTCTTTATTATCTGTTCCTCACATTCTTCTTTGCTAGCAATGTAGAAATCATCATAATCTGATGAGGATCTGATTCGTTCCATTCCTTGAATGATGCTTAGGTCCTCTCGGCTGAAGAATTTAGATGGGGTATGAACAAACTCCATGTTAAAAACTTTTATAATACCGTTATGTGTGTCCGAATCTTTCCCTCTTGCCGCGAGAGCGGCTTTTATTGCTTTTTCAGCCGAATAATACGCTCTGTTGTTTGCGGATTTATAAGATCCGCTTTTTAATAGAGCCTCTGCATCCGAAACAAGTTCAACGGCCCTTTCATATCTGACTCTTGCAAGATCCCTCATGTTTTCAGCGTTCATACAGCAATATCCCTTCTTTGTCTATATTGATAAAATAAGGGTACCAGGTTTTCTTCTCTTCAAATTCTTCTAATGGCAAGCATGTAAAATTAACGACCGCCATAGTATCAATTCCGATTTTCGAAGCAATACTATCTAACTCCGAATTGTATTTTTTTGCCTGATTCCTGTCACTCTCGGTAAGTATAGCTATATCGACATCGGAATCGCCGGTAAAATCACCGCGGGCACATGAACCATACAGTATAATCCTGCGGCAGTCATCCGACATGATAGAAGGGATGACCTCGATTATTGTTTTCTTGATAGAATCCAGCGTATATTCGAGATCGTAGATTGCAGGGTATTCTGTGGCAATCTTTTCAGATACGGCCTGCTTGATGAAAGAAGCTACGGGCATACCTGATTTTTTGATGGCAGGAAGGATCATTTTCTCATATTCCTCCTTCTTATAGCGGATCTTAATCTCGTGTTGTTTTTCTTTTATATATTTCATTGTTGATTTTTTGGTTGATTCATCGTATCCCATGGATTCAAACCTCCATCTGTTTATATGAATAATTATATCTGTGAAAGCGGGAACTGTCTATAGGGGACTATATATAGATAAAGACATTCCGGGTGGAATATGTCATAATACTTTCATACTTAAAGGACAGATCAAATGAGGTACGTGGCCTTGCTTGTTTACCATACGGCCGTAATGGTAGAATAATACTTATCTTTATCAAATATACAAAGAAAGAAGACGGCTACATATTCGGAGCCAAAGTGATCATTGAAGAGGCGTGAGTAACACCGCATAAACGCACATGCTCAGTAAGATAAAACACCTATACAGTCAGTTAAAGCAGTCGATATACACCGGTGAGAGGATCAATAAGCAGCTAAACATCATTAAGTGGACAGGGCTTATTATCATTCTCATCGGTGCGGTCACTACTGCAATGAATATCATACAGCGCAAAGGCATGGTCACTTATACGACACTTGCCATCTGCGTGGCCGGCTGCGTCATAGCGTTTTCTGCGCATTATCTAAAGAATACCAGGGTGGCTCTGATAGCCGCCTGGATCTTTTGCGTTGTCTTTTTTTCATACTATGCAATATCCGGGACCAATGAGGGATTTGCGATCCTCTGGACGCTGATGGTCCCGCTCGCGTTCGGATATTTCGGCGGCATCACTTACGGGATCTCGGTTTCGCTGTATTATGAAGTTCTGTTCATCATCCTCTTTTACACACCGGTAAGACAGTACATGACGGCGTATTATACCGAGACCTTCATTCAGAGATTTCCGATCCTGTACCTGACATCCATCCTGCTTAATTCCGTCACGATGATATACAATCACGTAAGCACGCTTGCGCAGATGGAGTATGAGGTAAAGCTTAAAGATGCGCTTCAGAAGGCGGAGGAAGAATCAGAGCGCGCGCGTCTGGCCAATGAATCCAAATCCGCATTTCTTTCAAGCATGTCACACGAGATACGAACGCCTGTCAATGCGGTTCTCGGAATGAATGAAATGATCCTCAGGGAAAGCAGCGAGGATTCTGTCATAACATATGCATCCAATGTCAAGACTGCCGGAAACGGTCTGCTTGGGATCATCAACGATATACTTGATTTCTCCAAGATCGAAGCGGGCAAGATGGAGATCGTGCCTGTGGATTACGATATCTCTTCAGTGATCAACGATCTGGTCAATATGGTCCAGACGAGAGCTGATGACAAAGGGCTTCAACTCATCCTTGAGATCGGCCATGATATTCCGAAGATCCTTCACGGCGATGAGATCCGCATCAAACAGGTCATCACGAACATTCTGACCAATGCCGTAAAGTATACGGAAAAAGGAAGCGTCACTTTCGGAATGAAGAGTGAAAAGATAAGTGAAGATCCCGACAGTGTGATGCTGGAAGTCTACATCAAAGATACGGGCATAGGCATCAAACCCGAGGATATGAAGAAACTTTTCTCGGAGTATGAGAGGATCGAGGAAGCCAGAAACAGGAATGTCGAGGGCACCGGTCTGGGAATGAACATTACGAAACGCCTGCTTGAGATGATGGGCAGTTCGCTCATGGTCGAGAGTACCTACGGCGCCGGATCCGTATTCTCATTTAAACTTAAACAGACTGTACTTAAATGGGAGCCTATCGGTGATTATCAAAAGGCATACAGGAATTCGCTGGCCGAGCGGAATAAGTATAAAGAAAAATTCACTGCGCCCGGAGCCTGCGTTCTGGTTGTTGACGATAATGAAATGAACAGGATCGTCTTCCAGAGCCTGATCAAGCAGACGCTTGTGCAGACTGATCTCGCCGTCGACGGGGATCAAGGTATTGCTTTCTCACGTAAAAAGAAATATGACATCATATTCCTGGAGCATCTGATGCCCGGAAAAGACGGAATCGAAACACTGCGTGAGATCAAAGAGGAATCCGGCAATCCGAATATCAATACTCCGATGATATGTCTGACCGCCAATGCAATATCGGGTGCGCGTGAGCAATATATCGCAGCGGGTTTTGACGATTATCTGACCAAGCCGATCGATCCCGACAATCTCGAAAGCATGCTCATGGAATATATTCCGGATGAGCTGATCGGGGCGCCGGGAGATGCAGGCGAAAGCGCAGGCATGCGGGGTGAAACTTCCGGAGCGGATGCGGAAGGAATGCCGTCCGATTCTTCGGCTGTGCCTAAGGAGCTTATACCGCTCACAGATAATGACCATATAGACATATCGCGCGGCATTAAGAATAACGGAAGCACGGAAGCTTATCTTACCATCCTGAAAGTTTACTATGAATCCATAGACGCCAAGACGGATGAACTCAACAGGTTATTGTCGGAAGAAGATTATTCCGCTTATACGATCAAGGTGCATGCGCTTAAGAGTTCTCTCAGGATCATCGGCGCAGAGGATCTGGGAGAGGAAGCGCAGAGTCTTGAGGATGCGGGCAAGAACGGAGATACCGCTTATATCACCGATCATCACGAAGCATTTATGGCAGGATGCGAAAGCCTGAAAGCTCCGCTTGCCATGATCTTTGACGGTGATGGATCCGGGACGGATATGAACGGGTATGATGGACCGGAGCAGGACAAGCCGGAAGCAGACGCTGAGTTTTTGGCAGACAAATACAGGGAAGCTTTAGCTGCCGCCGAAGACATGGACTGCGATAAACTTGAGATGCTCCTTGCGGAAATATCCGGATATTCGGTTCCGGAAGCAGATGCCGCATTATGGAAAGACATTAAGGAAGCTTCCGATTCCTTTGATTACGAGAGGATCGTAAATCTGCTGTCCGATCAGGATAACGCAAATTGAGGACATACACATGTACAAGATCCTGGTGCTGGAAGATGATGTGATGATCGCTTCCGGCCTGATGTATGCAATAGAATCCGAGGGTTACGAGCCGTATCTGGCGGGAACCGTTCAGGAGGCCAAAGACCATATAAGCAGGACCTCCTTTGATCTGGGCATACTTGATATGCAGCTTCCGGACGGAAGAGGCATGGATATCGGCCGCCTCCTCAAAGAAGATGATATTCCGGTTATCTTTCTAACAGTCGAAGATGATGAGCAGGGCATAGTCAAGGCATTTGAAAACGGCGCAGACGATTATGTTGTAAAACCTTTCCGGATCCGCGAACTGCTCGCCAGGATCGGGCGTACTCTTAACAGGAATACACAGAATAAAGAAAATACGATCAGGATCGGGAATTTAAAGATCGATCCTTCGGCAGGCAAGGTATATGCGGGCGACGAGGTCATAGAACTTACCGCTCTTGAATACAGGATCCTTCTTATATTTGCCAAAAACAAAGGAAACCTTCTGACCAGATCACAGATACTAGACAAGATCTGGGATGTGGACGGGAACTTTGTGGAAGATAATACCCTGACCGTATATGTTAAAAGACTAAGAGAGAAGCTCGGCGGCAATATCAACATAGAAACAGTCAGGGGAATAGGATACCGGGTGGATTAGAGGGCAGATTACCGTGTGGATCAGCAAACAGGAGATCGAAGCGCTTTCCGATATAGTCAAAGGCTATGCCTCAGGTGACAAGACCGACATCAGGGACAACAAAGAAGGCGCTTTCTCTATTCTAAAAAATGATATCTACAGTCTGGTCGATCTTCAGAACGAACAGCTTGAAAACATTCAGAAGCAGAGGGATATTCTGGCTCAATACATGTCCGATATCTCGCATCAGCTTAAGACGCCCATAACATCCATGTCCATCATGATCGATCTTCTGGAGACCGCGGATGAAGAGAAGCAGGCTGAATTCATTTCAAACATCAAGTTAATGCTCGGCAAGATGGAATGGCTGGTCAAGACTCTTCTCAGCATGGCCAAGATCGATGCGGGCGCGGTTGATTTTATGCGAAGCCCGTTCAAGGTTTCGGCTCTTATGGAAGAAGTCCTTCCTTCGGTGAGCATTCTTCTTGACATCAATTCACTCACCGTCAAACAGCTTAATGATACCGAAATAGAATGTGATAAACGCTGGACGGTCGAAGCGCTCACCAATATCGTCAAAAATGCGATCGAGCACTCTCCTGAAAATACGGAGATCGAGATAGACAGCGGCGAGAACGCCATCTACAGATGGATCTCGGTGCGCGATCACGGTGAAGGTATCGACAAGTCTCAATATGCTGCTTTGTTTAAACGTTTCCAATCTTCCACCAATGAAAGCGGGTTCGGTATCGGCATGCCGCTCGCACTTTCAATCATGAAAGGACAGGGAGGAGATATCGACATCGAAGTCCCGCCGGACGCTCCCGGAACCGTATTTATACTAAAATTTTATAAGTGATCATCAAGTCCATTATCAGTGATCGAAAGGTCACTGATTCTTTTGTCACCATACAGTCACAAACTTTTTTGTTTCAGTCACCGTAGAGTCATTTTCGACATATATCATGATCATCATAAAAGACAAACATTGCATATGTGGAGGAGTCATCATGGCAGTTTTGGAAGTAAAGGATTTGACAAAGATATACGGTGAGGGCGAGTCGGAAGTCATCGCGCTGGACCACGTTTCCTTTTCAGTGGAAAAAGGAGAATTCGTGGCGATAATCGGTGCGTCGGGCTCAGGCAAATCAACGCTGATGAACCAGATCGGCGGCATCGATAATCCTACGTCCGGCTCAGTCAAAATAGAAGATAAAGAGATCACCGGAATGGACGAAGATGAACTTGCAATCTTCAGGAGACGCAATATCGGAATGATCTATCAGTTTTATAATCTCATACCGACTCTGACTACTGCGGAGAACATCATGCTCCCCTGGCTTTTGGACGGTAGAAAAGAGAATAAAGAAAAACTCAACGAGATAATGGATACGCTCGGACTGACTGAGCGTGCATCACATCTTCCGGGTGAGATGTCCGGCGGACAGCAGCAGAGAGTGTCCATAGGAAGAGCGCTGATCAACGATCCCGCTTTCATACTTGCAGATGAGCCGACCGGAAACTTAGACAGCAAGACCGGCAAAGAGATCATGGATCTTTTGAAGTATTCAAACCAGAAATACAACCAGACGATCCTGCTCATAACACATGATGAGAAAATCGCGCTCGGGGCAGACAGGATCATAACCATGAGCGACGGCCACATCATAAACGATGAGGTGATCAAAGCATGAAAAGAATGAACATCACATCAACGCTTGCCCTTAACGGTCTTAAGCGAAATGAAAAAAGAACGATCGGAAGCCTGATCGCAATTGCGCTTTCGACAGCCCTAATAACAGCTAACTTAAGTTTTGCATCAAGCGGGATAGCCATGCTTAAGTCATGCCTGGGCGATGATCTGGGAGATTATGCGGGAGCATATAATGTAATGATCATGATCCCCGCATTTCTTCTGACGCTGCTCATCGTGTTCATGTCGGTGACGGTCATTTCAAATATCTTCAGGGCATCTGCCAATGACCGTATCAAAGAACTCGGCGTACTTAAATGTGTCGGCGGGACATCAAAACAGATCAGGAAGACGGTATTAAGCGAGGGATTGTGGCTGAGCATCATCGGCATCCCCGCGGGCCTCATCTTAGGAACTCTGTTTGGGTTTATCGGAGTTAAGGCAGCAGGCATATATGTTGACAGGATAGTCGAGATATCCAAAGCGATCGCGATGCGGAGTCTGGATCTTAAACTTTCATTCACAGTCTCGCTGTCGGCCTATGTGATCGCTGCGATAGTGGCGCTGCTTACAGTCATCGCATCAGCGCTTCGCCCCGCAAGACAGATGGGCCGGATCACTGCGATCGAATGCGTACGTTTCGGCTATGACAAAAAAGAAAATATTGAAGACCAAAAACATAAAGCTGACAGTCTCGGCAGACTCATATGGGGATTTGAAGGTGAGCTCGGTGCAAGAAACATAAGCAGAAACAGACAGGCGTTTAAATCTGCGATCAGGGCGCTTGCAACGGGCATCTGCCTGCTTCTCGCAACAGCCGGCGTATCAGCCCAGCTCGGCGGGATCAGACAGTTCATGAAGAGCGACAAAAACATGCTCGTGATCGATTATGTTTCCTTAAGGGATGAGGGCAGTGATCCCGCAACAGGCAGAAGATCCGATGTGATCCTGCATCCCATAAACGCGGAAACATATGAAGAGATAAATAATCGGCTGAACGCATTCGGCGGTTTTGAGGTATACGGTATAGGAAGCAACCGTGACACATATACAGTGACCGCAGACAGTTTCTCTTTTACGGATGAGATGAAAAAGGTAAGCGGCGTGATCGACGAATACGGCGAGATGGATATTGATCTGATCTCGATGTCAGATAATATCTACAGGAAAATGTGCGAGGCATCGGGAACTGAATACGGCGGAACGATCCTGATTAACGAATATAAATATAACGACTTTGGCACGGAGAAGATAATCGTACCGTTTCTTGAACCCGAAACCACCGTCACGGATACATCCGCGGATCCTGACGGCGGCTCGAATTCTCTCACCCTCGTACGCCCGAACGGCGAAACCTCTGAACTTAAAATTGACGGCGTTCTGTATAGAGAGGATACAAATGAATGGTTTTTTGACAATCCGAATGTAGCCACGGTTCAGGTCATTGTTCCGGGCGCAGAGGCCAGATTCTTTGACTGGTACTGTGAACCCGGTGACTCGGAGGAAGAATTCGTTAAATACGCGGGAAAAGTTCTGGAAGAATACTATCCGCTTGGATCGGAGGATTCATACGCAGATCAGGGTTATACAGTCAGGATCAGCAGGGAGGACAACATGGTCATGGCGCTCAATGTCATGATCATACTCGGCGAGATCATCATGTATGGTTTTGTGACGCTTTTGGCGCTCATCGGATTTGCTGGATTTATCAGCACTATAACCGCGAACCTGAGGATGAGGAGCAGGGAGTTCGCGGTCCTTAAGAGCGTCGGTATGACAAACCCCGCCCTGCGAAAGATGGTCTACTCGGAGAGCATGCTGTGTACGATCAAAGCATCGGTCAAAGGCGTGATCGCGGGGAACCTAATACCTCTTTTGATAAACCTGCCGCTTCGGACCGCTTTCCCCGTCAGATTTACATTTCCTATCCCTGCCGTGATACTGAGTGTGGGCATAGTATTCCTGACAGTCCTTATTATCACGGGCTCAGAGCTTAAGCGCATGAAAGGAAAGAGCCTGATCGATACTATACGAATAATGTGATAAAATAGATAAAGAACTAATATATATTACTGAAGATGCCGATATACTTACTGATATGGTGATAAATCGGCATTTTCGTTTTTGTGTCGCCGATTGAAGGAACGATCGGCCGGGTGGATTTATGATTTCTGTTCTCCACAATTTGGCTGCCATGAATGCTCAGAGGCAGTTCGGAATAAACACCAAGAAACAGGACAAGAACATGGAGCGTCTCTCGTCCGGTTTTAAGGTAAACCGTGCGGCTGATGACGCAGCAGGTCTTGCAATCTCGGAGAAACTCCGCCGCCAGATCAGAGGTTTAAACCAGGGTACGAGAAATGCCCAGGACGGCATCTCGTGGGTTCAGATAGGCGACGGCGCATTAAACGAAGTGCATGACATGCTCCACCGCATGACCGAGCTCACCGTACAGTCTTTGAATGACACATACACCGATCAGGACCGCGCATACATGGAGGAGGAATTCAACGAACTCCAGTCCCAGATCGATCATATAACCAAACACACCAAGTTCAACGAACAGAATATCTTCTCAGAGCATGAGCCCACCTATTATCAGGTTCAGGGCAATGCCGTCTGGCCTCACGATCTTCCGCACAACGTTTTTTCACCTGACAATACACTGATCATCTCTTACCGTGAAAAAGAGGATGATCCTCCGACTTCGGTTACGATCACGGTTCCTGAGGGTACATACACCACACAGGAACTTGCAGACGAGATCGAGGATGCGATAGCGGATTCTCCTTTGGCAGCAGATCCGCGCCTTAATCTTGAATTTACGGAAGACGGAACGTTCAATGCCAATCTTGAAGGCGGAGCCAGGATCGAATCCATTGACGGCGGACTATCTTCTCTTTTGTACAAAACATATACAGGCGGCTCGGTCGGCGCCCTCATCGGTACGACGATATTCCCATCCGATACCGCAAGGCTTCCCATCACGGCAGGCAAAAACGACCATATGACCTTCACGATCGAGGACTTCAACGGCGGTAAGACTACCAAATCGATCACGTTAAGCCCGGGTTCCTATAACAGGGACCAGCTGGTAGACCTGCTCAACAATGCGCTCGCAGGGACTACCGTTACCGCGACCAAGCGCGGAACAGGCATCATGCTTTCAAGTGATGACTGCATCATCTCCCAGTTTAAAGGCAATATGTTCCAGATAGACGGCCCGTCATATACCTCGGTCTTCTACGACAACGTATTTCACGGTGAAGTGAGCTTGACTCAGGGTACGTTTACCGGCGGCGCGGTGCTTCCGAACTCATCTTATGCCAACGGCCGCGATGTTGAGCACGGAGCTTTCGAAATCGTGAGCGGTGTTAACGATGAACTTACCTTTGCGCCCAACGGATCGGATTCTCCCGTGACTGTCAGGATCCCCGAAGGCAGGTATGAGATCGGTGATATGATCACCAAGCTTAACAGTCTGTTTACCTCCAACGGACTGGGACTTACAGCATCATCTTATTCGTCAGGCAATTACACCGGCATCAAGATCGTATCCAAACTTCAGGGTGCCACAAGCGATGTCGGCTTGTCTGCGGCTTCATCTGCCTACGATACTCTTTTTGTAAACAGAACATATAACGTGTACGGAACGGGGGCTTCTGTCACCAATGAGACGACAGCTGACAAAGATCCTTATGTTCTCGCAGGCAAGAGTTTCACCAATACTTCCTATGATAATCTGCCGCTTCGGATCAACAGCGGCGTCAACGATACATTCGCGCTTACTCTGGACGGTACTTCATATAACGTGAGTGTTGCACAGGGGACGTACAATTCTGCGCAGGCCATACTCGATGCAGTTAATACCGCGCTGGATAATGCGTTCGGATCAGAGGCCGGCAAGGTCACAGCCTCTATGAGCAGCGGTAAACTCAGGCTTACGGCCGACAGTTCAGCGCGCGTGGTCAATCTGACAGCCGGAGCTGTTTCGGGTAATACAGGTTTTGCGGAGCTGTTTACGACATCATACTTAGTGTCTGAGAAGACTCTTACCGGAACCAGTTTCAAGCTTGACAGGACTTTCCCCGAGCCCGTTACCATAACCGAGAGTGATAGGTATATTCTGGTTGAATCGACGGACGGCAAAGCGAGTTACAATCTTGAACTGCCCGTAGGCAATAATTTATCCCACGACGATATCATTCAGAAGATCGCAGAGTCACAGCCCAAGTCCACATTTACCGATATCACGTTCAGAACAACTCCCAGTGACGGACATGATTATAATTTCAGCATATCAGATACCGGCGATAACATAGTCACTAACAGGACATATTCCGATACCGGTGTGACCGTAGGCGGCGGAGTAGAAGGTCAGGTAGGCACTCATTATACGACCAACACACCTGCCAAGATCACAATACCGCTTGGCAGCAGCTTTACCCCTGAGACAGGATCGGATGAGATCAAGCTCACGATAAACGGCAGGACCGAGACTCTCACATTTGAGCATAAAGCATATACCCCTGCCCAGTTTGCCGCAGCGATGCAGCAGCAGATCAATGCCAAATACGGAGATAAATATAACGGAGCAACGGTCTCGGCTTCCGGCAGCAACATCGTCATAACCGCAAGGCTGATAGACCAGGACGGCGTAGAGCAGCCTGCTTCAAGCACCAACTTAAGCTGCTCGACCGGTACCAGTTCGCTGCTTCGCGAGCTCAATACCACAAGGAATGCGGCTACGGTCACAACTCCTTCAAATGCCCTTATCCCGGCTTCAGGCATCAATGTGGCTGCCGGGGATACATTTGAATTTACTCTTAACGGTGTGAAGCAGACGGTTACGCTTCCGGCGATGAACAATGCCGGCGGGGCATCGTTCATATCAACCCTGAACAATTGTCTTTTGTCCCAGAATATACCGGTCACGGCTTCCATAGTCACCAACGGATCCAAGTACCAGCTTAAGTTATCATCCAAAGATGTGGGAAATACCGTCAGCATAGGATTGAATTCCAGATCATGCGGAACGGTCGGGAGCAAAGTGTTTAAGGATCTGACATCTTCGGGAACCCTGTCCACCGATACCGCTGTCCAGTCATCCATAAACATAGCAGAAGGCAAGAACGTATTTAAATACGAGGTGGACGGTATCCAGAAGACCGCCACGCTTGATGCCAAATCATATACGAGAGAAAGTCTGCTTGCGGAACTGAACGATAAGTTAGAAGGCGTGACCGTGACGATGAATAACGGAAAGCTTTTCTTTACTTCAGACAGCAAGGGCAGCAGCTCGCGTGTACGCTTAAGCTACGATCCTTCGGCGAACAGCGCGATGAGAGCCATATGGGGACAGATTGAGAGCAAAGCTCCAAGGCTTGAAGCTTCATTTGATTCTACGGATCATCTGATACTTACGTCGCCGGATGGCACACAGTTTAAGATCCGTTCTTCACAGACAAGCTTCGTGGAGCCGAACAGAACGCCACGTACAAACGGCATAAGCAGGGATCAGGGGTATTATTCCACCAAGCATGCCACGATGGACGGCGTCGACCTGAATATATCTTCGACGAATCCGCTCACGATAGATGAATGGAACGACAATCTCAAGTTCAGGTATTTCAAAGACGGCTCATCTTCGGTTAAATCGATCACGCTGGACCACAGAGACTATACTTCCTACGAGGACTTAAGGAGCGCGCTGCAGACCAAATTGGACGGCGCCGTGGGAAGCGGCGAACTGACCGTGACCGTTGATGAACATGGTGTAGTGATCAAGGCTGACAAAGCCGGTTCCACACGCCAGATCGGAAGCGCAAGCTCAACATCTCTATCAGTGAATCCACCGATATTCGGGACATTCTATGACAAGGTGATGAATCCTGTGACGGAAAGGACCGTCCGCCAGACTCCGTCCAAGACTGTGGGAAGCAATGTGGCAAGCACCGACAAACTTCCCTATACTACAGGGCGCCGCAATGTAAAAGACAATCCTGTGAAGATCAAGGAAGGAATTAACGATGAGCTGACACTTGACTTTGCATATACCGATGCTTCCGGCCGCGCCCAGAACAGGACCTACCGCATGACGCTGGACGAGGGAACCTATCAGGGCAATTCCCTGGCCCGCATGGTACAGGAGAAATTGAATGAGCAGCTTAGGGCTGACGGTCTTGCAGAGAATCTGATAGAAGTAACTGTCGGAGGAACGCATGCCAATGTTGCAGGCGTTGACAATGACAAGGTGCTCACATTCAGACTGTCCAATTCACTTCCGCTTCCTTCGGGCGGTGAGTATACGATAGACGGACTCGGCGGAAACGCAGCTTTCAGTATCTTCTATCAGACGACAGGAGATCTGGTTCCCGCCTATGTTGAAGGCGCCAAGGATATAACCAAAGGGATAGAGATAGAACCCGATAGGAACGTATTTACTTTTTCAACTGACGGGAATACTTATTCCGTGGAGATACCTGAAGGAAAATACACGAAGGATGAGATCATAAATACTCTTAACTCACTCTTCGCAGCGCAGAATGCCCCGGTCAAGGCTGAACTTTCAGACGACGGCAAGCTCAGGCTATCTCACAAGATGATGGGAAGTCATACCATATCCAATCTGTCGGGACCTGCGAGGGGAAGCCTGTTCTTTGACGAGGGCGGAGCGATCGGTGAGGACCGAACGATCACGCTTCAGCTTAGTTCTGACGTCGGCAATACCAAGGATATAGACAGGCCTCCGATGAGCACGTCCTTCCTGGGCATCAATACAGTAACGATAACCAGGCCCAAGTACGCGAACAAGGCTCTTGACCGTTTGAAAGAAGCGCTTGCCAAGGTATCCGGCGTCCGCACTTATTTCGGCGCGACGCAGAACGCTCTTGAGCACGTCGTAAATATGAACAACAATACTGCAGAGAATACCGAAGCAGCAGAGAGCAGGATCAGAGATACCGATATGGCTGCCCAAACGGTTGCGATGGCGACTCAGAATATTCTGATGCAGGCGGGTAATTCGATGATCTCCCAGGCCAACAAGGACAGGGAACTCATACTTCAGCTGCTGCAGTGATAATTTACACAGATCAGATCCCCGGGACCGGGTCCCGGGGATTTTGCTATGTATGGATCCGGTTTCTGGGATATAATCAGATAAGACACAGATATCATACTGCAAGGAGACATCATGAACAGACATTTTATTTGGAAAAAAGACAATTCTACGCAGGGAACAGCATTTGCCGTGACAGCGGTATTGGCAGCCGTCATGCTCATGACTACAGGATGCGGCGCGGAAACTTCAACCGAAGCACAGCCTGAATCACCTGCAGCTGAAACGGGATCATCAGAGACATCTGAAACCGCCGGCCAAACCACAACTGCAGACACAGGCGAATCATCTTTGGACTCATACGAATCACCAGATGCAGCGGATGCCCTTAATGATTACGGAAACCCGTACAACCTTCCCAAGTACGTTTACACAGGCGATGAGCCCTATCTTGATGTTATCAGCGAATACATGGTAACGACTTACGCCGAGGAAGGCTTCGGTACGGAAGCGGATGTCTACATCCCGTACAGCTTCATCTCGGGAACGGATGAGAGCAATCCCGAAGATATCCTCGTATACGGAGAGTATGACATAGACGGATATGAGCTCAAGAATACGACTCTGGTCAGCATAAACGGCGCCCGGAACCGCGGCGTATTTCACCTAAAAAAAGAATCTGACGGCGCTTATACCGTCGTGAGCGCAGATCTTCCGCCGACGGAGATGGAATCGGTCGAACTTTTCTCGGATACGGACGGCCTCTACGAGAAGCTTTCCGCTCTCACAGAGGAAGAGATCGAAGCAAAGCGCACAGATGCGATCGCAGGATATATCAAGGCAAACAGCGCGCTTAATATCACTCAGTGGCAGGATTACGGCTGGGAGCCCGAAGCCATACCCGGCACCGCTACATCTGAAGAAGCGCAGTTCTATACACTATCAAGTGACAAGGGATATTCGATCACCTATGATCTGAGAGCTTATTCCATGAGCGAATCTTCGGATTCAGACATGCTTGGCAAGGTTGAAGAGGATTACACGGGCACCTTCATGCTTATCAGGAAATCGGCAAAAAACGATGCTGATGAAGCCATAAATGAAGTGCTTGCTGAAATGGGTGCAGCCGCGTCAGAGATCACGGATGCAGCCATAGGAAACGGTCTCGTGGCAAGAAGGACGGCATGGGATGAGAATCTTGACGACGGCCGGATCTTCAGATATATATGCTATGCAGTTCCGTCAGACAATTCTGTTCTTCTGGTCATGCTTGAGACCACGTACGAGCCCGGCGTAAACGAGATGTCGCTTGATGATCTTGATGCATCATTCAAACCGACGCTTGACACTCTGCGCCTTGACTAATATTTAATGCGCTCCCCTTCACAACGTGATACCATTATGATATATGATTTTTTTCATATATGATCCGCAACCGGCGGATAAGTTTACTGGGCATTATAGGAGGTTTACATGGCAAAAACACTAAAGGACATTCAGAAACTAATCAAAGATCA
>JAEEGL016461978.1_pt1 | contig 16968 bp, 17 predicted proteins | sample 9134231 | NCBI WGS metagenome assembly JAEEGL01 (sample SAMN16246548, study PRJNA631951) | gut metagenome | biome: gut microbiome; feature: rumen; material: fiber-attached | host: Bos | place: Iran: Karaj | collected 2018-10
ACAGAGAGAAACAGTTCGTTCATGATGATCAGCCGGTCGTCAGGATCGGTAATATTCTCCCGGTCGATAAACGCCGCGGGATCGAACCGAATCATCACATTTCCCATATCAAAAACGATATTCCGGATTTTGCTCACACCGTTAATCCCCTTTCCCGCCGGTTTATTATTCAGGAAGCACGCATGCGCGGCCGTCGCTCAACGAAAAACCTCCAGCAGTCTAAAGAAGAAATCCGCAACGGGATTGGCGCCGTTCTGCATTGTGAGGAGCGTGGAAACAACACCGAAACCGTTCAGGAGGAAAAAGAGAATTCCCATCTCCACACCGGCAACGCCCAGGATTTTCCCCCGGGAATTATGGCGGCCCCTGTTGGACAGCGCTGTTCCGATGGCGGACAGGATCATGCCCAGGGAGAAAATCAGAAACAGTGGGGCGATGGAATCCACAGTAAGCTGGGGATAAGCGGTATCGGCTGTCATCGCAAAAAGACGGACGCAGGAAAATACATAGAATGCAAGACCGGCCAGGTTTGCCACAATTCCGAGGATTGCGCGGACCGGCTTTTTTTCAGCTTCTGCCTGCATATTGCGTTTTTCTTTTCTGGACAGCCTTTCCGCCAGGTCCCTGGATCCCACTCCGTAAACCAGGTACAGAATGATTCCCGAGACGATCATAATGAATACGGTCGCGGCGCAGCGGCAGCCTACCATATTCAGCTGGTTGCTGTTGTTTCCGGTATCCGTAAGCGCTTTGACCACCATCGCCAGCGTCGTAGCTTTCGAGTTGGCAAACGTGGCGCTCATGTCATATTCGGAAAACAGCGCGTTGAAGTTCAGGGCGAACACGGCCAGCACGCTGGGCAGGACGATCGGCAGGCGAATCCGCATAAAGGAGCGGATCGGGCCGGATCCCAGGTTTCGCGCGGCTTCGTCCAGCTCCTCGTCGATGGCATAGAAGGAAGCCTTGATCATCCGCAGGGTGAACGGCAATTTGACCACCACATAGGCGATGATCAGCAGCAGCCGGATCCGGTCCGGTGAACTCAGTGATTCGCCGAAGACATACCAGAGATTCTCCTTGAAGTAGATCCGGTAGGAGTAGCAGATCAGTATGGTCGGAAGGAGCCACGGAAACAGGAGGCCTGCTTCCACCGCGCGGGAAGTTTTTGCCTTTTTGTGCTTGAAAATATAATTGACAGCCAGCACCACAATGACGCATACCGCGGCCGCGGCAATCGCCGAAAGAATGAAGGACAGGATAATGCTGTCGTTTGTCTTCTCATAGGAAAACAGTCCGTAAAGCCAGCGGGTATAAAAACCGCTCCGGCCTGTTTTGGGTATCTTGACCTTTTCCATGCCAAAGAAGTTGGTTGCCGTAATCTGGGAAAAGTCAATGATTTTATTTTCCGCATTCCGCCAGCTCTGGAACGAGAAAATGATAATCATAACTACCGGCGTCATGTAAATAATAAACAGCACATACGCGTATATGTGTGTCAGCACATTGGCGACGGGGTTCTGGATTTTCTGCTTGACGAGCTTTGCTTTGGTTTTGCTGACAGACAGGTAATGGCCTTTCCGCTCATAATGGTTCAGGATCACCAGCAGGGTGATGGTGAATATCGCCAGGATAATGGACAGCAGGGCTGCCCTGCCTTCGGGAGAAAAGTCATCCGGTGTGCCGACCGCGCCGGCCAGGCGTACAATTTCCGGGTTGATGGAATCATAATGCAGAAGCGTCGGCGCGGACATGGCGCAAAGGCCGGTGATGAATGTCATGACCGTCAGGGAGAAAAGGGTGGGCAGCAAGGTGGGCATCACCACTTTGAACAGCACGCCGAACGGATTGGACCCCATGTTCCGCGCGGCTTCCACGGTGTTATAGTCAATGCTTCTGATCGCGTTGCGAAGGAACAGGGCGTGGTTTGATGTACAGGCGAACGTCATGGTAAAGAGAACTGCCCAGAATCCGGAAAACCACTGCTTGTCGATCTCAGGGAAATATTGGATCAGCATTTTGGTGACGAGACCGTCCTGGTCATACAGGAACATATAGCCGGTGACGAGCGCGACACCGGAGTAGATCAGCGTTGTCATATACCCCATCCGGAGAATCTTCGCGCCTTTGATGTCGAAATACTCCGTCAGCAGCACGATGGATATGCCGACCACATTCACCGTAACAACCAGGAATATTGCCAGCTTAAGGGAATTCCATATGAAGGAGACCATGTTCCCGGCAAAGAAAAACCGGATCACAGCGAAAGGATCGCCGTCCACTGCCGTGAATATGGATTTCAGCGTATCCCAGCAGGGAAATACCATGAATCCAAGGAACAGATACAGGAACAGGACGCCCCCGAAGATGCTCCAGATCTTTCCCAGGCCGTATTTCCCCCTGCGCGGCATCGTGGTTTGCATCTATGTCCCTCCGTTTCAATAGCTCATGACATCTTCCGCGCGGATGAGCAGCTGAACCCGTTCTCCCGGCTCATAGATGTTGATGCCGTCGTTTTTCTCAATCACCTTAAGCGTCTGGCCTTCCGTGCGAACATAGTATTTAATGTACAGGCCGTAATACTCCTGCATTTCCACAATGCCGGGAACAACCGCTGTGAGGCTGTTGTCTGCGGTTTTGAGCTCTTTCTTTTTCCCCTTTTTCTCTTCTTCTCCGCCCGCCAGAACGCTGATCCGTTCCAGCCGGATATAATGCTTCTTTCCTTCCGGAAGCTTCAGCGCTGACGCGATGCGGTCGTCCAGAAGGTTGATATCGCCGATAAAGTTGGCCACAAAGTCCGTTTCGGAGTGGTTGTATACTTCATTCGGCGTACCGATCTGCTCAATGTTGCCGTTGTTGAACACGGCAATCCGGTCGGAAAGGGTCAGGGCTTCTTCCTGGTCGTGGGTCACGTAGATGGTCGTAATGCCGAATTCCCGCTGCATTCTCTTCAGTTCATTGCGCAGGCTTACCCGAAGTTTGGCATCCAGGTTGGACAGCGGTTCGTCCATGCAGATGATGGAGGGGTTGGTTACCAGCGCGCGGGCAATTGCCACGCGCTGCTGCTGTCCTCCTGACAGCTGGGATACCGCCTTGTCCAGCTGCTCGTCGGTCAGGTTGACCTGTTCGGCGATATTCTTAACCCGCTTTCTGATCTCCTCCTTCGGCACATGTTTGACGCTGAGCCCATATGCAATATTCTTCCGGACCGTCATCGTGGGGAAAAGGGCATAGGACTGAAACACAATACCGATATTCCTTTTTTCAATCGGCACATGGGTAATGTCGTTTCCCTGCATCAGGACCTTTCCGCCAGCAGGTTCAATGAATCCGGTGATGGTGCGCAGGGTGGTTGTTTTTCCGCAGCCGGAAGGCCCGAGGAATGTAAAGAATTCGCCTTCCTTTACATGGACATTGATGCTGTGAAGCGCCTCAAAACTGCCAAAGCGCACGACGATGTTTTCGAGCTGGATCATCAGAAATCGGTCCTTTCTCTTTCTGGTTTTGACAGATACCCGGGATATCATATCGGCCAGATCAGTCTCCTCCTGCGGGGACTGTTCTGATAAAAGGACGAACCCGTAATGGGTTCGTCCTGGATCGGTATGCTTCTCAGTTGGCAGCCTGGGTCAGGGTAGCCCAGTCAAGGTTATCCCAGTCCGGCTCGGCGGGAGCATCGTTGTTGTCCGCCCAGTAGAAGCCCAGGTTGGTCATAATATTGGTCCACTCCGCGTTATGCGCTCCGACGTACTCCGCATAGGTCATGTCCGTGCCGGGTACGGTGGTCAGGGAGCAGTTCTTGATGGCGTAGATCGGCGGAACTTCATCATACAGTTCCGCTACGGCATCATTGTTGCAGGGATATGAGTCAAATTCTTCCGACCAGGCGATCTGCGTTTCGGCGGAACCGAACCACTCCGCGAAAGCTTTCACGGTTTCGGTTTCTTCTTCGCTGCGGCCTTCCTTGTCCAGAATGCCGATGTATTCAGCAATGTAGTAGGTACCGTCCGCGATGTCAACCAGGTCCCAGTTTTCAGGCTTCACGGTGCCGATCAGCGGATGTTCATCGGTGCCCTTGAAGACGGCTTCATCAATTTTGCCGTACAGGGAAGAGGAGTAGAAGGTGGACACCTGTACATCGCCGCGGATCAGGGGATCAAGGCCGTAGTTGTCGTTGGTGAATTTGCCGCCCGCGCAGTACGCCCACAGCTTCTTCCAGCCGTCGATGGAGATGCCGCCCGCCGGGGAATCCGGATCGGTAAAGGCGTAGAGCATGGCGTTGTTGATGTTCATGTTGGTGGTGCCGCCGACCTTGCCCTGGCGATACCAGGTATATCCGCAGTCCACAATGTCAGCCCAGTGTTCAAAGCTCAGCTTGTTGCCGTTGGTGCCGAACTCATCTGTACGGTAGAGCATCAGGATGTTCTGGATAACCAGGCCGTAAGCCTTGTTGTCAAACTTGTAGTCGCCGACTTTGTCAGCCCAGGTGGGCGCCCAGTCCATGACTTTCAGGTTGTCGTACTGGCCGTTGACCAGCTGGGACCAGCGGACTTCGTTCAGGCCGAAGATCAGGTCGCCGTCCTTGTTCTCGTTGGCAGCCTGTACAGCCTTTACATCGCCGGAATAAACGGAGTTGTCGTCAATGGAAATATCGAAGCCGGCTTCTTTTGCCGCTTCAATCAGCCATGTGGTCCGCTCGGGAGAGTTGGAGTTGGAGTAGATCCGGATCGTGTACTCCGCGGAAGCGGCGCCCACGATGGAGATCATCATGACAGCAGCCAAAACAATTGCCAAAAACTTTTTCATAGGTTAACCTCCTGTTATAAATTTCTGCACCTTTCCGGTGCTTTTATTAAAAAATATTATAATCGCTTGTCCGCTGAATTGCAACCATTTTTCGAATGACCAAATCCGTTTTTCAGACGGTCAGCCTTCCGTTCCACAGCCCTTTGGGGTAGTGGTTCTTGACCGTGCCGTCGCTTCCCTTTCCCCAGCCCAGCGGTATACCGCGGCAGCATACGACTGTCCAGCCGTTCTCCCCGCCATTTACCGGTTCCCCTGCCATATATCGCAGTGCTTCCTCCGGGGAGAGTTCGGTACGCTGCATATATTCCGCGGCATACCGGGCACACGCGTGATCCGGCACGGCATGCCTGCCGCGTATTTCCGCCAGGTGCAGCCCCAGTCGGAAAACCCGAATGCCTTTCAGGTCCGGGCACTCTTCCAGGAAGGTGATCGCATTGCCAAGCATATGGGTAGGTGCCGGCATCTCCGGCAGAATCATCCGGACCATTTCTTTTTCCGGCTTTCCGGGCCGGGGAATGGATCTGTCAGCTGAAATGCATGCCCTGCCGTTCCCGTTCTTCCGCAGCAGGGCGGCAAATTGTCCCTCGCCTTTCGTCCGGTGCGGGTAGCAGGTAAACATGCCGACCGAACCGTCAATTCCGGGCAGTCTGAAAGCTTCCGCCCGCCAGTCCGGGTATTCCCTGAGGAACCATGCGATGTTTCCTTCATTCTCCGCAGGATTGAATGTGCAGGTGGAATAAACCATCCGTCCCCCCGGACGGACCATCCGTGCTGCCGCGCGCAGGATATCCTTCTGTCTTTCGGCACACCCGTCAGCCTGCTCCGGCGACCATTCATCCCGTGCGGCCGGATCCCGCCGGAACATCCCTTCCCCGGAGCAGGGAACATCCGCGAGCACCGCGTCAAACCCTTCCGCCCACCTTTCTGCCAGCGCGTCCGGCATCGCGGCGACTGCGACCGCGTTCGGGATCCCCATGCGTTCCAGGTTGCGGCTCAGAACCTGTGCCCGTTTCGGAACCGGTTCGTTGCAGACCAGCAGGCCTTTCCCCTGCATGGCTGCACCGATCTGCGTGGATTTGCCCCCAGGTGCCGCGCATAAATCCAGGATACGTTCCCCGGGCTGCGGTTTCAGAACATTGACCGGGATCATGGCAGCCGGGTCCTGGAGATAGAAGGCCCCGGCTTCATGCCAGATCGTCACTCCGGGCGTTTCATGTTCCGGTAGATAACGCCCGTTCTTTTCCCACGGAATACATTCCTGAGGCTGCGGATATACCCTTATTCCTTCCGGTTTCAGCGGATTGAAGCGGATACCGCGGACGGGTTCATCTGCCATGGCATGCAAAAAAGCCGGGTAATCGCTCCCCAGCTGAAACTGCATTCGCTTCAGGAAAGCCTCCGGCAGCCCGTTCATTGTTCCTCCATCCACTCCGGCGCCATATAACGGCGGACCGCGATGCAGGGCAGCGTTGTTGAAATCTGTTCCAGGATGTCCGGTTTGGCAGCGGTCGCAACGGACGTAATGCCAAGCCTGTCCGCACACGCGCGGACAATCCGCTCGCCGGATTCCACCATCTCCGCGGTTGTCCGGTCCGCAAGGTTGGTATTGTTAATCAGCATACTGATACGCATCCGGCTTCGGTTGCTGATCCTTTCAGCCAGATCGATGATGTCCTCCTCATTCTGTGTCAGCGGACGCATACAGTTGACCACCAGCGCCATCCGTGTATTGTCCTTCCGCCTGTCAAAGGCCGGATGATACCGTCCCAGTGCGGCTGCGCCGGTATCGTCGCCGCCCACGTCGAAAACAACACGGTCGGACGGCATTTCAAAAACGCTCTGAATTTCAGCCGGCAGCGCGGGGATATCCACGGTGGTCAGGGCGTAAGTTGGCATCAGCACCCGGATCCCGGCATCTTCCATTTCCTTTTTCTTCTCGCCGCTGCGAAAATACGGATTGACGATATCAAGATCCACGAGCGTTGTTTTCTGCCCGTTTCCCGCATATTCAAACGCAAGATTCAGGGCAATCTCTGTTTTGCCGCTGCCGTAATTGCCGGTCAGGACAATAAACCGGGTGCTGTCGAATATCTGCTGATTCATGATGGGTCTTCTCCGTTGTCTTTCCACTTTCTGGGAAACACAGGCGCGTTGTATGCTTCCGTCTGATCGATCACAGGCTTTGGCGCTTCGTAATGAAAGCCTGCCTCCTCCGTATCCCGGAACAGTTCGTTAACACGGAGTTTTTTTCTCCGGGGACCGATCACTTTTTCCAGATTGCGTTCGGTCATGCTCCTGGGATCGGGATCATATCCGTCGTACTCCGGGACCTGTGTTTTCTGTTCCGGCCGCCGATACATGGCCTGATATTCCGCCGGTACCGGCATATTCGGTGCGGAATAAAGGGGTCCTCCCGAAGGCGGGCCGGCCGGAATCTCTTCCGGATCATAACCGTATTCTTCCTCCGGGGGATATTCCGGATCTTCTCCCTGCGGCAGCTGCCGGCTGTCTTCATAAAATATCATGCCTTCAGGCTCTTCACCGGGAAGATCATATCCGGAATAAAACGATCCGGCCGGAGCCCCGTTTCCGGCGGACCGGAGATGTTTTCTCCGGTTCATATAGCTTTTCCATACCTTCATCGGTTCCCATCGGAAAAGATAGACCAGCAGATCGGCCGCTGCCCCGAGGATACATAATGCCAGAAGTGCCCCCTTCCAGTTCTCACTGATCCAGGACAGCAGATTACCGCCTTTTTGATTGGAGAAGATGGCCCAGGCCTGCTGGAATAATGATTTTACCCACCCAAACAGGCTTTCAATACAAAACTTCGCGTAACCTCCCATGGGAGACTCCTTTTAAGGCTCTGATTCCGTCGGTTCGGCCGGGACAGGTTCCTCAGCGTCCTGTCCGTCCGGCAGCGGCGATTCGATTTCAACGATCGAGACCGTAACGGATACGGTACCGCCGGAAAGCTGCACGACCTTGACGTCTTCAATTGTATTCGTCTTCAGGGTGAATACCTTTGTCTCGGTCAGGCCGGAGACGTCCAGCTCCTGGGATTCCAGCAGCTTGCTTCCCAGCTGGAGCGGTGAAAGTTCATCCAGTTCCCGGAGTATATTCTCACTCGCCGCAACCGTAATGGTTTCCCTGCTGAATTCAGGTTCGCCGGTTATCATGTATCCTTCCTCCGGTTCGCCCCTGACCTGAACCATCTGACGAAGGTTGTATTCCCTTGTCGGCAGCATTTCCGCCTGAATAATCACGATATCATTGTCATAACCGCCGCTGGATATCGTCAGCAGCGGACTGTTGATCTCCTCTCCCTGCAGGTTCAGCAGCTTGATTTCTCCGATGGCCCGGAACGTTCCCTCTTCCCATTTCTGTGTTGTCAGATCAAGGGTAACGATCCCCCTGGAAAGTTCCTTGACAAGGGACAGCGGTCCGCTGACCGAAACGGTCTGCGGCTCCACGGAAGGCTGGGAGATATACCATCCCGCGGGCGCCTCCCCTTCCGTCCTGATCGTAATCGGAACCTTCTGGTAGGTAATATAGTCCTCAACCATCACTTTAATCGTGGCCGGATTGATACTGACGACTTCCCCGTAAGCTGAATCCCTGTTGCTCTGAATCCGGATTTCCTGCTCGCCGACAGACTGGATACCGCTCACGTCGATTCTCGGTTTGTACGCGGATGCGGATGCGTCCTCATACTGGAGCTGGGGAACAGCCGCCGTCATGCTGACGTCCCCGAGCAGTTCGTCCAGATCGGTCGTCACAACCCTGCCCCTTCTCTTCAGGACGTCCTGCCCCTGAACTTCAACGTATACATTCTGGAAAGTCTTGTTCCGGATCACGTTCGGGTCCTGGGAAATCAGGCCGGCCCACAGGCCTGCCGAAATCAGCAGAGCCAGAAGTTTAAACCAGCCGTTGTGAAGGAACAGATGCCTTACGCCTCTTTTCATCAGGTGCAGAATATCGTTCCATCTCTGTTTGTCAAATTTCCTGCTCATCTGCCGGATCCCTCCATTCCGGAACGCAGGATTTTCATCAGGGAGGAAACCCAGGTTCTTCTGTCAGAATACAGCTTCTTCAGCAGCGCGTGGAGATCATGGGAGGTCATCGGCCGCGTCAGCAGGCCGTCCTGCGCCATGCTGATCACACCGGTTTCCTCGGAAACCACGATGACGACGGCATCCGTGTTTTCACTGATGCCCACGGCCGCCCGGTGGCGGGTGCCCAGTTCCCGGCTGACTCCGCTGGCTTCAGCCAGCGGCAGGATACATGCCGCAGCTTCAATCATATCATCCCGGATTACGACCGCACCGTCATGCAGCGGGGTGTTGGGTTCAAAGATGTTCTCCAGGAGCGGGGCGGAGATCGCTGCATTCAGCCGTGTTCCGGTTTCGACGACGTCCTCCAGGCCGGTTTTGCGTTCAAACACAAGCAGCGCCCCGACTTTGCGCCTGCTCAGGTCAGATACCGTCTGCATGATTTCCCTGATCAGAACGTCCTGCTCGTCCTCCTCGTTGCGGCGTTTGGAACTCTTCCGGATCCACTTGCTGCGTCCCATCTTCTCCAGTGCTTTCCGCAATTCAGGCTGGAACAGGATAATCAGGACCAGCGCGCCGTTCTGCAGGATGTTCATCAGCAGCCAGTTCAGGCTGACAAGGCCGAGCAGGTTACTCAGGAACGCAATCACCAGCAGCAGGACAAGACCGCGCAGAAGCGCGCTTCCACGGGTATGGCGGGTCAGAAGGATCAGCTCGTACAGGATCACGGCGACGATCAGGATATCGACAATGTCATTGAAATGGAGGCGATGCGTGATGTTCCAGAGCATGCTCTGAATTGTTGTCATGATATCATTCATTCACGCACTCCCTCCCCATGTGTTTTTCATTTATTATACACGAGTCCCCGGAAAATGGAAAGAGAGTTTCTAACATTTCTTTCATATTTCTGAAACATTTCCGACAATCGTTTGCATACAGAAAAACCCCTTCCTGCCTGAGGAAGGGAGTTTATCTTACACGCGATTTACGCTTACACGGCAGCAGCCTTGTTCAACTGCTTCGCCAGACGGGCCTTTTTCCGGTTGGCGGCGTTCTTATGAATAACGCCCTTGGACGCGGCCTTGTCAATCACAGCGGATGTCGCGGACAACTGCTCATTGGCCTTGGACGGATCAGCGGCAACCGCGGCTTCAAACTTGCGGACAGAAGTACGCAGACCGCTCTTTACAATGCGGTTCCGCAGGTTCTTCTTCTCGCTGACCTTCACGCGCTTCTTTGCGGACTGGATATTCGGCAACTTGGTTCACCTCCCCTTAGGATCCTTAAAAAACCATCGCTCGGTATAATAGCATGTTTGGAAACAAAATGCAAGCTTTTCCGGAAAAGTTTTTGTCTTGTACGCCCCTTCCCACAGGGATGGTTTTCGTTTATAATATGTGCATAAACACCCGGGAGGTTTCTCTCTTGGCAAAACAGTGCATCGGAATCCTCGGCGGAACCTTTGATCCTGTTCATTGCGGACATCTGCAGATTGCCCGCTTTGCGCTGTCGTCCGCCCGCCTGGATAAGGTATTTATCATGCCCTCCCGTGCGCCGCAGTACAGGCAGTGCATCGCCGGGCCGGAGGATCGGTGGCAGATGATTGTCGCCGCCTGCCGGGGAGACGATGCTCTGATCCCCTGCCGGCTGGAGCTGGACCGGGAAGGGCCGACCTATACCGCAGACACGCTCCCGATGATCCGGGAAAACAACCCCGGCGCAAAACTCTTCTGGATTCTGGGAGGCGACGCGTTTCTCCGGATCCGTCACTGGCACAGGGCGGATGAAATTCTGGAACAGTGTAAGCTGTTGGTATGTCTCCGCCCCGATGAGGCGGATACGGATACGGTTGCGGCTGAGGCGGAAAGGCTGCGGGAGAGCGGATACCGCGTGAAGATTCTCCCGATGGAATCACTCCCTTTTTCCTCCGGAAGCATACGGTCCGCTCTCACGGAAGGCCGCAATCCGGAAGGCCTTGACCTGTGCGTCCGGGAACTGATCGAATGCAAAGGCCTGTACGGTCTGCCGGCGCGGATACCCGAATCCGTTGCCTGGCTCAGCCGCCTCTCCGGTGCGCTGAAGCCCCGCCGTTTCGCGCACTCACTGGCCGTCGCAGCTGCCGCGCGCGACATGGCTTTGCGCTTTGGAGAGGATCCCCTGAAGGCGGAAAAAGCCGGCCTCCTTCATGACTGCGCGAAGAACATTCCGCTTCCGGAGATGCAGCGTATCGCCAGGGAAAACCGGCTTGATGCGGATGATGATTTTCTCGCCAGTTCCTCGCTGCTGCACTCAGTGGTCGGCGCCTGGGTCGCGGAGCATGAATACGGCATGAAGGATCCGGCAGTCCTGGAAGCCATCCGGTATCACAATACGGGGTGTGCGGGGATGAGCCGGCTGGCTATGTGCGTATGTCTCTCAGATTCCATCGAACCAACCCGTACGGTTTATCCCCGGCTGGAAGAAATCCGCGCGATTGCCGAAACGTCGCTTGAAAAAGCGCTCCTGCTGTCGCTGGAAAGCACCGCCGGATTTGTAACGTCCAGGGGGTATTTCCTGCATCCCCGGACACGGGATACGATCTCCTGGCTGAAAACGCTCCCCGCTGTGCGGGAATAGATGATAAACGGAGGAAAAACATGGAGAATCAGGAATTTGCCCTTCGACTGGCCAATCTGCTGTATGAAAAAAAAGCGACGGATATCGTCGTGCTGAAAGTCGGCCATCTGACCGCGCTGTGCGATTATCTGGTCATTGCCACCGGCCGTACGGCAAACCAGGTCACCGCGCTGGCTGACGCCGTCGATGACCTGGCTGCAGAGAACGGGCTCCGTCTGCGCCGCAGTGAAGGCCGGAATGAGGGCCGCTGGGCGGTATTGGATTATGGATATCTGATGGTCCATCTTTTCCACAGGGACGAACGCGCCTACTACGGGCTGGAACGTCTCTGGAATGATGGCGGAAATATGGTTGATCTTCCTTTTGATCAGTCTTCGCCGGACTGAGCTTTCGCTCTTTTTTTTCCGACCTCGTCCAGAATAATATCCGCCAGTTCCCGCTTCGGCATCAGGGGATATTCCTGTATACCGTCGCCGGTAATCAAAGCGGCAATATTGGTGTCGGTATTGAAACCGGCGCCTTCTTTTGTAACGTCGTTGGCGACAATCATGTCCAGTTTCTTTTTTTTCAGTTTCTCTTTGGCGTGTTCCGTCACATGGTCCGTTTCCGCCGCGAAACCCACCAGGACCTGCCCCGGTTTCCGGATCTTCGCGACTTCCTGGGCAACGTCCGGATTTTCAACAAGCGTCAGGGTCAAAGCCTGGCCGTTGATCTTTTTGATCTTCGTATCATAGCGGGTTTCCGGGCGGTAATCTGCTACGGCGGCAGCCTGGATAACCACATCCTGCGCCGGTACTTCCGCCTTCATGGCGTCCAGCAGATCCTGAGCGGATTCGATTTTCACGATTCTTACGCCGTCCGGCGCCGGTACGGAAACGCTGCCGCATACCACAGTCACTTCGGCGCCGCGGTCCCTCGCGGCTTCCGCCAGCGCAAATCCCATTTTCCCGCTGGAATCGTTCGTGAGGAACCGGACAGGATCCAGACGTTCCCGGGTAGCCCCGGCAGTCACCAGAACACGGGCGCCGCTGAAATCGCTTTTCCGGTTCAGCAGTTGAACGATCGCGTTCACGATTGCAGCCGGTTCACTCATGCGGCCGGCACCCGTATCGCCGCAGGCCAGGATTCCGCTGTCGGGGCCGACGAAATGAACGCCCCTTTCCTTCAGCCGCCTGACGTTTCCCTGCGTTGCCGGGGCGGTCCACATTCCGGTATTCATAGCCGGTGCGGCGAGAATGGGCGCTTTTGTCGCCAGCAGCGTAGTCGACAGCATATCATCAGCGATACCGTTCGCCATTTTGGCCAGGATGTTGGCTGTGGCCGGTGCGACAACAAAAACATCCGCCAGCTTGGCCAGCGCCACATGTTCCACGTTCCAGTATTCAGGCGCGGTAAATGTATCCGTCACCACCGGATTGGCGGAGAGCGTCTGAAACGTCAGCGGTGCGACGAACTCTGTCGCGTTTTTTGTCATGATCACATGCACACGGGCGCCAAGATGACGCAAACGGGAGACAATCTCCGCGCTTTTGTACGCAGCAATGCCCCCCGTTACTCCCAGCACTATTTCTCTGCCGGTCAGGTCTGTCATGAAATCTGGTCCTCCGGTGCAACGGGATTGTCATATGTCAGCAGGCCGCGGTTAATTTCCTCCACGGCAGTCTTCAGCGGCTTCATGCCTTCCGCGTCGATCATCGGCATCGCGCCGTTAACAATCTCGCGGCCGCGCTTGCTGGCTTCAACCACCAGCGTATAGCGGCTCTCCGCATGATTCAGCAGTTCCAGTACGCTCGGATCAACAATGGACATTCTTTTTTCCTCCTGTTATTCTTCGACTACCGGGAAATAGCGGACGGAATTATGTTTCTCAGCCCGCACGATTGCAACCAGCTGATCAAACGCCAGTTCCAGATCGTCGTTTACCACCAGGTAACGGTACCGGTTCATCTGCTCGATCTCACCCCGGGCGTTATACAGCCGGCGTTCGATTTCTTCCTCCTTCTCCGTGTTCCGCGTATGGAGGCGAACCTTCAGGTCATGATAGCTGGGGGGAAGGATGAAAACGCTCACGCAGTCCGGCTCTTTCGCCATCACAGCCCTGGCTCCCTGCGGATCGATATCCAGCAGTACGTTCTGCCCGCTTTCCATCCGGGCGTAAACCTCGCTCTTAAGGGTGCCGTACCGGTTGCCGTGAACGCTTGCGTGTTCGATGAACGCGTCCTCGTCCAGCAGTTTATCATATTCCGCGTCAGAAATAAAGTGGTAATGTACGTCTTCGATTTCATTATCCCGCCGCGCGCGCGTCGTTACACTGACGGAAAATGCAAAAGTCGGATCCTTTTCCAGCAGTTTGGCCACAAGCGTTCCCTTGCCGGTGCCGGAGGGGCCGGAAACAACCAGCAGCATCCCCTTTCTGGTTTCCTTCATGCGTCCTCGCCCCCGTCCTTTCTCTCGTCAATTCGCGCGGCTACCGTTTCAGGCAGCAGCGGAGAAAGAATCACATGTTCCGAATCCATGACCAGCACAGCCCTGGTTTTATGCCCGCAGGTTGCGTCGATGACACGTCCGCCGTCCCGTGCGTCCTGAATCATCCGTCGCACCGGCGCAGCATCAGGAGAAACGATGGCGACCAGGCGGCTGACAGATGCCATATTGCCGTACCCCACATTCACCAGTTTCATAACGTCTCACTCCACGTTCTGGATCTGTTCCCTGAGTTTTTCAATCTCGCTCTTCAGGTCGACGACGTGCTGGGCGATCCGGGCGTCGGAAGCTTTGGATCCGATGGTGTTCGCTTCCCGGTTCATTTCCTGGATCAGGAAATCCATCTTCTTCCCGATCTCGTCCGGCGCGTCAAGATAACCGCTCATCTGCCCGATATGGCTCTGCAGCCGGGAAAGCTCCTCGTCGATTGCACAGCGGTCCGCAGCAATCGCCACCTCCTGGGCCAGCCGCTGGGGATCGATGCCTTCCGCACCGAGGCTCTTCAGCCTGGCTTCCAGTTTTTCCCGGTAATCTGCCACAACACCCGGAGCGCGTTCCAGAATCTTCTCCCGGAGAACCGCCGCGGCGTCCAGGTGAACCCGCAGATCCTCCCGCAGATTCGCGCCTTCCCTTTCCCGCATCAGAACCACCTGATCCATGGCCAGATCGACCGCTTCCCGGCACAGGGCGGATACTGTTTCCTCGTCCATCTCCCGTTCCGTAACGGAGGTAACGCCCTCCATCCGCAGTAAGCGGCTGACGGTCATATCATTTTCTGTTCCGGTTCTTTCGGCCAGTTCGGATGCAATCTTCAGATAGTGGGCAGCCAGATCGAAATCCGCTTCCGCCTGTACGGACGAAGTCTCGGTATTTCGGACCGTCATGAACACGTCCGCGTGTCCCCGCCGGATCCTCGCGCCGATACCGGAACGGATCGTCTGTTCCAGAAACACCAGGTTCCGGGGCAGGCGGAGGCTGATATCCAGAAAGCGGTGATTCACCGTCCTGATTTCCGCGGTAACCTCCCATCCGTTTTTCCGGATCCGTCCGGTACCGCATCCCGTCATGCTCCGCATGGCCTCGCCCCCTGTTCCTTATCTGCAAATTATATCATCGGAGCCCCCAAAACGCAACCGATTCAGCCGTTTCCGGCAAAATATGTTTTGCATCACTTCAGCATGATAAGGTATAATATGCAGGGAATCAATCCGGGCAGTCCGGCGTTTTATTATGTGTATCGGCCGGTTGCCGTCCCGCATCCGGTCCTGATATCCGTTCCCCGGTATATCTGATATTTCGAAACAGGAGTGTTTTATGCGCCGTATATTCAGACGAATCGTGAAGTCGGTCATTTGTATATCCATGGTTTTATGTTTTCTCTTTCCTGCCGCTGCCTCCGCCGGGGATGCCCCCCTCCTGCGGGTGCTGCTCCGCCGCCTGAACATCTCCGACAGGATGGATCTGCACCTGGAAGGGCAGTACCTGCTGAGCAGCGGAAATACCGAGATCCTCCTGCCACGCGATACAACTCTTGCCATAGAACTGCGGCAAGACCGTTTTGTGGTTTTCTTTTCCGGCGCTTCCGCCGCCCTCGGATCCGCCCTAACGCTATCCCGCAGGGATGACGGCGGGGAAGCGCCTGCGCTGCGGATCGGTGATTCCTCCGGCGTATATCCGGGCGATCTGTCGCTGACGATCGCGGAGAACAAAATCCAGCCGGTGCTGAGTATAAACCTTGAGGATTACCTGCTGGGCGTCGTGCCCAATGAAATGAGCGAAAGCTTTCCCCTGGAAGCGCTGAAAGCGCAGGCAGTCTGTGCACGCACCTACGCCATGCGCAAAATGGGCCGCGGCGGAGACTGGGACGTCGTGGACACCACCAACGACCAGGTTTTCCGTGCAGTTCTTTCTTCAAACAAAAATTCTGCGAAAGCTGTCTCGGAGACTGCCGGACTGGTGATCACCTCAAAGGGAAAACTCGTCGAGGCCTGGTATTCAGCCAGCAACGGCGGACAGACGGAGCTTCCCTCCCATGTCTGGGGTGGAACGGATTACGCGGATTGCTACGCGATCGTGGACGATCCATGGGATGCTTCGAACCCGGACAGCCTGACCCGGACCGTGGAACTGAACAAAGACGGTACCAATCTGTACCGCCGGATTACGCGTCTCCTGCGGGAAACGGTTTTCAAAGATCCGGCCTGGCAGAAAGGCGGGTTCGTGAAGGCTGAAGACGCTTTCCGTGTGGATGGTTTCACCGCTATGAAAGTAAAGACGCCCCGGTACGACTCCCCCAGCCGCCTGATGACCCAGCTGGAAATCACAATGAATGTTTCCGGGAAAAAGACAAACGATCCATCGGCGGAATTCGAATCCGCCGGCTCGGTCACCGTCACACTGGCAATTTTTCCGGACGTCCTGGATGCCCTCGGGCTCCGCGTAGCGACTGCCGGGAATGAAATCATGACCGTTGAAGAAACCGACACGGCCTATCGCCTGGTGACCGCCCGTTACGGACACGGCGTTGGCCTCAGCCAGCGCGGCGCCCAATATATGGCATCCAGCGGTTCCAAGAACTTTGATGAGATTATCGCCTTTTATTTTCCCGGCAGCGAAATTCTCCGCTACACAGGCGAAACAGCCGCCATATCTGCAGCGGAAGATCTGCTGGTCGCCGGTGTACCGGAAGAATCTGTTCCGGCTGAACCGGCGGTACGCGAACTGATGCCTGTTACGGAAGGCAATCTGCCGGAAGGGGCCTACCTGGTTTCAGTGGAGCATATCAGCGACGACAGCAGCCTGAATCTTCGCTCGGACGCTTCCCCGGCCGCCTCGGTTATTATGCGGCTTTACAAACATCAGCATCTGATCGTAATCGATGATATGGACGTTCCCGGATGGGCGCGCGTAAAAACCGATACGGTCGAAGGCTATGTAATGACTTCTTTTATCGACCGGATTGACTGATATCATCGGAGGTGTTGACTGATGGAACCGAACAGCTTCTTCA
>JAEEGL016980416.1_pt1 | contig 16968 bp, 10 predicted proteins | sample 9134231 | NCBI WGS metagenome assembly JAEEGL01 (sample SAMN16246548, study PRJNA631951) | gut metagenome | biome: gut microbiome; feature: rumen; material: fiber-attached | host: Bos | place: Iran: Karaj | collected 2018-10
ACGGACTCAAGCGCACGAAGGACTGCATTCTCTTCCCGCCGGCCGGCGAAGACCTGAAGCCAGGCGAGAAGCGCCTGAAGCGCATGGAGGGCGGGCGCATCCGCTGGCCGATCGCCGTTGACGTCAATGGCGACGGATGGCTCGACGTGGTCGTTCCCGTGATCAAGGATCGTTCGTACGTGCTGTGGGGCGGTCCGGACGGCTTTGACCCGTCCAGGCGGCAGGAACTAGCCGCACACCTCGCATCGGGCGTGCGCACGGCCGACCTCGACGGCAACGGCTATCCCGACCTCATATTCGGCGGACACACGATTTGGGCCCCCGGCACGAAGATCGACCGCCAGCCGCACCATTCGTACGTGCACATCTACTGGAACGGCGCGAACGGCCTTTCTGAAAGCCGCAAGTGCATTCTGCATGCCGATGCGGCAAGCAACCTGTGCGTGGGCGACTTCAACGGGGACGGCTGGCTGGACGTGTTCGCGGGCAGCTACCAGAGCGAAGTCAACCGCGACGTGCCGTCATTCATCTACTGGAACAGGAAGGGGCTTTTCAGGGGTGCCGACCGCCAGGATCTCGTCACGCATTCCGTCTCGGGCTGCATCGCCGCCGACTTCAACCAGGACGGACGCGTCGATCTTGCCGTCGCAAACCACAAGGTGTTTGGTGACCACAAGGGCTATTCGGAGGTGTGGTGGAACGGGTCTGAAGGATTCTTGCCAAGCCGCACCACAAAACTGCCGACGTGCGGACCGCACGGCATGAGCGCGATCGAGCCGGGCAACCAGCTGACGCGCGGGCCTGCGGAATTCTACTATTCCGAACCGTACCGCGCCAATCGCGACCTGACCGTGAAAAGCGCCGAAGTCGCGGCGGACTGTCCGCCGAAGACATGGGTCAAGGTTCTGATGCGTTCCGCCGCAACGAAGGAGATGCTGGAACACGCCGAATGGCGCGAACCTGCCGGAATCAAGGTCGCGAATGGCGGTTTCCTGCAGTACAGGCTCGAGCTGGGCGCAACGCTTTCGCTTGCCACGCCGCGCGTCACGAAGGTGACGATTGTGTTTTGAAGCGCGCAGTAGCCCCCGGGGGGAGAATATGGTATAATTCAACCGATGTTTTCCTCCACAGACAAGCAGGATGATCCAAAGACACGCTACAGCGAGCTGGTGCTGATGGCCGCCGCCGATGTTCCCTCGCTTTGCCTGGAAATCGAACGCCTGATAGGATTCATCGACCAGGCGCGCGATGTGCCCTTGCGCGACATGGCCTACACTTGCGCCTGCGCCTACCGCGAGCAGGGCGAGAAGAACGCAGTGGCGGCGTTCGTGGTCACATCCGTCGCCGAACTGCAAAGCCGCCTTTCGGTCCTGCTGCCGCGCATCAGGGGAGGGACCGAGCGCGTGCGCGACAGGTCAGGCTCCTATTTCTTCCGCAACCATGTCCTCGGGCCGAAGGGAAGCGGGAAGCTGGCGTTCATGTTCCCCGGCGCGACCAGCTTCTATCCCGACATGCTGCGCGACCTGGTCATCTGCTTTCCGGAATGTCGTGCGGCCTTCGACGAGCTGGAGGAGGCGCTGGCGGGCAGCGGACGCTTCTCGCCGTCGTCGTTCATCTTCCCGCCCGCACCCTACTATCGGCGTGATGCGGACGTCTTTTCCGGCGGAGCCTACGCGCAGGCCATGGTGTCCACCTATTCCGCCAACGCGGCGCTCTACCGCATGTTCACGCTGCTGGGCGTGAAGCCCGACGGCGTCATGGGTTTTGCCGGCGGCGACCTGAACGCGCTTGCGGCGGCGGGATACCTCGGCAAGTTCCCTCGCCCGGACCGTCTGAAGTTCCTCAAGGAGATGTATGGCGTCGTGGATTCCGCCGTGTCGCACGCGGGGCTGCCGAAATGCGTGATGGCGGCAATCGTCGCGCCGCATCCGGAGCAGGCCGACGAGGTGCTGGCCTCCTTCCCTCCCGACCAGGTGTCGACGTTCCTGGAGCTGACGCCGCGCCAGCGCATGATCGCCATCGCGTCCGACGCGGCGCGCGCCGTGCAGCATGCGCTTGGCGAAGTGGGCGTCAAGGGCATGCGCCTAGATGTCGATCGTCCGTTCAACACTCCGTGGTGCGAAAAGATCATCCCCACGTTCCGCAAGTTCGCCGGCCATTGGGGGAGCGCGCGGGCGCAGCTGCCCGTCTGGTGCTGCGCCACGGCCGAGCCGCTTCCCGAAAAGGCGCGGCAGGCGCGCGACACGTGCGCGGAGCTTTGGGCGCGGCCCGTGCGGCTGGGGGAGACCATTCGCCGCATGCATGCCGATGGCTTTCGCGTGTTTCTCGAAGTCGGCCCCCGCAACGTCATCGCCAACGCCGCCGACGATGTCCTGCGCGGCGAGATGCATGTCGCCATCTGCTCCAATGCCGTGCATCGGTCGGGACTGCTGCAGTTCCAGCACGCCGTCGGATGCCTGGCCGCCCTGGGCGCGCCGATCTCCCCCGACATCCTCTTCGCCCATCGCCGCTGCCGGCGGCTGGACTTCAGCGCGCCGCTGCCGCTGGAGATTCGCGCGGACGCCGAGATGGCCCTGCAGCGCGAGTTTCCGTCGCTGACCCTGCTCTCGCCTGACCTGCCGGCATCCTCGCCCATGGCCGCGCCGCGCAAGAGCAAGGTGCGCGATCGTCTCGAGGCCAAGGCCGCGATGGCGCGGCGCCAGCGCCAGCAGGACTTCGGCTCGACGCTGCCGCTCATCTCCGACATGGACATTCTCGACGAGCAGCCGGGCGTCTCCATCGAGATCCGCAAGGTCCTCTCCTTCGCGCACGCGCCGTTTCTTGCGGACGCGGCGCTGGGCACGACGCAAATCTCCTATTCCGTGCCCGAGCTGCGCGGGCTGGCGCCGCTGCCGCTTGCCGCCGGCGCCGAAATCATGGCCGAGCTCGCCCAGCGAATCGTGCCCGGACGCAGCGTGGTGGCCGTCGAGGATCTGCTGCGCCGCCGGACGGTGACGTTCCGCGACAGCGGCGAGCTGACGATTCTCGTGCGGGCCGAGCGCGTCGCGGCAGACCATGCCGGCCAGGCCGCCGTTCACGTGCAGCTGCGCGACGATTCGCCGGACTCAGCCTGGACCTGGCCGGCGATGGAGGCGACCATCTGCCTGGCCGACACCCCGCCCGACCCGGCGCGCGCCGCGCCGGACGCCCTACGGTCGCCACGCAGCGTCCACTGGTTCGAGAGCGACATATATCCGGCGCGCCTGTCGGCCGGCACGCTGCTCCAGCTCGTGCGCAAGGCAGATCTCTGGAGCGACGGCGGACTGGACTACGAGGTCGAGACGCCTCGCGCCGTCGGCGCCGTTTCGCACACCCGCTTCCCGGTATGGGTGGTCAATCCGCAGCTGCTGCAGGCCGTGACCGACGGCTACCGGCTCTGGCGCAGCCACGAGCGCTTCCCCGGCGCGTTTTCTTTCGCCTTCCGCCTGCGCCATCTGGCGCTGTACGCGCTCTCCCTTCCCGAAGGGCAGCGGCTCAGATGCTATCTGCGCCTTTCGGGCGTCACGCCAAACTCGCACATCTGCGACATTCTCGTGTCCGACGGCAACGGCAACCTGGTCATGGAGCTGCGCGGCTACGAGGAGCTGGCCGAGCATGTGCCGGACGAATATCGCCGGCTCGTCCTGCAGCCGCCGCTCGCCTTTCTCACCGACGAGCTGCCGGCCGACCTGCTGGGCGCCCCGGCGACGCCCATCGCTTCCGCGTCCGTGCGGGACATCAAGTACGCGCTCTTCTCGCGCAACGAGAACATCTGGCTCAAGACCGTGTCGCACATCGTCCTGGGCAAGAACGAGCGGCGGACGTTCGCGGTGATGTCGGGCTCGGTCAACCGCCGAACCGAATGGCTGTTCGGGCGGATCGCGGCCAAGGAGGCCGTGCGCCGCTTTCTCCAGCGCCACTGCCAGGCCCGCTGGACCGATGCCGACGTCGAGATCTGGGCGGACGACTCCGGCAAGCCGCATGCGCTCGGCAAGTGGAACGACGACGAGAAGCACGATCTCGACCTGGCGATCGCGCATACGGCACAGTTCGTCATTGCCGTCGTCGCCGCGCACGCGCGCGTCGGCGTGGACGCGGAGGCGATGGACCGCGACCTCTCCGACGAGTTTACGCAGGGCGTCTTTGGCCCGGAGGAGCAGACGCTGGCCGCCGGCGCCACGAATCCACATGCGGCGCTCATTCGCTTCTGGTGCGCGAAGGAAGCCGTGTCCAAGGCGCTCGGCACGGGCATCCGCTATGCTCCGCGGGAGATCGCGGTGGAGTCCTTCCGTCCGGAGACCGGGGAGATGGACGTCGCGCTGGGCGGCGCGTGGGTAGAGAACTTCAAGATGTTCCGGGGGCGGCCGATCCGCGTGTCGAGCACGATCGTGCATGGCCACGTGGTCGCGTCCTGCTTCATCCCGGCAAGCCTTTTCGAATAGGAGACCGACATGGAGAAGAAGAAGATAGTGGTGGCCTGCGGCGGCACGGGCGGACACGCCTTTCCGGGACTGGCCGTGGCCAGGGAACTGCTGTCCCGCGGGCACGACGTCGCGGTGTGGGACTCTGGCAGGCTCGTCGAAAGCGACGTGATGCGCGGCTGGCAGGGCGGAACATTTTCGACGGGCGCGCGGCAGCTGGCGCTGCGCAGCCTTCTCCCCAATCTTTTCGCGCTCCTGCGCTGTCTGCGGGAGATCAAGCGGTTCCGTCCGGACGTGCTGCTGGCCATGGGATCGTACGCGTCGCTCCCGCCCGTCCTGGCCGCACGGCTGTCGGGCGTGCCCATCGTCCTGCACGAAGCGAACACCGTGCCCGGCCGCGCCGTCGAGACGCTGGCGCGGTTCGCGAAGGCGGTCGCGACCTCGTTCGCCGTCACGAAGGAGCATCTGCCGGGACGCGAGGCCGTCCTGACGGGCCTGCCCGTGCGCGAGGGCATCGAGAAGGGGGCGCGTTTCGCGGAAGTGCCGACGGATGCGTTCTGCGTGTTCATCACGGGCGGAAGCCAGGGCGCGCATCGCGTCAACGAGCTGACCGCCGCCGCGCTGCCGCTCGTCAAGACCGCGCTTGATCGGCAGGGCAAGCGGCTCTATGTCATCCACCAGACGGGCCTCAAGGACGAGGGACCGGTGATGGGGCGCTACGTCGCCGCCGGGATTCCGTCGCGCGTCAACGCCTTCGAGCACGACATGGCGCGCGCCTTCGCCACGGCGAATCTCGTCATCGCGCGCGCAGGCGCCTCGACCTGCTTCGAGCTGGCGCGCGTCGGCAAGCCGGCGCTGCTCATTCCGCTGCCGTCGGCGCTCAGAAACCACCAGCACTTCAACGCCGAGGCGTTCGTGGCGGCCGGCGCGGCGGACGAGGGCAAGCAGGACGAGCTGACGCCGCGCGCGCTCGCCAACTACATCCTCAACAAGATCGAGCATCCGCATCAGCTGATGCGCATGGCCGAGCGCATGCGCGCGTTGGCCACGCCGGACGCGGCCCGACAGGTTGCCGATCTGGTCGAGCGCTGCGCACGCTGAGGCGCGTCTTGCGGAAGGACGGCTAGCCTTGCGCCCGCCGGGCCGCCAGGGCGCGCGCCACGTCCGGAACGGCGGCCAGAAGCCGCTTCGTGTAGTCGGCGGACGGATGCGCAAAGACGTCTTCCGCCGGTCCCGCGTCCACGAACAGGCCTTCGTTCATCACGCACACGCGGTCGCAGACGTTGCGCACGACGGCCAGGTCGTGCGCGACGAGAATCACGGCGAGGTTCAGGTCGCGCCGGAGGTCGCGCAGCAGGTTCAGGATGCGCGCCTGCACGGAGACGTCCAGCGCGGAGACGGGCTCGTCCGCGACCAGCACGGTGGGATTGACCGCCAGCGCGCGCGCGAAGGAGGCGCGTTGGCACTGTCCGCCGGACAGTTCGCGCGGATACTGGTCGAGCACGGCCCTGGAGAGGCCGACGAGGTCCAGCAGCTCGTGTGGCGCGCGCCGGGCGCTGCCGGTCGCCATCTGGCCCAGCGCCTCCGCCAGCGACTGGCGGATGGTCATGCGGGGATTGAGCGAGCCGACGGCGTCCTGAAACACCATCTGCACGTCTCGCCGGTAGGCTTTCCTTTCGGCGGCGCTGAAGCAGACGATGTCCTGGCCGCGAAACAGCACAATGCCGCCCGCGATCGGCTGCAGCAGCAGAAGCGCCTTGGCGATGGTCGACTTGCCCGATCCCGATTCGCCCACGATGCCCAGCGTCTCGCCGGCATTCAGGCGGAACGACACGCCCTTGACCGCCATGAGCGGGGCGTGGCCCGGGCGATGGTAGGCGACCTGGAGATCGCGGATTTCGAAAAGCGGCGCGTCCATGGTCAGGAGTTGATGATCAGCGCCATGAAGACGAGATCCTCCGTGCCCTCGGCGTTGGAAAGGCCGTGGCCGGAACCGTCGGGCGTCCAGGTGACGTCGCCGGCCTTGACCGGACGCTTCGCGCCGTTGTCGTCGTAGAGGCCGGAGCCGGAAAGGATGAAGTAGGCTTCGGCGTTGCCATGGTGCTCGTGAAAGCCGAGCACGGCGCCGGGCGGCAGGGTGACGCGGGCGTAAAGGCCGCACTTGCCGTTCATCTGCGCGTGGTCCAGCAGCTTTTCGAGCTTCATGCGCCCGATGCCGCCGCAGGGATTTTCCTCAAATACCGTTTCCATGTCGTGTTTCCTTCTTGTGGTTTCGATGCGTGGTATTCTACCCGATTTTCGCCGCCATTGCAAGCCTGCGTGACAATGGGAATGGATTGTGGTATAATACCGCGCAGTGGAAATATCCCGTCAAATGCAGCTGAAGTTCGACCAGATCGTCGTGCTGATCAAGAAGGACTTCAAGCTGAAGTACGATTCGACTGCGCTCGGCATGCTGTGGTCCGTCCTGACGCCACTTATGATGAGCGCCGTGTACTATTTTGTCTTCGGCAAGATGATGAAGCTGGGCGACGGGACGTACGCGCTGTACATAATAAGCGGAAACTTCCTGTGGCACTATTTCTCCGCCGTGGTCATGCAGAACGGCAACGTGCTGATGGCGAACGCGGGCCTGCTGAAGAAAACGGCCGTGGACCGGCGCCTTTTCGTGTGGGGAACGTACTTTACGGAGAGCCTGCATTTTCTGCTGACGATTCCCATCATCGTAGCGCTGATGTTCATATTCGGAGTGCGTCCGGACATCGTGACGTTCTGGCCGAACTTCTTCGTGGCCATGTTTTCCCTGACATATTTCTCGATGGGCATCGGCTACGTGTTCGCCGGCTTCAACCTCCATTTCCGCGACCTTCAGCGCATCATGTCGATACTGATGCTGGCATGGATATACGCCTCGCCGGTGTTCATCCCGATTTCGCGCATACCGGAAAAATACCTGTGGGTCTACGACCTGAATCCGATGGCGCGCATCCTCATGATCTGGCGGGACGCGTTCTACAGTCCGGCATTTCATCCGGAGCGCTATGCGGCGACCATCGCCATCAGTCTCGTCGTCTTTGCCGCCGGAAGGTGGATTTTCATGAAGCTGGAACCTCGCGCCGCGGAGATGATGTGATGCAAGCGCCTGTGATCGAGCTCAAGAACGTGACGATGCGCTTTGGCCGCATACGGCGCCACTATGGCCTCAGGAGCGTCATTCTCCACTTCTTCAACTATGTGAAGGATCGGGCTGAGGTGAAGTGGTTCGAGGCACTGGACAACGTCACCCTTTCGATAGGAAGGGGCGAACGCGTCGGCATCATGGGGCCCAACGGCAGCGGCAAGACCACGCTCCTTTCGGTGATCGGCGGCGTCTACCGCCGCTACTCCGGCGAGCTCCACGTGCGCGGCAGGGTGTCGATGATGCTGGCCCTGGGCGCGGGCTTCAACGACCAGCTTTCCGGGCAGGAGAACATCATGCTCAATGGCGTTCTCCAGGGCAAGACGCGCAAGGAGATGTCCGCGCTGCTGAAGGACGTGATCGACTTCGCCGACATCGGCGAGTTCATCGACGCGCCGCTCTACCAGTATTCGTCGGGAATGAAGGCGAGGCTGGGCTTCGGCGTCGCAACGGCGATAAGGCCCGACATCCTGCTCGTGGACGAGGTCATGGCCGTGGGCGACGCCGACTTCAAGCGCCGCAGCGAGGCGCGCATCAGGGGCCTCCTCAAGGAGGGCACGACGCTCGTGCTGGTCTCGCACAATCCGGCGGACATCCGCCGGTACTGCAACAGGGTAATTCGCCTGGACCGCGGCAAGGTTGTCGCGGACGGGACGCCGGACGAGGTTTTGGGGGAAGCCGGGGCAACGGCGGGCTAGTGGCATGAAATACGATTGTCTAGTGGTTGGCGCTGGGCTCTACGGCGCCGTATGCGCGCAGGAGATGGCGGCGCGCGGCAAAAGCGTCCTTGTCGTGGACAGACGGCGGCACATCGGCGGCAACTGCTACACGGAGGAGATCGCCGGCATCAACGTCCACATGTACGGGGCGCACATCTTCCGCACGTCGCGCCGCGACGTCTGGGACTATGTGCGCCGTTTCGCCGAGTTCAACCACTTCGTGAACAGTCCCATCGCGCTCTATCACGGCAAGGCGTACAACATGCCGTTCAACATGAACACGTTCAACCGCATCTGGGGCGTCGTGACGCCGGCCGAGGCGGCGGCGAAGATCGCGGAGCAGCGGCGCGAGATCGTCGGCGAACCCCGCAACCTCGAGGAGAAGGCCATTTCGCTCGTCGGGCGCGACGTGTACGAGATCCTGGTGAGAGAGTACACCGAGAAGCAATGGGGGCGGCCCTGCCGCGAGCTGCCGGCGTCCATAATCCGCCGGCTTCCGGTGCGCTTCACGTACGACAACAACTACTTCAACGACCCCTATCAGGGCATTCCCGTCGGCGGCTACACGGCCATCGTCGAAAAGATGCTGAAGGGCTGCGAGGTGCGGCTCGGCGTGGATTTTCTCGAGGATCGCGCGGAGCTGGCGCGCATCGCCGAACGCATCGTCTTCACGGGGGCGATCGACGAATACTACGGCTTCTGCCTTGGGCCGCTGGAGTACCGTTCGCTGCGCTTCGAACACCGGACGATGGAAGGCGTGGCGAACTTCCAGGGCGTGGCGGTGGTCAGCCATGCGGACGGCACCGTGCCGTACACGCGTTCCATAGAGCACAAGCACTTCGAGTTCGGCACCCAGCCTTCGACCGTGGTCTCCTACGAATACCCGTTCGAGTGGAAGGTCGGCGTAGAGCCGTACTATCCCATAAACGACGAGAGGAACCAGGCGCTTTACGGCCGCTATGCGGCGCTGGCCGCCGAACGCGATCCGCACGTGTTCTTTGGCGGACGGCTCGGCAGCTACCGCTACACGGACATGCAAGATACCATAATCGCGGCGCACGAGGCGCTGGAGGAGATGTTTGCCAGCCATGGATAAGACCGACAGGAATCCCACCATATCCATCCTGATGCCGTCGCTGAACGTGGCGGACTACATACGGGAGTCTCTGGGAAGCGTCGTCGCGCAGACCATGCGCGACATCGAGATCATCTGCATCGACGCAGGTTCCACGGACGGAACGCTCAGGGCGATAGAGGAGTTCGCCGGGAAGGACTCCCGCATCAGGATCATCCATTCGGACGTCAAGAGCTACGGGCGGCAGATGAACCTCGGGCTGGATGTCGCAAAAGGCGAGTACGTCGGCATCGTGGAGACGGACGATGCCATCGCCCCCGACATGTGCGAGCGCATGTGCGCCGTAGCCACCGAGCAGGAAGCCGATGTCGTCAAGGCCGACTATGTCCGCTTCTCCGGAGACCTTTCCGATCCGGCGTGCGAGCGCACCGTGATGCCGTGCACCGAAAATCCCGACCTGTACGGCAAGACGGTCGATCCGCGGCAGGACCGCCGGGCGGCGCAGTTCTCCATCATCTGCGGCAACATCTACAGGCGGTCGTTCCTCGTGGCCGAGAACATCCGGTTCAACGAAACGCCCGGCGCCTCGTACCAGGACATCGGCTTTTTCATGCAGACCTCGCTTCTGGCGAAGAAGGTGCACTTCCTCCACGAGCATTTCTACCTGTACCGTCGCGACAACCCCAACTCGTCGATCAACAACAAGGGCAAGGCGTTCGCCGTCTGCGGGGAGTTCGCGTTCATCCGCGAGAAGCTGATGTCGCGGGAGGACGTGGCGCAGACCTTCCTGGACGAGTATGGCAGCAACATGTTCTATTCCTACTGGAGCACGCTGCACCGCATCGGGGAAGACGTGAGAAGCGAGTTCATCCTGCGCTTCTCGGACGATCTGCGCGCCTCCTTCCGGCGGGGAGAGCTGAAGAGGGAACGCTTCTCCAAGAACAACTGGACGCGGATTCTCGGCATCATGACCATGCCGCTCGCCTTCCTGGACGAATTGTTCGGTCCGTCCGCCCCGCCGTCGGAAACGCTGGTCGTGGCGCTCACGTCGTGGCCGAAGCGCATCAAGCTCGTCTACAAGGTAATCGACAACATGTTCCGCCAGACGCGCCGTCCCGACAAGGTGGTGCTTTATCTTTCCAGAAAGCAGTTTCCGGACAGGAAGCTGCCGCATCTGCTCAGGCTTCGGCTTGAGCGCGATCCGCGCTTCGAGGTGCGCTACACTAGCGACATCGGATCGCACAAGAAGTACTACCGGGTGTTCAAGGATTTCCCGGACGCGGCCGTCGTGCTGGTCGACGACGACATCGTGTATCCCAATACCATGCTGCGCGACTTGATGGTGCACTACCGGAGAAGTCCGCATGCCGTCACGTGCCTCAGGTCTCATACGATCGCAATGACGCGCAAGAGGACCTTCGCCCCGTATCTCGACTGGATGAAGGAGCGCAAGATCGTCAACGAGGCGAGTCCGCTCGTGCTGGCGACGACGGGCGGAGGCACGATATTCCCGCCCAATTCGCTTCCGCCGGGCGCGTTCGACATCGACGCCATACGGAAGCTGGCGCCGACCGCCGACGACCTGTGGCTGAAATGGCATCTGCTGGCAAACCGCATTCCCGTCAAGTACATCACGGCCTACGGGAAAAGCCGGCTGGAGGTCATTCCCGGCACGCAGACCACCGCGCTCATGGACGTCAACGTCGGCGAGCACAACAACGACAGGATCTGGAACGGGATTCTTGCCGCCAACGGGGAGACCGCCGACCTCGTCACGCGCCTCCTCTACGAGTGCTACGCCTTCAAGTTCCCCATGCGCGTGGCGCCAGTCGTCTCGTGGCCTGTGCGCATCTGGCGCGGAGGGCGTCTTTGCCTGGAGCAAAACGGCGTTCGATACACATTCTTCCATTTATGGGAGAAGTTCTTTGGCGGCCTGGGCGGAATCTGCCACAGGTACGTGTCCGGCCTTCGCAAGCATTCCGTTGTCTCATGGATCCTGCGCAAGCTGCATGGCGGCCTGATTTGCCTGGAGGAGAATGGCCTAAGGTACACGTTCGTCCATTCGTTCGAGAAGCTGTTCTGCGGCTTGGGCGGAATCTGCCGCAGGCTGAGCCGTCCGAAGGCGTTCTGGGCCGCGGAAGCGGCGCGGCATAAGAAATCGGTCCAGGCGATAAGAAAGTCGGCGCCGAAGCCCCCCGCGCCGCGTCCGGCTCCGCCGCCGCGTCCGGCCGCGCCCCCCGCGCCGCCCCCGCTTCCTCCGATACCGCCAGGCACCGTGGCCGTTTCGGTGCTGGTTCCGGTGTACAATGCGGAAAAGACGCTGGAGGCCTGCCTGGACTCCATCCTGCGCCAGACGCTCAAGGAGATTGAGGTCGTCTGCGTCAACGACGGTTCGACGGACGGTTCGCTCGAGATTCTGAAGAAGTACAAGGCGCGCGACAGTCGGGTGCGCGTGTTCGTGCAAAAGAACGCCGGGGCGTCCGCAGCGCGCAACTACGCGTTGGAGCGGGCGAAGGGCGAGTTTGTGGCCTTTGCCGATCCCGACGACCTGCTGCCGGATCCGCAGTCGCTCATGACGCTTTACGCCGCCGCCAAGCGGCATGGCCTCAAGGCTTCCTGCGGTTCGCTGGAGCGCATGGACGAAGATACCGGGAAAATCGACCGTCCGCCGCACTGGCAGTTCAAGGCTGAGGCCGTCAAGGACTGGCACGAGAAACCGTTCGACTTCTGCTACCAGCTGTTCGTCTTCGACCGCGAGATGCTGATTGACGGGAAAATCCGCTTCCCGCCCGTGGCCCGCTACCAGGATCCGCCGTTCATGGTCAGGGCCATGGCCGCCGCGGGCAAGTTCCACGTTTCGCCGACAATCGCATACCGCTACCGCGTGGGGCACAAGGCTGTAAACTGGAAGGCGAACAATTTCCGCAGGCTGAGGGACATGTTCCGCTCGATGGCCGACGTGGTCAAGTTCGCGAAGGCGAATGGCCTTCCGCAGATCGTGGAGCAGACGAAGACGCGGCTTCACATGGACTATGCGGACGTCCTGAAGGAGATCGACGTGCATGCGATGCGCGAATATCGCATGCTCATGAAGGAATTGGGCGAATGACGAAACTGCTGGCCACGTGGGCGCTTGCGCTTGCCGCGGCATCGGCGCTGTCGGCCACGAAGCATGCGCTTCTGGTCGGCATAGACGTCTATGCCGATCCCATGTGGCCCACCCTGCCATGCTGCGAGACCGACTGCCGAATCATGCGCGAGTCGCTCACGTCCTGCGGCGGCGGATGGACGGCGAACAGCGTCACCACGCTGGTGAACGCTTCCGCAACGTCGACGGGCGTCCAGGACGCGATAGCCGCATTTGCCGCCAGGGCGGAGTCCGGCGACACGTTTGTGTTCTACCATTCGGGCCATGGCGAATCCGGAAGCCTGCGCTGCCACGACGCCGCGATGTCGGCGGCCAGCCTCGGCGCCGCGCTGCGGGCGTTCAAGGGCGGGGTCAAGGTGCTGTGCGTCATCGACGCGTGCTATTCGGGCAGCCTGCCCAACAAGGGCCGCCGCCGTGCCGTCGGCCTCTCGTCCTTTGTGGCAGAGGTCGGCAGCGCCGTCGACAGGCTCAACGTTCGGCGGAAGGGCGCCGTGCCGAACATCTCCAGCTCGGACATCGGCTGGTGCACCGCGTCCAGCGCCGTCCAGGAATCCTTCGCCGGCGACGTCACCCAGGGATCGTACTTCACTTATGCGTTCGCGTCGAGCGTCAAGTCTGGCGCGGCGGATGCCGTATGCTTCTCCTTCGATGGCGCCGACACCTCGGTCGGGAATGGCGATGGCGACGTAACGGCGACCGAGGCGTTTCTGGCGGCCTACAAGGCGCTTGAGAACTATGGGTACCTTGGCAATTTCGAGGGCGGCAACGAATGGGAGATGCAGATCCCCCAGATTTTCAACGGCGCCGTCTGCGATGGCATCGTGCTGTCGCAGTCCGGACTGGTTCCCCTGGCGGAGGCGGCGGACGCGAAACTGCCATTCGATTCGTATGCGTTCGACAGCCTCGGCGAAAAGGTTGTCGCCGGCGGCGGATGGCTGGGGCAGACCCGTGTCAGCCGCGACGGCAAGTCCGCCCTGGCCTGCAGTCCTCCGCTTCCGTTTCAGGGCAGCGTCCTGCGGACAACCGTCACCGGACCGGGCACGCTCTCGTTCAGCTGGAAGACCTCGTGCTTCGAGATCGACACAGGCCTCGACTTCCGCATCGACGGAGATGTTCAGGATTGCATTGCCGGCGCGGACGGGGAATGGGCGGCATTTCAGGCGGAGATTGGAAGCGGATCGCATGAGCTGAAATGGACGTACCGCCGCGACAGCGAGATCATGTCCGGCGAGAACTGCGGCTGGGTCGACCAGATTTCATGGACCGCGGCCCTTGTGACGGTGGCGTTCGACGCGAACGGCGGCACGTTCTCGAACGGCAGGGCGATCAAGTACGTGGAGGCGAAGCCAGGCAACCTCTGGGGCAAGCTGCCGATGCCAGCGCGAAGCGGATACGTGTTTGACGGCTATTATGCCGCAGAAGGCGGCGAACCGGTGACGGCATCGTGCCAAGTGCCGTCCGCCGCCGCCACCTACCATGCCCGCTGGACGCCGCGTCTGGGGCTTGCGGAAGGATCTGAATGGCCTTATGCGTTTGCGACGGACTGCTGGTGCGGGCAAGGCGCGGTGACGCATGATGGACGCGACGCGCTCAGGAGCGGCATCGTCTACAATGGACAGAACGCGTATCTGCAGACGAAGGTGACGGGCGAAGGAACGCTCACATTCTGGTGGAAGGTTTCCTGCGAGGGCGGCGGTCGTGACGCCTTGCGGTTCCTCGTGGACGGTACGCAGCGGCACGTCATTTCGGGCGAAGTCGGCTGGACGAAGGTGTCGGTGCCGATCGAGGGAGCGGGCGCGCACACGCTCAAGTGGAACTACACGAAGGATGCTTCCGTCACGAAGGGCGAGGACTTCGGGTGGCTCGACCAGATTTCGTGGACAGGAAAACAGCTTTAAAGGTTAAAGTCGAAAGGAGAAAAGCAATGAACATGAAAAAGGCAATCGGGAAAAGCATCATGGGCGGCATCGTGTTGGCGGCAATGGCGGCCATGGCCGACTTCAAATCCGCCTGGGTTGACGGATACAAGTGGGCATTCGACGAATGGGGTACCGGCGTGATGCTGGTCGAAGTCGAGACGGGGGGCTGGGGCAACAGGGCCATCTATCCCGAGCCGACAGGCAGTGTCACCATTCCCCCCAAGTTGGACGGCAAGCCCGTTCTGGGCATCGGCGAGTTGGCGTTTCAGCTGTGCGACCAGATGACGGGGGTCGTCATCCCTTCGACGGTGCTCTATATCGGCGTAAACGCGTTTTACGGGTGCGGCTTGACCAAGCTCTCGATTCCCGGAAACGTGCAGGCCATCGATGAATCCGCGTTTGCCGCCTGCTTCGAACTTGTGTCGGTGACGATTCCCGACAGCGTGACGTATATCGGAGACATGGCGTTTTGGGACTGCTATTCGCTTAAGAGCGTAAGCCTGCCAGCACATTTCAAGGGGAATCTTGACGAATTCGCGGTTTTTGGGGGCAACTGCCCAGACGATCTCGTGATCACCTATCGCGGCGGCGCGAGCAGCGTCAACGTCTCCTTCTACGCGTATGGCGGCAAGTTCTCGAACGGCGCGGCCACGAAGACGGTCACGGCCAAGCCCGGCAACCTCTGGGGCAAGCTGCCGATGCCGTCGCGCGCGGGCTACGTGCTGGACGGCTGGTACACGGCGGAAAGCGGCGGGATGCTCGTGACGGCCTCCACTGCGGTGCCGAGCGCGAATGTGACCTACTACGCGCGTTGGACGCCGCGTCTGGGGCTCGCGGCGGCATCGGAATGGCCGTTTGAATTCACGACCGACAGCTGGTGCGGGCAGGGCGCCGTTTCGTACGATGGCGTGGACGCGCTCAGGAGCGGCGTCGTCTACGACGGGCAGAACTCGTATCTTACGACAAAGGTAAATGGCGCGGGGACGCTCACGTTCTGGTGGGCGGTGTCGAGCGAGAGCGGCAACGACGCCCTGCGGTTTCTCGTGGATGGCACGCAGAAGCAGGTGATCAGTGGCGTGAGGAATTGGGCGAAGGTGTCGGTGTCGATCACGGGTTCGGGCACGCACACGCTCAAGTGGAACTACACGAAGAACGGCTCCATAACGAAGGGCGAGGATTTCGGGTGGCTCGACCAGATGACCTGGACGCCGTCCGCGCCTACCGACGGTTTTCGCTTCGACGCGAACGGAGGCCAGTTCTCGAACGGTGCGGCGACGCGGACCGTCAAGGCCACCGCCGGCAAGATGTGGGGCAAGCTGCCGGTGCCGACCAAGGACGGACAGGTGTTCGTGGGCTGGTACACGGCGGCGAGCGGCGGCAAGCTCGTCACGGCCTCCAGCGAGGTTCCAGGCTCCTACCGCATCTACTATGCGCGCTGGACGCCGCGCCTGAGTCTCGCCGCCGCGTCCGAATGGTCGCGCGCCTTCACGTCCAACGGCTGGTGCGGACAAGGGGCCGTTTCGTACGATGGCACGGACGCGCTTAGGTCCGGCGTCGTCTACGACAACCAGAATTCGTATCTCCAGACGACGGTGAGCGGCGCGGGCACGCTCACGTTCTGGTGGAAGGTGTCGTGCGAGGGCGGCGGCTTCGATGCCTTGCGTTTCCTCGTGGATGGCACGCAGAAGCAGATGATCTCCGGCGAGGTCGGCTGGACGAAGGTGTCGGTGACGATCACGGGATCGGGCACGCATACGCTCAAGTGGAACTACACGAAGGACACTTCCGGCACGAAGGGCGAGGACTTCGGCTGGGTCGACAAGATTTCGTGGACAGGGAAATAGTTCCTGGCTTCGGGCGGAGGACTTGAAACTACCCCCTTGAATGGAACACGCGGAAATGCTATACTATCAAATCAACTTCAACCACAAAAGGACGGTTTAGGACAATGGAAAAGAAGACTACCGAAGAGAAAGAGGACCAGTTCGCCGAATATCTGCAGAAGCCTCCCTATCCGGTAGAAGAGATGATTGCGCTGATGAGTGACGTTCCGGCGGCAAAGGCCGACGAATGGACGTCGCTGGCGCTGACGGCGTTCGCCGAGGCGCAGGACTTCGCGTCGGCGCTCAAGCTTGTCAGGGCGCGTCGGACGGCGTTGGGGCAGCGGCTGCAGGGAGTTGCCGTGCGCGACGCCCTGCGCAAGACGACGAAAGATCGCCTGCAGCTGGCCTTCATCGATTCCGTCGGGTTCGAGACGCGGCCGCTCAACGAGGCGCTGGGGCGTCTGGAGCGGCTGCTGGGCTTCCACAAGGGCGCATTGGTGCTGAGCGCGGCCTGGGGCCTGGGGGCAATCGCCAATCTCGACTACTTCTATCGCCGCATTACGGTCGATTTCCGCAACCGCAAGGGGCATCATCTCACGTTCGACGCCGCGTGCGAAACGCTGTTGCCGGCGCCGGAGAACCACATCCTCGTCATCAACCGCGCCGA
>JAEEGL010020341.1_pt1 | contig 16967 bp, 14 predicted proteins | sample 9134231 | NCBI WGS metagenome assembly JAEEGL01 (sample SAMN16246548, study PRJNA631951) | gut metagenome | biome: gut microbiome; feature: rumen; material: fiber-attached | host: Bos | place: Iran: Karaj | collected 2018-10
AGGAGTTGAAACCCATTCGAAAAAGAGCAGCCCCCTGCTCTTTTTTCGTCACGTGTCTGCGATGCAAAAACAAACAAACGGAGATATTCATCATGGATCATCATATCCTCGTGCTTGCGATCAGCGATTTTTATGACGTAAAGGAAAACCGTTATTTTTTTAATGAACGGATGGACGGCAGGGAGCATGATTTTTCGTGTTCCGCCGTGGGCCAGATGGAGGTCATACCGCAGTTTATAGAGGGCTGCAAAGAGACCACGATCACAAAAATGATCCTGATGGAAACGGCGCTTGTAAAAAAGACGCTGAAGGACGAACCCCTCCTGCGGCTCAGAGCCGCAGACCTGTTTCCGAAGGACGAAAACGGCATAGATATAAAAGCGCCTTCCGCGGTTGATTTTTTCAAATACCGCATGGGGATGCTGCTGAAAAGAAGCAACCCGGTATATGAATCGATCGACGTGGACGAATGCAGCCCGGAAACGGGTTTTGAGGAGCTGCTGAACGCCATCCGGCGGGAATACAGAGAATGCGCGGCGGAAAAGGGGGATTGGAAGCTCTGGCTGGATATCCACGGCGCCTTCCGCGAGATTTCCATGACCATGCTCTCGCTGATGCAGATGCTCACCGCCAGTCTGCCGGAGGAACTGCCGGACGCCGATCTGGACGACGTGCTGCGCGCCATCCCGATCGACGGCGTATATTCCACGCTGTTTCAGCGGGGCAGGAATGAGCACCGGATTCTGGACCGCACCTCCTTTTACCGTATTTTTACGGAGTCTCCGCTGGTGCAGTATATGAATTACGGCCAGCACCTGCTGGAAGCGCTGCAGCCGCAAGCGGAGCCGCCCTTTGCATTCATCAGCTACAAGCGCGGCGTGGAGGATAAAAAGCGGTTCGCCTTTCTGGGCAAGCTGAAAAAGGCCGGGATCCGCTACTGGTACGATCAGGGGATCGAATACGGCGCCGACTGGGCAAAGGAACTGGAGCGCCGCAACGGACAGAGCGACGCCATGATCGTTCTGGCATGCGAAAAGTATTTTTCACCGGCTTCTTACCAGTGCGGCAAAGAGCTTCGGGACGCGCTGACGCAGAACAAACCCGTGATTTTCGTTTCTATCGACGGCTTTATGCCAAAAGAAACCGATCACGTCTGGCGGGATCCCGAAACCGGCGAAACGGCGCGGGTGACGAAGGCGCAGATCGAAGCCATCAAAAAGCAGAATCAGATCGTGCTGACCGAAAAGGACGGTTCCATCGACGAGAATTATACGGTTCAGGATTCGGTAGTGAACAAGCTGAAGGTCTGGATGAAGGCCGCGGGCTGTTCGCGAATCGCCGGAGAAGGATAAAAAAGGCTGCGCCGCATTGCGCTGCGGCGCGACCGAAAGGGTCGTTTTTATGTTTCTGAATTTTACAAATCATCCCTCTTCGCAGTGGTGTGAAGCGCAGCTTGCCGCCGCGCGGGAATACGGTCCGGTGCGGGATATGACGTTTCCCGTTGTACCGCCGGAGTGGGATATCGGGCGCGTTTGCGCGTATGCGGACGGGCTTTTTGCGCAGATATGCGCATTGCGTCCGGCGGCGGTGCTCTGTCAGGGAGAGATGACGCTCACGTATCAGCTTGTAAAGCGGCTGTGCGCGGCGGGGATCCCGGTGCTGTGCGCCTGCAGCCAGCGCGTTACGGAAGAAAAGCCGCTGCCCAACGGCGCGACGCAAAAGGTATCGCGGTTCGTTTTCTGCGGCTTCCGGCGATACGAAGCGCCGGAGGAAGCGTAACGCCGCGGGCGGCGCTCTCCTGCGGGATACGGCGGAAAACCGTCTTTCCATATTTCAAAGAGATTATAAAACCGTGATGAACGGTTGCGTCGGAGGTCAAAACGATGAAAAACGACAAACGTAAAAAAACTGTTTCCGCCACGGGGAACGTACTGCGCGCCGTCGGCGCGTGCCTGCTGGTGATCGCAATCGCGGCAAGCCTTCCGGCCTGCGGCGGCAGCGGAAAGAATACCGGCGCGCCCGACGACGTTTCCGTTACGCAGCGCCCCACCGTCGACGCGCCCGACGACGGAACGGAGCCCTCCGCGGACGCCGCGGCGGAGCCTCTGAACGTCGTGCCCACGGCCGCTTCGGCTTTGACGCTGACGGACAGGGATACGGAAGCGTTCACCGTGCAGATCCCGGACGGCTGGGAGATGCGCTACGGCTGGGACGGAGAAAAAATGCTGCTGATCCACGTTTACGATCCCGCGCAGCCGGTCAACCAGATCTTTTACGCGACCGATATGGTCCCGTTCATGAAAAGCGAAGCCTCCGCGAGGATGTACGCGAACAGCGGCACGGCATTGTTCAGCGAAGCGCCCGTTCTGGACCCGCCGACGAACGAGACGCTTTTCAGGCAGATCCCGAAGCTCCGCTCCTATTATCTTGATACGATAAAGTCCGAGGCCACCGCCGAAATGATCCCCGAGATCTATGATTTTGAGCTGCTGGAAACCCTTCCCGCGGCGTCTGCGTTCAATGACGACAGCCTTGACGACAGCGTCGTCTACGGGACCTTCCGGACCGCGGACGGGAGCGCCGAGGGCGAGGGCATCGGCTTTGCCTCCATCGTGGATCTGTTCGGGCGCATGGCGAGCCCGCTTTACGGCGAGGATATGTCTTATTACAACGTATATAATTTTACCGCCATCACAAGCGTTAAGGACGAATTCGTCAATTACGAGGATATCCTCTGCAGATCCTTCGCTTCGCTGCAACTCAAGCAGGAATTCGTTGCAAAAATGCTGCAGAACAGCGAAACGTCTTTTGCGCAGTATCAGGAGATCAACGCCTCGATCACGGCTTCCTATTACAACTACAACAGCGCCTGGCTCGCAAGGTCGCAGGCTTCGGATATCTCCCGTCAGAAATACAGCGACGCCACGCTTGGCTACGAGCGGGTGTACGATACCGAGACCGGCGAGATCTACAAGGCCTATAACGGGTTTACGGATGATTATACGGGGGAAAGATACCAGCCCGTATCGGACGATATGTATTCTCAGGGCTGGAGCGGCTATATTGAAAAATAAAGGAACAAAAGCTCCCTTTCGGCAAAAAAAAGGGCCGTACGGTTCACCTCGGTGACGTACGGCTTTTATGTTACGGGAAGCTGCCCGTTTCCTGCGAAATAAAAATGATGATAACGCCCGCCGAAAACGGCGACGGCGGAAACGGAAGCGGCATCCTGCGCCGCAAGCGCTGCGCCGCAGGCGCTTTCTTGTTCGGGCTCCCGCGGTTACTCGGTGTCGGTTTGGGTATGGAGCAGCTCCATCGCCTGCTTCAGCTTTGCCTCAAACGCGTCGGCGGGGATCAGGGCGATGCCGGTCTCGTCGCCCCAGAGGCTTTTCCCCTTCGGCGCGGGCGGGACCGTCCCCACGCCGTCCATCGTTTCGGTCCTTACAAGGCCGTCCAGCGTGGTGCCGTACACCTGCGCCAGCAGGGCGCATTTTTCAATATCCGGCACGGTCAGTCCGCTTTCCCATTTTGCGTACGCCTGCCGCGAAATGCCGATCTTTTCGGCGATCTGCTCCTGCGAAAAACTGTGCATCCGGCGCAGCATCGTCAGGTTTTCTTTCAGCATCGTTTTTCCTCCTTACAGGTCGATCGTTTCAAACCGGGCGCAGGCTTTTCTGCAAGCCGCAGCGGTAACGCCCGCATACACGGCCATGCCCGCGGCAAGGGCGGCAAGCTGCGGTCCCATGCCCTTCGTGCCGAAGGCGTTCAGTACGGTGAGTCCCGGGATCCGGTGCGCCGCCTCAAACGCGCCGATCGTCAAAAACGCGGCGACGCAATAGGCGACGAAGGGCCTGCCCAGCCTGTACGCGGTTTTATAAAACCCGCAGACGAAGATCAGGTTGAACAGGGCGAAGATCACAAGCGCGCCCGCCAGCGCAAAGAGGTTGGCGTTCATCAGCGCGTTGGTTACGTAAGGCGCAGCGCTCGCAAGGACGGTCATCCGCAAAACCGCGCAGGCCGCCATCAATACGAGGCCGCAAAGCTCGATGAAGCACGTAAACAGAAAAAGTGTATGCAAACGGATATAAAAACACCGGGATTGATCCCTGTCATGCAATATACCCATCGAGACTGTGCTGTCCCGGTGGGCTTTTTATCCGCAATGGTGTTGATTTGTTTGTGGTTTTTCGATATAATATATTTCGACTGATCGGGATTTGTGGAGGAGAACTATGGATAATCAAAATGACATTGCCGTTCTTGCGGCAAACAGAGAAAAAGCGATTGTGAAAACAAGTATCATCGGCATCGTTACAAATCTGTTTCTTGTGGGGTTTAAGGCGTTTGTCGGATTCGTGTCAAATTCCATCGCAGTCATTCTCGACGCGGTCAACAATCTGTCCGATGCACTTTCATCCGTCGTGACGATCATGGGCGCAAAGCTCGGCGCAAAACAGCCGGACAAAAAGCACCCGCTCGGTTACGGCAGGATCGAATATCTCAGTTCCATGATCGTCGCCGCAATCGTTCTTTATGCCGGTATCACGTCGCTTGTGGAATCGGTCAAAAAAATCATCCATCCTGAGGCTGCCGATTACAGCACAGTTTCGATTATTATTATTTCCGTTGCCATTGTTGTGAAGCTGATTCTCGGAATGTACGTGAAAAAGCAAGGAAAGAAAGTCAACTCAGGTGCGCTGGTCGCCTCCGGCTCGGATGCGCTGTTTGACGCGATCCTTTCTTCTTCCGTCCTTGCCTCTGCAATCGTCTATCTGATCTGGGGCGTTTCGCTGGAAGCGTACGTCGGCGTAATCATCGCCGGATTCATCATCAAAGCCGGAATCGAAATGATGATCGAAACGCTGAACGATATCATCGGCAAGCGTGAGGACACCGAAACGACGAAGGAACTGAAAGAGATCATCTGTGCGGAAGACGCGGTGCTCGGCGCTTACGACATAACGCTGTTTAACTACGGTCCGAACAAGAACTACGGCTCGGTACATATCGAGCTGCCGAACAACCTCAGCGTTGACGACGTGGACAGGATTACAAGAAAGATACAGACAGACGTTTTCCAAAAAACCGGCGTTATACTGACCGGCATCGGCGTATATTCCTTCAACACCTCCGACGACGAAGCGGCGCAGATGCGAAACGAGGTGCAGAAGACGGTCATGGCGCACGACTGGGCGCTGCAGATGCACGGCTTCTACGCCGACACCGAGAAGAAGACCGTTCGTTTTGACGTGGTCATCAGCTTTGACGCGGACCGCAAGGAAGCGTTGGGAACACTGTACGGTGAAATAAAAGCGCTTTATCCGGAGTACGACGTTCTGATCGTGCCGGACGTGGATATTGCGGACTGAAATGATTTACAAGAACATCACCAAAGCGATTTTCATTGACCGTCCGAACCGGTTTATCGCTCACGTAAATATAAACGGAAGTATTGAAACCGTACACGTTAAGAATACGGGGCGCTGTAAAGAGCTGCTGATTCCCGGGGCCGAGGTTTGGCTGACCGCATCGGACAATCCGCTGCGTAAAACCGCATACGATCTGATTGCCGTACGTAAGGCAAACGGAACGCTGTTCAACATTGACAGTCAGGCGCCGAACAAGATCGCTTATGAGTGGCTCAAGGAGCAGATTTTTGACCGGATCGTTCCCGAGCATACGTACGGGAACTCCCGCGTTGACTTTTATATGGAACGGGGAGAAGAACAGTTTTTAATGGAAGTCAAGGGCTGTACGCTGGAAGTTGACGGCACCGGATTTTTCCCGGACGCGCCGACGGAGCGCGGCGTCAAGCATATCCGGGAGCTGATAAAGGCAAAGGAAGAAGGATATCACGCAATCCTTGCGTTCGTGATCCAGATGGACGGCGTAACGGAGGTTAAAGCGAACGTGGAGACGCATCCGGAATTCGGCGAAGCGCTGGAAGACGCAAAGCGTGCAGGCGTGCAGATACTGTTCCTGCCCTGTCACGTGGAGCCGGACTGCATCAGCATAGCTTCTGAAAAAACCAACGTTGAAGGAAGGTCTTTGAATGATGAAACGTAAAACGGCAAAAGAGATACTGGTCGAGTCCTTCAAGGAGTTGGCCGAAAAGAAAAACGTGGAAAAGATATGAAAACCTTGAAGCAAAGCGTGTGATGGATCTGGATCATCCCGTCCCCACTGTGCTTGCCGAAGTCGATTTCTCGGAAACGAAAGCCAGCGGGAAATACGTCTGCTCGATCTGCGGTTATGTTTACGACCCCGCCGAGCACGACGGCGTCGCATTCGAAGATCTGCCCGATGACTGGAGATGCCCGCGCTGTAAACAGCCGAAGGAGAAGTTCAACAAAGCGTGATAAATTTCGGTTCGTCGGGATATCATTAACTCGGGATACTATATTCCCATCCACGCTATAAACATTAAAAGTAATACTGTTTTCTGAACAAGAAAGGGATTTCGCTGATTTCATCCGGACTTTTTGCGGATTTTTTTACGCGGACTCCACACCGGAAAAAATGGGTACTTTACAGCGAATTTGGACCGTGTTAAAATAGTATCGTCGAAAAGTATATGTAAACGAGCACGTCCCTGAGGCGTGCTTTTTTTGCGCTCTTTCTTGAGAAAAAGGCAGAATCGTGATATGATTTATATATAGATTTTTTTGTTCTTTTACGATATAATCGATATATCGGTATTAAAGGAGGGAAAAAATGATACTTCTGATGAAAAGAATCATAGTTTTTGCCCTGGCAATTTTTGCGCTTTTCACAAACGCCTCCGGTAAAGGAAATACGGATTATTGCGGCGACTATGATTTTCCGCGTATTGCCGCGGAAAAACAGGCGCCCTGCACACTCAGGATCATGTCGTTGAATATCCGCTATGCCGGAGTGAACGGCAACTCGGTCACCGACAGGATCACGATCGGCGAATGCCAGATTCTCGAGATCATGCCCGATTCCTTCGGACATCAGGAGGCGACGAACGTCTGGATGGTCGCCCTTGACGAAAGGCTGACGATGTATGACTGGGTCGGCATCGAACGCGAAAACGGCGGTTCGCCGACAAAGGGCGGCGAGTCATGCCCGATCTTTTATCTGAGAAGCAAGTTCAAACTGCTTGACAGCGGCAATTTCTGGCTTTCCGAAACGCCCGACGTTCCTTCTGTCGGACCCGGCGCAGAATGCAAGCGGATTTGCACCTGGGCAAAGCTCAAAAACAGGAAGACCGGTGAAGTCTATGTGCATGTCAACACGCATTTCGATCATGTTTCGGAGGAAGCGCGCGTTCAGGGAGCCCTCATCGTGAACCGTTTCATCGAGGAAAACTTCTCCGACGTCCCCGTCGTTTTCACCGCTGACATGAACACGTCCGACAAGGGCGAAGCGTACGCGACGATGACGAAGGATCTCACCGACACGCGCCTCGCCGCGAAAGACTGCGTTTCCTACGGGACGTTCCACGGCGGTCAGGACCCGAGCCTAAAAGCCGATTATTATATTGACTTCGTTCTCTGCTCGCATGACTTTGACGTGGCCGCATACCGTACGGTCACAAAAGGTTTCAATAACCGGTTCACTTCAGATCATTTCCCGATCTACGCGGATCTGAAGCTCAGGAATGGATAAGCTGACAAATTCCGGTTTGCAGAGGTGAAAAATGAAAAAGAAAAACAAACATCTCACAAAAACACAGTTGATCCTGCTGTTTATCGGTTTCTCCGCATACGTGTTCTCCGGCGGCCGGTGGAATCTCGGCGTTACGGCGTGGCTCTGGCCGTTTGCTTTTCTGTACTACAGCAGACGTACGGAAAACGTCAGGCAGTTCCTGCCCCTCGCTGCGGCCCTGTGCGCAGGGCACGTGATCAAATGGCTGAACGTTCTGGATATGGGGTATCTCGCCGACGGTGCGCTCTGCCTTCTCTGGAGCCTATGCTGGATCGTTCCTTTTCTTGCGGACCGGCTTCTCGCGCAGAAGCTGCCGGGCGTGTTTCTCCGCAGCCTGATCTTTCCCGCCGTGTTCACCTCTGTGGAGGTGCTGCAGACGTTTCTGCCCACGAACAGCTTCGGCATGATGGCGTACACGCAGGAGGGTTTTCTGCCGCTGATGCAGATCACGTCAGTGACCGGGAGCTTCGGTCTCTCGTTCCTGATTTTCTGGTTCGGTGCCGTGCTGCTGACGGCAGTGGAGAAACGCCCGGGATGGAAACGGATCGCCGCCGTTTATCTCGCGGTAACTGTCGCGGCGCTCGGCTTCGGCTGCATCCGGCTGGCGACGGCCCCCGCCGTCAAAAATACCGTTCGCGTGGCAGGCGTGATCTGTCCGTATTTTGAAAAGTACGGCGACGGCAGCTACGAGGTGTTCCCCTATGAGGAAACGGAGCGGTATCTGACCGACGAAGCACGTCGCGCGGCGGAGGGCGGCGCGGAGATCGCCTGCTGGAACGAGGAGGCGTTCGCGATAGACGACGCGGATGAGGCCGCGCTGCTGGAAAAGGCGAAGGAACTGGCCGGGGACTACGGGATGATCATGATTCTCGGCTATGAGACGGCGGATACCGACGGCAGCGAGGACGGCCTTTCGGTCAACAAATCGGTGATCGTTTTGCCGGACGGGTCCGTTACGGAATACGTGAAGACGAAGCTGGTCCCGCTGGCGGAGGACGGTTACGTGAAAGGGCCGGGGCTTATCCCCACAGTGGCGACGGACAAAGGGATCCTCTCCAACGTGATCTGTTTCGACGAGACCTATCCGGGATTCATACACGGCATGGGCGCGCATACGCAGGAACGGTTCAGAGATACCGATATCCTGTTCGTTCCTTCCTGGGATTGGAACTCCGTGAAAAACGCACATTCGCGCATGGCGGCGTTCCGTGCGATCGAAAACGGTGAAGCGGTGGTCAAGCCCACCTACGACGGCATCAGTGTCGCGGTCGATCCTTACGGGCGTGAGCTCACGCGGTCGGATACGGACGATACCGGGTTCGATACCGTCTGGTTTGCCGACGTTCCGGTTGCAGGCGTACGTACGGTATATGCCGCGCTCGGTACATGGATCGATACGGCGTTCTGCGTTTTCGGCGTTCTTGCAGTACCGGGCGGGATCATTATGAGAAGAAAAAATCGCACGGACTGAACGGATCAAAATGGTTTAACCGGGACTGTAAATTCCGGGTGTCTGAATATAAAAGTATCTTAGAATAGATTTTTGATTCTTTATTGTCTGAAAAGAAACGCAATCGTTATTGGAGAGATTTCTTATGAAGTACAGATTACTTGGAAGAACGGGACTTAAGGTAAGTGAGATCGGATTCGGCGGGGAATGGCTCGAAAGACATGACGAGGCCGAGTCGGTGGAACTGCTTCGTTATGCCCATGACAAGGGCATAAATATCGTTGACTGCTGGATGCCGGATCCGAAATCAAGAGATATCATAGGGAAAGCAATGGAAGGATGCCGTGATTCCTGGTTCGTGCAGGGTCATATCGGTTCAACGTATCAAAACGGCCAGTATGTCCGCACAAGGGATCTGAAGTTCGTGAAACCCGCTTTTGAAGATCTGCTTGCAAGATTCAAAAGTGATTACGTGGATCTTGGCATGATTCATTACATCGACTCTATGGAAGACTGGAACACAGCCATGAACGGTGAATATATCAAATACGTTCACGAACTGCATGACAAGGGGATCGTCCGGCATATAGGTCTCAGCACACACAACCCGATCATCGGTAAGCTTGCCGTAGAAACCGGCTTTATTGAGATGATCCTGTTCAGCATCAATCCCGCCTTTGATATGAGACCCGCAACGGAAGATATCGATTCAATGTTTGAGGGATACGAAAACTGTGCGTTTTCCGGAATCGATCCGGACAGAGCGGCGTTCTACCGGATGTGTGAAGAAAACAACGTCGGGCTCACGGTAATGAAGGGGTTCTTCGGAGGAAGGCTGTTCAATGCCGGTCAGTCGCCTTTCGGCGTTGCATTTACGCCTGCGCAGCTGATCCATTACGCTTTAACAAGACCCGGCGTGTCATCGGTTCTTTGCGGGTATGATACGAAAGAACAGGTGGACGCCGCCGTGGCATATGAAACTGCAACCGATGAGGAAAAGGATTACGCTTCGGTCATTGCCGCGGCGCCTCTCCATTCCTATTCGGGCCAATGCACTTACTGCGGCCATTGCAAACCGTGCCCCGTTGATATCGATATCGCGATGGTGAATAAATTCTATGATCTTGCGTCGGCCCAGGATAACGTTCCGGACAGCGTCATGGAACATTATAGGTCTTTGGAGCATACGGCGTCGGAATGCATCGGCTGTAAAGGCTGTGAGAGAAGATGCCCGTTTGAAGTAAAAGTGGCAGACAGGATGATGAAAACAGCCGCGTTGTTCGGTTGCTGAAGAACTCATATAATACGATCGGGAGCTGCGGTGAGAAAGTTATGGATATTACCCAATTCGATTTCACAACGATAATGGACAGACGCGGACACGATGCGATTGCGATCGACGGCGTGGGTCAGTTTGACGGTTTCGCGCCCGAGCTGCCAGAAGACGGCTTTGACGTGATACCGATGTGGGTTGCCGACATGAATTTTCCGACGGCGCCGACAATCATTGAGGCGCTTCAGAACAGAATACGGCATCCGGCGTTTGGCTATTTCATGCCAGCGGACGCGTATTACGACGCGATCATTCGCTGGATGCGGGAACGCCACGGTGTGACCGGCATCACAAAGGAATGTATCGGATACGAAAACGGCGTGCTCGGCGGTGTGACAAGCGCGCTTGCGGCGATGTGCCCGCGCGGAGATAAAATACTGATCCATTCCCCGACTTATGTCGGTTTTACCTCGGTGCTTGAGAATAACGGCTACCGTGCCGTTCACAGTCCGCTTGTAAAGGATGCGGGCGGCGTATGGCGGATGGATTACGGGGATATGGAGGATAAGATCCTCAGCGAACGTATTCACACGGCGATCCTTTGCTCTCCGCATAATCCCTGCGGTAGGGTATGGACCCGGGACGAGCTTGAAAAAGCATATATGATATTCAAAAAATACGACGTTCAGGTGATCAGCGATGAGATCTGGTCGGATATCATATTGAGCGATAAAGTCCATATCCCGTCGCAGTCCGTCAGCGAGGATGCAAAAATGCGCACGGTTGCGTTTTATGCGCCGTCGAAAACCATTAATCTCGCCGGGCTGATCGGCAGTTACCATATTGTTTTCAATAAAACGCTGAAGGACAGGCTCGATAAGGAAGCGTCGCTGTCCCATTACAATTCCATGAACGTTCTTTCCATGCATGCGCTGATCGGAGCGTACAGCGAAGGAGGTATGGCGTGGGTGGACGCGCTGTGCGGAGTCCTGAAAGAAAACGTTGACTACGCAACCGAGTTTATCCGAAAACATTTTAAGGGCGTATCCGCTGCGAAACCCGAAGGGACCTATATGCTGTTTCTGGATTGCGAACAGTGGTGTAAAGAACACGGCTGCACGCTGGAGACGCTTGAAAGAACGGGCTGGCGCGTCGGCGTGGCATGGCAGGACGGTGCGATGTTCCGCAGCCCGTGGGCGATCAGAATGAATCTTGCGCTGCCCCATGTCAGAGTGAAAGAGGCAATGGAACGTCTGAAAAAATACGTATTTACAGAGTAACAACCATTTTACAAATCCCAAACCGAAATCCGCACATATTGCCTTCATCCATTAATAAAGACGGAATGGATCATTAAAAGAATTCGGAGGTCTTTGGTATGCTTGCAAAGAGAGGTTTTGTCCCGGAGGACGAACAATCCTTTTCTCCTGAAGGGGTAAAGCGTATGCAAACCGCCTCCGCCCACGTTTTCTATCTGCTCAATGAGGGTTATGATCTGAAGCAGGCGACTACGTTCGTCGGGAATCACCTGCAGTTGTCAGAGCGTCAATGTATGGCGGTCATGCGGAGCCTTGCGTCGAGCGAACAGCTTGCAGAGAGAGGAAAGAAAAGAGTTGAGATCAGTTCACTTGCCGGAAGAGAAACATGGATTGATGGTTTCAATACTGTGATTACACTCGAAGTCATGCTGAACGAGTCCATCCTTTTCAGGGGGATGGACGGCTGTATACGTGATCTTGCCTCCCTCAGAGGCACGTACCGGACGATTCCCGAAACAGCACGGGCTGTGCGGCTCCTGACAGAACAGCTTCAGGCAGTTAACGTCGGCTCGAGCCATATCTTTGCACATATTTCCGCAATGCTCTTTCCCGCATAATATGCATCGACCCAGTCCTTTTTTTGTTCTGTTGTGTAAGCTTTCGGCATACTGACTTCCTCCTAAGAATAATTGGAATTTCCAGTATAGAGGTAATATCAAAAAAAACACAAGTGTGTTATTTGCTTTCTGTTTAACATACAGCGTTTAGCATAATGCAATCGGTGGGATCCCGGGCCAAAACGGTCCGGGATCCTTTTTGTATTTTGAATATATATCATCGAAGGGGCGGAAAACGTCCGCAGCGGGGAATCCGCGCCGCGCAAAAGGATCCGGCCCGGCAATGAAAGCGGAAAAACCTGTTGCCAAATCCGTCGGCAGGTACTATTATATATACAGAACCTTCAATGGAAACATACCGGAATTTCCCGAGAGGAGACGATCCCATGTCCGTTCCGAAAAAGATCATTGCGCTGCTCCTGAGCCTGCCGCTCCTGTTTTTCGCTTTGGGGCCGGCCTTTGCCGCTGGCACCGCTCTGCCCGTCCCCCAAGGGGCGATCCCCGAGGGCTGCCGCCTCACGGGCCTCAGCAGAACGGACGACGCGGGGAAGATCTGGTATTACGCCGAGACCGCGCCGAGCAAATACGGGCTGACGAACTTCGTCTGGCTAGACAGTACCGGACGTCTGGCCTCGCCCGCCGAGATGCCCGGCGTCGCCTACTTCCCCGCATCCGTTCCGGAGGGCGGTTTTCCCGCGGCCTACGACGCGCGTGAAGAGGGGCTCGTCTCGCCCGTGGAGAAGCAGATCGGCGGCACCTGCTGGGCGCACGCCGCGGCCGCTGTGATGGAGGCCTGCGCCGTGAAAAACGGCTTTTATCCTTCTGGCGGGATCAACGTTTCCGAATACCATATCGTATGGAACACCTATCACGGCTATGAAGAGGGCGTGACCGATTCCCGCAACGACGGTGAAAAACCCTACGCGTACGTCGATATCCTCGAGCGGGGCGGCAACTGCTATTCCGTGGGTCGCGCGGTGCTGAACGGCGAAGGCCCCGCGGACGAGCGCCGCTATGCGCTGGACGAGGAGCTTAATAAAACGGACTTCGAGCAGGAGATGGCATCCACCTTCGATTTCACGAACCGTTACGACCGTGACCTTGCCGTGACGGCGATCCATACCTTCGACAGCACCGTAGAGGGCGTCAAGACCGCCGTCCTGACTTACGGCGCGGCCCAGATCAGTTACTACGCCGCGGTGGAGGGCGAAGTTTATGATAACGTGAAGGTGCATGAGGCGGACTATTACAATTTTGAATGGGGTAAAGAGGGCGAGACGCGCCCGTGCGCCTACTTCTTCCCGTACGGATTCGGAACCAACCACGCCGTCACGGTCGTGGGCTGGGACGACGGTTTTTCACGAGAGAACTTCAACGAAAAGAACCGCCCGGCGCACGACGGAGCTTTCCTCGTCAAAAACTCCTGGGGGACGGATTTCGGCAACGATGGCTTCTTCTGGCTCTCCTACGACGACCCGAACCTTTACGGCGTAGCGGCCTATGAGGTCGCGCCGGCGGAAGACTATGAGATCCTTCACAGCCATACCGGCTACGGCACAGACAAAACCTTCAGCGGGAGCAATCAGGCGACAAAATGCCGCGCCGCGGCGAACGTTTTCACCGCGGAACGGGACGAGCTGCTCACCGCCGTATCCGGCGGCTGGGAAACCGCGGGCAGGCTTGCCGTCGCCGTTTACGGGGATCTGCCCGAGAGCGTGACCGACCCCACGGCGGGGACCCTCCTCTTCTCCGGCACGCTGCAGGGCAACGGCAGCATCTGGATCCCCCTGGAAACGCCCGTGGCGATCTCCGCTGGCATGCGCTTTTCCGTGGTCTTCACGGATGTCTCCGCGATCGGCGTGGAGGGAGACGGGACGCAGTCGGGTTCTTCGAGCGGCTACGTCCTGCGTTTCACGTCCCACCCCGGAGAGAGCTTCGTGCTCCTGAACGAGAAATGGAAAGACCTGAACACCATAAACTTAACGTCTTATAAACCGAACAACGCCGCCATTTCGGTGGCCGCCCGTCTCGCGCCCTCCGCGCCGCGGCGCGTGACCTTCACCTGCCCCGGGCATTATACCTTTACCGTCCCGGCGGATGAAAACGGGAACGTCGCCCTGCCCGAGACCGAGGGGCACACCTGGGTGATCACCGATAAGGGCGCGCCCTTCACCGGGACGGGCGTGACGGGCGACGTGACCGTTACCGCGCACTGCTATCCCAACGGGGGGGAGCCCTCCTCCGACTCCTCCTGCGTCACGCTCTACCGCTGCGTCTACTGCGGAAAAGAGATCAGAGAGCGCATAGAAGACCACGATTGGCAGTGGGTCACGGACGAAGAACCCACCTGCGTGAACGGCGGGACGAAGCACGAGGAGTGCCTGAATTGCGGGATGAAACGCGGCGAGAGCGTATATCTGGAGCCCACGGGAGAGCATCGGTGGTACTGGTATATCATCACGGAGCCCACCTGCGGGAGAAACGGATACAAGATGGAGCTGTGCGCCGTCTGCGGGCAGCAGAAAGAAGATCAATTCACCGTGATCCCCGCCACCGGAGAGCACGACTGGCAGTGGATCATCGATTATGCGCCCACCTGCGGCAGGAACGGATGCAAATACCGTCAGTGCGACGTCTGCGGAACGACGGCAGACGAGAACACCGTCATCCCCGCTACCGGCGAGCACGACTGGCAGTGGCATATCGACGTCGAGCCCACCTGCGGCACGGACGGATACAAATACCGACAGTGCGGCGTTTGCGGGACGCTGGCGGACGAGAACACCGTGATCCCCGCTACCGGCGAGCACGACTGGCAGTGGATCGTCGACGCCGAGCCCACCTGCGGCACGGACGGATGCAAACACCGTCAGTGCGACGTCTGCGGAACGACGGCGGATGAGAACACCGTCATCCCCGCCACCGGTGAGCACGACTGGCAATGGATCGTCGACGCCGAACCGCAGGGCTGTATCCCGGGCCTGCAGCACCGTTATTGCCCCATCTGCGGGCAGTCCGACAGCCTCAACACCCCCGTCCCGGGCGGCGACCACGCCTGGGGTTGGGTGACTGTGCTTGCACCCGGCTGCACGACCCCCGGAGAGAAATATGAGGAATGCGCCCGCTGCGGCGCGCGCCGGAACGAAGCCACGCCCATCGCCCCGGCGGGGCACGTGCTCTCCGGCTGGATCGTCGATCCCGCCCCTACAGCGACCTCCGACGGCGAGCGGTATGTCTCCTGCACCGTCTGCGGCGAGATCCTTCAGCGCGAGCGCATCCCGATGACCGGCCCGGCAGGGATCCGGCGCGGCGACGTGGACTTTGACGGGTCGATTAGCGCCGCCGACGCGCGCCTGGCGCTCCGCCGCGCCGTCGCGCTGGAGGACTATGCGGAAGGCTCCGCGCAGTTCCTCGCCTGCGATGCGGATGGAAACAACGCCGTTACTGCCGCCGATGCCCGTCTTATCCTGAGAGCGGCGGTTGGTCTCGAAGACCCCGCGGCCTGGTAAGCGAACGTGTCCCGGGAACTGTTGCGTCAAGTCCCATAAAGAAAACGGCCGGGCGAGCTGAAAAAAGGTTGTTGCAAGAACAGCATGGGAAACTCCAAGATTTTTAGTGACCAAACAAAGAGGTGTTTTAATTTTTTTCCGGTTAGGTGTAACATATTTGGCCTGAAACATGTATAATCCTTTTGACAGCAAATAAACAAATCTCATGAAAGGGAAATCGATTCGTCATTATTTGTTTCAGGACCACGTTTCAGGGGGTTTGAACCTGTATCGGGGATGAACTGGGGATGAAAATCTGTTCCGTGCATATGAGAATACAATTATAGAACAAAAAAACAAGAGGTAAAGCAGGAACCTGTAATCAGCGGTGATCGCATGTACAGTCGTCAATGATGTGTGACACTTTCCCCAAAAAAATATGATGAAGAATCAAGCATACAAATTGGAGAAAGACGAGGAGCCGTAGGCGACGAGGCTTTCTCCAATTTAGCGCGGCTCTGCGTGGGCTTCCATATACGTCGAAAGTACTTCATTCGGAGATTTGTATCCCAAGATCTTCCTGCCTCCAGATATGAGGATTATATTTTTTCCATACTGAGTAAGAATTAGGATACGCTGCCCGGGAAACTGACCGGGGTTATAAAGCGGCATATTCGCATCTGAAACACTATCATCTTAACGGCGGGCAGAGATGTCTGTCGTTTTTTATCGAAAACCCCGCCATAGTGGCGGGGTTCCAAGGTGCTTAAGCGGTGAGGCAGAAAAAACTTCTGATGTGATATAGTAAAAGTTTGACCTGCCAGATAAACAAACGAAATCACATCAGAAGATTTCCGAAGAATGCTTCGTCGCGCATATTTTAATGCTGATTATCCTCTGCCGAACAAGCGAGAGAAGAAGAAGAGAACCGAGTGAAAGAAGGCTGTGAGCCTTCCGATGAAAGAGCCTCCGTGAGCTTTGCCGCAATTGCACGGTTCGGCGGTTTGCGCGTCCGCATCGGCCCCGGGCTCTGTATCGGTAACAGGTTCAGATGGTTCCTCCGGCGTTCCGGGCACTTCCGGCTGCGGCGCGTCTTCGCCGCGCAGGCGCAGCACCAGATGCAAAGTGCTTTCTTTTTGAATATTGTAGTCGGCGAGCGTTCTGCCGTCCTCGAGCTGCGTTCCGGCGAAGATCAGCCGCTGCTGATCC
>JAEEGL014194199.1_pt1 | contig 16967 bp, 13 predicted proteins | sample 9134231 | NCBI WGS metagenome assembly JAEEGL01 (sample SAMN16246548, study PRJNA631951) | gut metagenome | biome: gut microbiome; feature: rumen; material: fiber-attached | host: Bos | place: Iran: Karaj | collected 2018-10
GGCGTCGAGTTCGGCGGCGGGGAGTGGGAGAGCAGGGTCTCCGAAGTCTACGGAGGTGATTATCTGTGTCAGGACTACTGTCCGCAGTATTTCACGGAAAATATAGACTATGCCTGGGGAGACGGAGTGTTTAAGCGCTACATCAACATGGCCGGGCTTTATATGTATGACGGGGTTTTCTCGGGAGTTTATTCGCGGATGGCAGAGGGGAGCGGGATAATCGCATCCCACCGGAACGAGCGCACGGTTCCGACCTTTGTGGTCTGAGTCTTAGGCAAATCCTTTTCTTTTTCTCGCGGCGTCAATAAGGGCTTCGGCTTCATCAAAGGCTTTGGGCAGGAAGCTGCTCACATCCTCCTGCCCTTCCTTTTCTTTTGCCTTTATTTCCTCCCAGTTCGCAAGCACTTCATCGGATCCTGCGACCTTTGCGTCTCCGAATACATGGGGATGCCTTCGGATCATCTTGCTGCTGACGCAGGATATCACGTCATCCATGGTGAAAAGCCCTTCTTCCTCCGCGATCTGAGCGTGCATCACCACCTGGAGCAGCAGGTCTCCCAGTTCTTCTTTGAGATTATCCGGATTTCCGGTCTCATCGAAGATATTGATCCCGCAGATCACCTCTGAGGCCTCCTCGATGCAGGCTGCCTTGAGGCTGGCGTGGGTCTGCTCCCTGTCCCATGGACAGCCGTCCGGGGCGCGCAGACGCCTTATTATCTCTACGAGATCGTCAAATGAGTCCATGGATCACTTCTTCACGGAACCTACGGCTGTGGCAAGCACTATCATGTCGAGCCCCGCCTCTATGAAGTAGAAGCCGATGAGGAAGCCTATGGTCAGCGCCGGCACCATGGGGTGGAAAAGTGAGTAGATGCCCAGGATCACGCCCAGTATGCCCAGGATCAGACCAAGGATCCATCCTTTCTTCACGCCCCTTGCCACCAGTGAGACATAGATGGAGACGGCGCCCTGGATTATGAACCATACGGCTACGCAATAGATCATCATGGCGTCTATTATGAGTGTGGTTCCCGGTTTGAAGATGGAAATAAGACCGATTATCACGGCAGGGATATGCATCACAAGTTCCACCGCGCTGGCTCTTCTTCCGATCACCCTGACGATACCCGCTACGCCGTAGACCAGCATAAGGATCGCGATGAAATAACCCGTCTCAAAAAAAGTCTGGGCGGGGGACATCATGCATGAAAAGCCGCCTATCATAAGAAATACGCCGATTATTATCGATAAAATTACCATTTTTCATCCTCCTGTTACGAATTGTACTGTGGTTTCCGATATATTTACCTGTATCAGAGTAAACGGGGAGACATCCGATGTCAAGTCGGGATGCGCTGCGGGGGAGGAGCTGATTTAAAATTGTAAATCCCGGTGAAATGTGGCGGGGGAGGACCTGCTTCGGTGGTGAAAAAAAGTCAGACTGTGCTATAATACACAAAATTGTCTGTGACGATACGGCCTGAGGAAAGACAGAACTGCCTGATCTTTCGGCTTGTAGCGCATATCAGGGCTTTGGAAGGGTATCATATGGAGATCGTAAAACAACGTAAAGTGTTGAACAAAAGAGTAGTCATATCGTGTATTTCCTCTTTAGTGTGCCTTGTTTTGCTGTGCTGCCTCTTTGCGGGTCTGGTGAAGCATGACCTTGAATCCGAAAAGGAGAGATACAGCTACATCGCCAAGAACGAGGCGGAACACATCATCACCACCATCGATTGCGTTATGGCGAGGACCAATACTCTCCAAGCCATGATACAGGATCATAACGGGGATACTTCTTTTTTTGACCTTGTCGCCGGGGATGTTTACAGGAGTGTAAAAGAGGAGACGGGCGTCACGCTCAAGAATTTTGCTCTGGCCCCTGACGGCGTGGTTTCGGACGTATATCCCCTGAAAGGAAATGAGGCCCTTGTGGGATTTGATTTTCTCGATACGACCCGGCTGGGTAATCTGGAGGCAAAAGAAGCGTATGAGAAAGGCGATACCATACTGACAAATCCCTTTGAACTCGTGCAGGGCGGAATGGGCATGGGCGGCAGAGCTCCCGTCATTTTGAGAGACGGAGATAAGGAAGTACTCTGGGGCCTTGTGACGGTCACTATCGATTATGACAACCTTATAAAGGTGCTGGGTCTCGATAACCTGGAAGGCATGGGGGTGAACTACGCTCTTTCTTACATTGACGAGGAAGGCACAAGCCATGTCATGCATTCGATAGGAGAACTCGGCGACGACAACGTAAAAACGCGGTTTAATGTTCGCAACCTGACCTGGGAACTGGAAGTGTCACCGAAAAAAGGATGGATCTCCGTATACATGGTTTTGCTGTCTGTACTTATTTTTCTGATCATTTCAGGCTTCGTGGGTTTGTTTACAGGCATTCTGCTGAAGCTGCGCGAAACAAATGAAACCCTGTTACATCTCTCCGTTACGGACCAGCTGACCGGCGGTTTTAACCGCACATCCTATGAAGCGGAGCTTCATAAACTGTCCGAAAGGCCTCTGGACGATGATCTGGTCTATGTTTCGGCTGACGTGAACGGATTGAAACAGATCAATGATACACTCGGCCATCTGGCGGGAGATGAGATCATCATCGGCGCGGGAAACTGTCTGCGGGAAGCTGTCGGGAAATCCGGAAAAGTATTTCGCATAGGCGGAGATGAATTTGCCGCCCTTATTAACGTTGAAGACGGATCCCTCGACGCGATCCTCGAAAAACTGGATTCTCTGACGAAGAAATGGAGGGGAAAGAGCGTAAAGGGATTGTCGATGTCTGTGGGACATGCATCTCATAACGAGTTCCCTGAGGCAACTGTCGAAGAGCTGATCAGAGTCTCCGATAAAAGGATGTATGACTCAAAGCGCGCATACTACCGGTCTGAAGGCGTTGACAGACGAAGGACATCAGGCGGCTGAAGCTGCGGGCGCGAAGCGGATGGCTTGCCCTGCCCTGATCTTCGGAAATGTGTTGACAACGATCCTTCGATGTGGTAACCTTTCTACTTGTTCAGCCGAAGACAGCAGGTGCCCTGAAGGGCGTAAGGAGCGAAAGCCCGCCAGCCGAGGACAGACATATAGTGTGTATGCCTCATTACGGTCTTCGCGCATGCGGAGGCCGTTTTTACTGTCAGTTCGGTAAATAAAGAAAAAGGAGGAAAGACAGGTAATGGCAAAGACAGAGCAGAAACAGGTCGTGATAGACGCGATCGCAAAGAGTCTCTCTGAAGCCAGCTCGGTTGTTCTCGTGGATTACAGAGGACTCACCGTGGAGCAGGATACAAATCTGAGAAAACAGCTCCGTGATGCCGGCGTTCATTACAAGGTATACAAAAATACCATGATGAACTTCGCTATCAAGGGCACTCAGTTTGAATCCCTCGGTGAACATCTGAAGGGACCCAGCGGCTGCGCTATGTCGACCGGAGACGATCCCATCGCAGCTGCCCGTGTGCTTGCGAATTTCGCGAAGAAGGCCGACAAGCTGGAGATCAAATGCGGGGTGATAGAGGGAACACTCTATGATGCCGCAGGCGTTCAGGAACTTTCAAACATTCCCTCGAGAGAGGAACTGCTTTCAAAGCTCCTCGGAAGCATCCAGTCGCCCATCACAAACTTCGCTCGCTGCATGAAGCAGTTGGCGGAAAAAGGCGGCGCTTCGGGAGAGGAAGCAGCCCCTGCAGAGGAAGTGAAGGAAGAGGCTCCCGCAGAGGAGGCGAAGGCTGAAGCTCCCGCAGAGGCACCCGCAGAGGAAGCAAAGGCAGAAGCTCCCGCAGAGGAAGCACCTGCAGCAGAAGAGAAACAGGAAGAGAGCGCGGCGGAGACAGAGACTCCCGCAGCTGAATGATTAAGGAGGTAATATCATGGCAAAACTTTCAACCCAGGAATTGATAGATGCGATCAAGGAGCTCTCTGTCATCGAGCTCAATGATCTTGTGAAGGCATGCGAAGAGGAGTTCGGCGTATCCGCAGCGGCAGGCGTTGTCGTGGCAGCAGGCGGCGCAGGCGCAGCTCCCGCAGCAGAGGAGAAGACCGAGTTTGATGTTGAGCTTACCGAGGTAGGTCCCAACAAGGTCAAGGTCATCAAGGTCGTCCGTGAGATCACCGGTCTCGGACTTAAGGAAGCAAAGGATGCCGTTGAGGCCGCTCCCAAGGTCCTCAAAGAGGCCGCTCCCAAGGCTGAGGCAGAAGACATCCAGAAGAAGCTGGAAGCCGAAGGCGCAAAGGTTACCCTCAAGTGATCAATTCGCAGATCGGGAAATAAGAATCGGAAAGGGGCTGCCCGCGGGCAGCCCCTTTTATGTTGCGGACAACGAGCACGAAGTGCGAGATGAAGTAAGCAGTGAACCATGCGCCCGGATGCGTGCTTGCACGCAGATACGGGGATATGGCGAACGCGCATCACAGAGCAGGGGATCCCTGTCCGATCATGACGACGAGCCGGGACCTCAGAAGCAGGAGGCGATGATATCTATGACTGTGTCCTGCTGTTCTTCGGTCATCTTGATATCCGAAGGGAGGCACAGTCCCCGCCTGAAAATGTCCTCATTTACGGTCTCGCCGTGATGCCCGATGAACTCATACCTGTTATAGAAGGGCTGCAGATGCATGGGCTTCCAGATGGGCCGGGATTCAACGTTGTACTCCGAAAGTGTCTTCATTATCCTGAGAACGATGGCGGATGGGCATATCCCGGACAGCATGCCGGGATAATCCTTTGATACGTCTTCCTTTTCATCGGCGGCGTCGCACACGTCCTTATTTACAAGAATGCCGGAAAGCCAGAAATTCGGCCTTGCCTCCGGGGCGTAAGGGTTCATGGAAAGAGGGAGTCCGATTTCCGAAAACCGCTCTGCATAATGCCTGTAGATCCGCTCCTTCTCCTTTACATGCTCGGCCAGATGCAGCAGCTGTCCCCGGCCGATGCCGGCCACGATATTGCTCATCCTGTAATTGTAGCCGAGCTCCCTGTGTTCATACCAGGGATACGCCTCGCGGGCCTGGGTGGCCATGAAACGGGCTTTTTTAATGACGCTTTCGTCATCAGACAGAAGCATCCCGCCGCCCGAAGAGGTGATGATCTTATTTCCGTTGAAGGAAAGGATCCCGAAATCCCCGAAGCATCCGCACTTCCTCCCCTTCAGGGACGAACCCAGGGATTCTGCGGAGTCCTCGATGAGAGGGATGCCGCGGGATCTGCAGATGTCTTCCATCTCGTCAAGACGGGCAGGCGTGCCGTAGAGATCCGCGGGAACCACGGCCTTAGCGTCCGGGTGTCTCTCCAGGGCTTCCTCCAGAAGTTCCGGATCCATGTTCCAGGTTTCTCTCTCCGAGTCCACGAAAATAAGCTCGGCGTCCTGGTACACAGCCGGATTCACCGTGGCGGAGAAAGTCATATCCTGACAGATGACCTTGCTCCCGGCGGTGACTCCCGCAAGCCTGAAAGCCAGATGGAGGGCGGCCGTGCCCGAGGCGAGAGCAGCTCCGTGTCCACTCCCCGTAAAGGATGCGGCCTCTTTTTCAAAGCAGTCAACGTTCTCCCCAAGGGGAGCGACCCAGTTCTTGTCGAAGGCGTCCTGAATGTATTTCATCTCCTCCCCGTGCATGGTGGGAGATGAAAGGAAGATCTTTTTTTCGAAAGGTTTGATATCCATGTCGATAATACCCCACTGTCTGTTTTTGGACTGTGTGAGTTTATATTTTCCTTTACATAATGAGGGAAACCCACGGGGATCATTATACTCCGCTGCAGGATATTTGTGAAGAATAATAATGACCGCTGCGGCTGTTCACCGCTTTACCGAAGCCGTGATGATAATATGTGACCTCCGGTTTGTAGGTTGTTGAATTGTCCTGTATACTACAGATCAGATGTTACGGATCAAATGTTACAGATAAGATGTTACAGATCAGATGTGAGAGGTCACGATAAGAGGCGACCGGCGGCGTTGACACCGGCCGGCGTCACTGCTCCGGGGTATGACTTCGCAGCTTGCAGCAGGTTTTCCCCTTGTCCGCCCGCTGACAGCCGAAGACCGGGTGATGGAGATAAGAATGGAACTTGAGAAGATACCATATAAACTGACCGTCTGTAAGGTAAAAGACGTATCCTGTATAAATATGAACGCGGAGTTTTATTTTGTGGGAAAGACGTATGAAGAGCTTTCGCTGGTGTGCAGGACGGAGGACACTCCGCAGGATACGGCGGAACGTGATGACGGGTGGAGAGGATTCCGCATTAAAGGGGTGCTTGATTTTTCGCTGATCGGCATCCTGTCAAGGATATCCGGTATCCTGGCGGAGCATGAGATCGGGATCTTCGCCGTATCCACGTACAATACCGATCATATCCTGGTGAAAGAAGAAAACTTTGAGCGGGCGCTGAGTGTATTGTGCGCTGAAGGTTATTCAGTAAAATAAGGCCGGAGAGATGATAAAAATGAAGATCAGATTCGGAAAGATGATATCGACGATCCTGTGCGCAGCCCTGATCGCAGCCTTTGCGAGGCCTGTCTGCGCGGAGGCCATGAGCGCGACGGAGAAGGATACTTTGGCCATGGGGATGGATGTGGCGAAATACCAGGGGACCATAGACTGGCAGAAAGCCTACAACGCCGGAGTGCGCTTTGCCTTTATCAAGGCCGGTTCGAAAAATGGCGTCGATCCTTATTTTGCCGAGAACATGAGAGGGGCGAAGGCTGCGGGGATAAAGACGGGGGTTTATTTGTATTCCTACGCCACCTCCGTGGCGGAGGCGTATTCCGAGGCGGTGCTCATGATCTCCTGGCTGGACGAGTATGAAATAGATTTCCCCGTGGTTTATGATGTTGAAGATCCAAGTATGCGCGGGATCGACAGGGCGGAGATCGGAAAGATGATAGAAACCTTCTGCAATCTCATTTCCGACGCAGGGTATTTCCCCATGATCTACTCCTACAGGAACTTCTTCCGTTCCACTATCGGAGATGTCCCGTATCCGAAGTGGGTGGCTCAGTGCGGGGATTCTCTGTCCTGCGATCTCACGGATGTAATGTTCTGGCAGCAGAGCTCGGAAAGCTACATAAACGGCATAGAGCCGAGGGTGGACGTGGATTACCAGCTTGTGGATCTGTCCGATAAGATCGTCAGGGACGGATTCGCGGAGAGAAACGGAAGGACCATGTGCTTCTCCGGGTACCGGAGGCTCACGGGCTGGGCGGAATTTAACGGTTACAGGTATTACATGGACCCCAACGGGTACGTGCAGAAAGGGATGGTCCTGGACGATAACGGCGCCACCTATTACCTCACCGAGACCGACGGCCACGCCGCCACGGGGGTCGTCACCATCGGCGGCAAGGCCTACGAATTTGACGCCCAGGGAAAAATGAAGAAATAAGTGATCCGCGGGAGAGCTGAGAGAAAGCTGAGGGGAGAACAGGGAAATGCCGAAGGACGGAAAAGAGCAAAAGATACAGCATGGGAGTGAGAATAATGACAGCCGTGTCAGCTGAATATAAGGTCCCGTTTCATACATCGCCCGTGAACGGCACCGTGACCGTCCCCGGTTCAAAGAGCATCACCAACAGGCTTTTATTATTGTCTTCCATCACGGAGGGCAACGTGCGGATACGCGGAATACAGAAGGGGGAGGATGCCGTTCATTTTATCCGGTCAATGGAGGATCTGGGCATTATGTCCGAAGAAAACGGAAATGATATCCTGATCCATGGAAATGGCGGCAGATTTCCCGCCGAGGCGTCGGTGAACGTCGGGAGCGGAGGCACCGGTGCCAGGTTCCTGTCGTCGCTTCTGGCCTTATCCCCCGGAGAATACAGGGTGGACTGTTCGGAACAGATGAGCAGAAGGCCTATGGATCAGCTCTTCAAAGCCTTGAGAGATCTGGGGGCCGGGGTTGACTGCTGCAGGGAGGAAGGACACCTTCCCGCGGTGATACGCGGTATCAGGCCCGAAGGAAGAGTGTCGGCCACGGTTGATACGGATGTCAGCACCCAGTTCCTGTCGGCGCTCCTGCTTTCTTCACCTCTTGTTCCCGAAGGGATGGAGATACATGTTACGGGCTCCAGGAAGAAGGGGAGTTACGTGGGGATCACTTTGGACTGTTTGAAACGCTTCGGTGTGGAGGTCCTGTATGACGAAGTTTCTTCTATATATTATGTAAACCCGCCCCATAACCGGATAATAAATCCGGAAACGGTCCTTTGCGAGCCGGACGTCAGCGCTGCCTGCTACTTTTATGCCGCAGCCGCTCTGACCGGAGGCAGTGTCTGTGTTTCGGGCCTTTGCAGGGATTCCGTCCAGGGGGATATGAGATTTATAACAGACGTCCTTTTGCCTATGGGCTGCAGTCTTTCGGAAAGCGGATCCGGTATGACGGTTACCGGCCCCGTGAATGGGAAGCTTGGGGCTGTCGATGTGGATATGCAGGATTTTTCTGATCAGGCTCTGACCCTGGCTGCCATTGCGCCCTGGGCCGACGGTCCCGTTCATATCAGGAATGTGGGCCATATCAGAAAGCAGGAGTGCGACAGGATGGACTGCATTCGTGACTGCATGGAAAGAGCCGGCGTCAGGTGCGATATCGCTGGGGATGATATATGCATTTTCCCCGGTGAGCCCGGACCTTGCAGGATCGATACCAGAAATGACCACAGAGCCGCCATGGCCATGAGTCTCATGGGACTCAGGACCCGCGGCGTCGTGATCGAAAATCCTGATTGCTGCAGAAAGACTTTCCCCGGTTATTTCCGGGCATTGGACAGGCTCCTTCTCGGGTGACGGGAGAGCCTGAGACAGCAGGACTGCGTCAGCGCCGTCCGCCGTTTTCGGGGTTCCGGCGGGGTCACGGACGGAAGTCACGATCTGTCGGAGCCGGTGCCGCAGCGACGGTGAGTCAGCACCAACCGCCGTCCAGGGTTACGATCTGTCCGGTCATGTAGGCAGGTCCGTTGATCAGTGAGATGACCGCATCCGCCGCTTCCTCCGGACGTCCCATCCTGCCGGCGGGTATTTCTTCTATTATCTCTCTGATCTCATCTTCCGACAGGTGGCTGTTCATATCCGTATCCATCATGCCGCAGGCCAGCGCGTTAACCCTGATCCCTGAAGGCGCAAGCTCTCTGGCAAGGGCTTTTGTAAAGGCATTTACCCCTCCCTTGCCGGCGGAGTAGGCAGTTTCCATTGAGGAACCGTGTTCGCCCCAGACGGAGGAAATATTGACGATATCGCCCCTCCCCTTTTTTAACATCATGGGGACGGCAAGTCTTGAGGCGTAGAATACGGATGAAAGATTCGTCCTTATTATCATGTCCCATTCTTCCGGGGAGGTCTCCGTCATGAGTGAGAAGCGGGATATGCCGGCGTTGTTCACAAGGACATCCAGAGACCTGATATGCGAGAACAACCGGTCTACTGCCCTGTAGTCGCCCATGTCACAGATCTCGGGGCAGGATATAATGCCATACTCTTCTGATATTTTATGAGAGAACTCCTTGAGCGCGGTCTCCTCCTTTAAGCAGGTGAGATACAGATTGTAACCCTCCGCCGCCAGTCTTTCGGCTATTGCCCGGCCAAGTCCTCGGGAAGCACCTGTTACAAGGGCGTATCCTGACATTTTTTTTCCCTCTCTTTAGTATATTGTATAATCTTTCCGGCGGGTCCGGATGACCCTGCCAATGCCCGGGGCCTGCCTGTTTGCCTGAACGGATGCTATGTCCGGTCGGCGGGAGCATATCTGCCCGATCGACAAAACCATTTCACCGGCGGTACTTCGCATTTAGTGCTGCGTCCGGTTCATGCATCCATCCGGGCATCATATTGCAAACTGCATAAATGCCTGTCAGTTTACACGGTCACTCCGACAGCAGTCAGTATACATGGAAATCCGCGATGCGACAAATACCGTGGGATCCTTCCGGCCGGGAGCCGGAGTGGATTTTCGCATAAAACGGGCGAAAAAGCGGAATTAGTGCGAAAAATCCGCGAGCGGGGGAAGATTTTCGCATAAAACAAGCGAAAAAGGCGTTCCAGTGCGAAAAAAGGCCTGCCGTGGCAGGTGTCGGGAGGGATTTTCGCATAAAACGGGCGAAAAAGCGGATTTAGTGCGAAAAATGCGGGAGCGGGGGAAGATTTTCGCATAAAACAAGCGAAAAAGGCGCTCCAGTGCGAAAAAGCCCTGCCGGGGCAGGTGTCGGGAGGGATTTTCGCATAAAACGGGCGAAAAAGCGGAATTAGTGCGAAAAATCCGCGAGCGGGGGAAATGAGTGTCGGTGATGAGCGTGGGAATGAGCGGATCAGCGGAGGATTTTCCCCGTGAGGTTGACAAGGCGAAACATCGATGATATTATTCGTAACAAAGTTAATAATTTTGTAACAATTAAAACAGGTTCGTAACAGTTAATATATATTCAGAAGGGACTTATGAGAAAAAGCGTAATCAGAATAATAGGCTTGACATCAGCAGTTTTGGTAACAATTTCCGCGTTTCCTGCAGCAGCTACAGGCAACTCGCTGTCATCGGTTCTCCCGAAGGCGGGCGTGGATTATACTCTTGACCCCAATTCAAAAACACTTTCTACCCTGAAGGAAGAATCTGACAGAGAAAAGAAGGCGGCCAGCGAGAAGGCCGGACTTTCCACGACTGCCACTGTGGTGGAGGGCACCGAGAAGGCCGTTGAGACTGTTCAGAGCATAAGCGAGACCGGTCTTGAGACTGTGGGGACCGGGACGGATTCCATAATAGAGTCCATCAGCGAGACTCTCCCTGTGGGAGCGGATCCTTCACTTACCGTTGCTGCCGCTACGGCGGTGGGATCGTTCCCGACTGAAAATGAAGAGAGCACTGAGCCGGAAATAGAGGACACGGTCATTGTTTCCCAGTTTTATGAGGAAGGACTTGCAAAAGCCTCAAATACGGATCTTGAGGATGAAGAGGAAGGCTTCAGAAACCTGGTCATAGCCGATGTTAATAATTACGTGAATGTCAGGAGCGGTCCCTCCGAGGATTACGAGGTTCTCGGAAAGCTCTACGACGATTCCGTGGGAACTTACCTGAGCGAGGAGAACGGCTGGTACAAGATCTCATCGGGTACCGTCACAGGGTATGTCAAGGGCGAGTATTGCGTCACCGGCGACGCCGCCGTTGATCTTGCGAAGCAGGTGGGTAAGAGGATAGCTACTGTAAATACCACCACTCTTAAGGTCAGAAACGCTGCCGGTATGGACGCCGAGGTTCTGGGCCTTGTTCCGGACGGCGATCAGCTTTTGGTCGAGGAAGAACTCGATGGCTGGGTAAAGGTCAATATCGAGGAAGGTGACGGCTTCGTTTCAAGAGATTATGTAACGCTTTCGACAGAATTTGTGACAGCTGAATCGAAGGCAGAAGAGGAAGCCCGTCTGGCAAGGGAAGCGGAAGAAGTCAGAAGAGCCAGGGAAGCTGCTGAGAAGAAGTCGAGCAATTCCAAGAAGAACGGCAAGAACAGCGGCAATGCCGTCTATAAGGTCTCCGGCAGCGGGACCGGAACCAGTGTTGCGAATTACGCGCTTCAGTTCGTGGGAAATCCGTATGTATACGGTGGGACGAGCCTCACTAACGGGGCGGACTGCTCAGGTTTCGTTATGTCAGTCTACTCACACTTCGGTGTAGGGCTGCCTCATTCTTCATCTGCTGACAGAAGGGTTGGCGCCACGGTTTCCAGCATCAATGAAGCGCTTCCCGGCGACATCATTTGCTACTCGGGACATGTGGGCATTTATATCGGCGGCGGACAGATCGTACACGCCAGTACCGCCCGCACGGGCATCAAGGTTTCAGGCGTCGGTTACAGAAGGATATTGTCCATCAGGAGGATATTCTGAGAGGATTTCGGAGTGGTGCCTTGAGGCCATGCTCCTTCGGATACCGGCAGATCGGATAATATTATAAACAGATCGTGATAATAAGACTGCGGAGAGGCTTAAGCCCTCCGCAGTTTGTCTTGTGCAAACAGTTAGCCATGCGCCCGGGCGCGTGCCTGCACGCAGATCAGGGCATATGGCCGATGCACATCGTCAGGCAGGAATTGTGAGATGATTAAGACAACGAGCCGGGGTCTAGTCCTGCACAGTTGTAAAATTTCACAAAGAATTAAAAAACAAAAGATATTTATTCTCGCGCTCTTTCGCGATGTTTTCCACAATCCGCGTTATGGAAAAGTCAAATATTGGACTTTTACACGAACATTTCCACTTTTTCCACAAAAATAAGGGTAAACATAATATCATTTTATGGAAACTCCCCAAACAAACGTTTTGGTGAATATTCACAAAAAGATCATTTGTGAAGCTTTTTTCCGAGCCACCTGAGCGGCTTTGTGATCCTCCAGGAGGTGCTGTTTTTCATCTGCTCAACGGCCTTGTGAGCATTCTCGGCCTCGCTTCCCGGAAGCGCGTAAATAATAGAGCAGTCGCTGAGTATCTTTTTGTAATCCTTAAGTCTTTCCGCAAGCCCGGAGTGTTCCGCGGAGACGTAATATCTGTTCAGACCGTCGGTAGAAGCGTAACTGTAGTCATTATCCGTGATGAGCTTTTCCCACTCATGGGTGTGAGCCTCGATCATGATTATCCACGGACGGTATTTCTTCAGGTTCATTCCGAGAAGGACCTTTTCCTCAAAGTCCTCGGCGTCGATCTTCAGAAAATGGATATCCGTGCCGGGTTCAACGGCTTCGTCGCATATCTCGTCCAGACGTTTGATGGGAACGGTCTCGGTCCTGGTGCTTTTTTCCGTATACTGATTTTCGGTAAAGGAAGCCAGGACACCGCTCCCTCTGAGCTCCAGCTCTCCGTCCTCATCCGAGACTCCTGCCCGGACATTTATGTCACGGGGGCGGTAAACGGCGTACTCGCCAACGTATCTGCTCTGAGGCTCGATATTGATGCCCCGGCCGCCCCTGTCGTAGAACAGTTTGGTCACTGACATATTCTGGGGATCGTTTGCCCCCACATCAATGTAGAACACATCTTTTACATCCCTCAAAGCGGCAAACAGCCTCAGATCGCAGTCCCTTTCTCCGTAACTTACAAGATATCCCATTTCAGTTCCTCCCGTTTATGTAAGATTTTGACCGATCGCTCTTATCATGCCTGCTTTGAGAAGTCAGCCATCACGATCATAATCATACCACAACAGGCTCCCGGCAGGGAAGAAATATAATTGACACTGTCCCCTTACTATAGTATCTTTCAAGTTGACGTGTATCACAGGCAGGTGGCCTCGGGGGGGCATCTGCCCGGTTATCATTTTGAGAAGGAGGAATGATTATGGCTCGTTTTACGTTACCCAGGGACATTTACCACGGAAAGGGCGCCCTTGAATCACTTAAGACCCTCAAGGGAAAGAAAGCCATCATTTGTGTTGGCGGCGGTTCCATGAAGCGCTTCGGATTCCTCGACAGAGCGAAACAGTATCTGGAGGAGGCCGGAATGGAGGTGGCCCTTTTTGAAGGCATCGAATCCGATCCCTCTGTGGAGACTGTCATGAAGGGCGCTCAGGTCATGCAGGAGTTCGGTCCCGACTGGATCGTGGCTATCGGCGGCGGCTCGCCCATTGACGCGGCAAAGGCAATGTGGATCAAGTACGAGTATCCCGACTGCACCTTTGAGGATATGTGCAAGGTGTTCGGCCTTCCCGAGCTTCGCAAGAAAGCTCATTTCTGCGCCGTGTCGTCTACATCCGGAACAGCGACCGAAGTTACCGCGTTCTCCATCATCACGGATTATGAGAAAGGCACCAAGTATCCCATAGCGGACTTTGAGATCACTCCCGACGTGGCAATAGTCGATCCCGAGCTGGCAGAGACCATGCCTCCCAAGCTTGTGGCCCACACCGGAATGGATGCCATCACCCACGCCATCGAGGCGTATGTTTCCACCGCAAACTGCGAATACACCGACGCTCTTGCGATCCACGCCATCGAGATGATCCAGGGGACCCTGGTCAAATCCTTCAACGGGGATATGGCAGCCCGCCACAGCATGCATGATGCACAGTGCCTGGCCGGCATGGCTTTCTCAAACGCCCTCCTCGGCATTGTTCACTCCATGGCCCACAAGACCGGCGCGGTCTTCGCCGATCTCGGCGCTCACATCATCCATGGCGCAGCGAACGCCATGTATCTGCCCAAGGTCATCGCCTTCAACGCGAAGGATGAGACCGCAAAGAAGCGCTACGGCGTTATCGCCGACTACATGCACTTGGGCGGCGCAAATGACGACGAGAAGGTGAAGCTCCTCATCGCAGAACTCCGCAAGATGAATGACGATCTCAAGATCCCTCAGTGCATCAGCAAGTACGGCAAGGACAGCCTTCCCGCAGATCAGGGCTTTGTGCCTGAGGATGTGTTCCTGGAGAGACTGCCCGGAATAGCGGAGAGAGCCATAGGGGACGCCTGCACGGGCTCAAATCCCAGACAGCCTTCCCAGGAGGAGATGGAGAAGCTCCTAAAGTGCTGTTATTATGACACGGAGGTTGATTTCTGACAGGACCCTGATGCGGTTTCGTAATGTAATTTGACAGAACCCCGATGCGGTTTCGTAATTTGACATGACCCGGGCCGGAGGACGCTGAATGGCGTTCTCCGGCCTGTGTTGTAATTGGGCTGGGTGTGTGTTATTTATTTCATATGGCAACGAGCCGGGGTCTCATCTGCGGATATATCCGCAAGGGAGACTTTGGCGACTGCAGAACACCGGGAGGCTTTGCCTCGAGGCGGACAACGGCGTTGTCGTCGGTCAGTGAGCTTTTCCCCTGCCCGATCGGACAGACCATCGTGAATATGTTTGCAGAGATGTTGATCCGGTTCGCGGGAAAAAGGGACGCAGGAGGTTTTGAGGATGAAGCAGGAAATAAAGAGGATGATGGGGCTCGCTCTCAGTGTTTTCATGCTGGCGGGACAGATGGGAACCATGGGCGTGTGCGCGGCGGCGGTGACGCCTGTGTCTTATGGAAATGCTGTCACACAGGATGCATCGGCAATGCTTGAGCATAATGGGGAAACTGTTACGCATGAAGCGACGGCGTCAGTGTCCGGCGGTTCTGACAACGTTGATGACCCCGGATCACGGACGGCAGACGATACTCTGAATCCGGCTGGGGACGACGAAAAACCCGTTTACAAGACGATCGACGAGGATCTGTTCGCGGTAACTTCATGTGATGTCAAACATACCTCCTATCAGGCATGCGCCGGAATTAAGGCAGCTTCTCCCGGAGAAGATACCAGTCCTTACAACGGGGTGTATCTGATCATCACCGACTCTGATAAAGCGGAATTTTTCCCGGAAGTGGACAAAATATCCTGTTCCGACATAGACGGATCCGGTGATTACTGGACTCAGGGCCCCCACTATGACACCGGTAAATATGATGAAGTAAGCGGGAGTATGACATACAGTTATGATTTTAATGAATTCGGGAAACTGAATACTGAAACCGGACATTGCGATTACCTGAAACCCTCCACCACTTACAGATTCAGGGCGGTTTCCGTCTATGGTGAAGACTACTGCTTCCTGACCGAACCCCTGTCCTTTACCACGGATCCCGAGATCACTGCGACACAGGTGAGCTTTGGCGAGATCACCACGAAAAGCGGCTATTACAGGGAATCGGTGAGCGTTCAGATAAATGATCCCGGAAATGAGATACTGCCCGGGATGAGTGAAGTCTATCTTGTGAAAAAGAAGGAAGGGCATACAGAACCGGAGTATGATGATATCCTTGCCCGGCTTACTTATGATCAGGATGATGAAGTATATAAAGGCACTGTGGATTATACGGATGAAGATGTCGAACTTCTTTTTCCCGTGATCGTAATGGGAAAAAAGACATATATCTCTCATCCGTTTGAACTCGGGGTTGAGGATCCGGAAGAGCAGAAAGCGGTTGTGAATGCTGAAGTCACCCCTATGGGCATCGTGGGGATCGCTGAGGTATCGCCATATTACGATGTGGATGAGATGGCAGTCAGGGTGTGTCACAAAAAGAAGCCTGAAGAACAGCCTGTGGGTTCCGGAACTCAGTCCGCAAAGCCCCTTGGGGAAGGCTCAGAAGAAAACCATGAAGAGGGTTATAGCCACTATTACTATTATCTGGATGAAAACGGAGTCAGAGTGTGTCCCTATGACCTCGGGGTGTTCAGTTCTGACACGGAGTATTTCTACTATGTCGAACTGTGCCTTAACATGTTTACTGAGAACGAAGAAGTGATCGCGAACTTCGGAAGTTCCGACGAACCGCGGGAGTTCAGAACGGCTGCGTCCGCAACTGTTATCCCTGAATCGGAATTTAATGATAAAAAACTCTATGCCGCCCTTGAAAAGATCTGTGAAGAGATGAATGGCGAAGGGAAAGTTACTGACGAGAAACTGAATACCATTACTTCCCTGAATATCAATTATGACAATAATATCGGCGCCATAAGGAGTCTTGCTGACATTCCCTCGAAGCTTCCTTACCTGACCAGTATCACTGCAAGTGAACAGGATATAAACGATATAGGACCTCTGTATGGAATGAATTATCTTAAGTATGTCAGCCTTGAGTATTGTGATATCAGTGCTCTCGATCCTTTGATCTCCAATGTCAGATGGAAGTCTCTTAACCTTGAAGATAACCTGATCCGGAAGGAGATGCTGGATAATATCACTATCCCTGTTACCTGTGAGTTCAAATGGAGCACAAGGAACACGGAACCGAGGGGACAGGGTGAGATGTATGTGGATAATAACGGAAAATATCCTTTATTTTATTATTATCCCGATATGAAGCCCGGCCGGGATTATTCGGTGAAGGTCACTATAGGCAGCACAGCAAAGACATATGATGATTTCGATAGGTTCCTGGTCACTGACGATCTGAAGAAAGATTTCACCCTGGAGACGAACAGAGAATACCAGATTCAATTGAA
>JAEEGL015260547.1_pt1 | contig 16967 bp, 12 predicted proteins | sample 9134231 | NCBI WGS metagenome assembly JAEEGL01 (sample SAMN16246548, study PRJNA631951) | gut metagenome | biome: gut microbiome; feature: rumen; material: fiber-attached | host: Bos | place: Iran: Karaj | collected 2018-10
AGTTCCCCAGCTTTCTTTTTTCTGGCTCCGTTGTCTAGAGGCCTAGGACGCGGCCCTCTCAAGGCTGAAACACGGGTTCGAATCCCGTCGGAGCTGCTTTTTTATGTCCTTGCAAATGAACGGTTGCAGGGTTATTTTTTTTGCCTTTTTGGCTTCAGTACCCCAATTGTACCCCAACTGTATTCTTTTTTGTTTCCGTTGCTTTTTCTCTTGACGTGATAGCAGGAATCCGATAAACTGCATCTGAATTGTAAAATTGTCTGTACAACACGTGAGAATTCAATCAAACAAAGAAAGGCTGGATTGTAAAATGAAGAAGCTTCTGTGTCTGTTTCTCTGCCTGCTGCTGATCGTTCCTGCCGCCGCATCGCTGGCCGACAATACAATCACCAGCATCACCCTGACCATTACGCCTCCGAAAGCCGGATCAACAACATCCACAAACCCGGTTGTCACCGTACCTTCCGACTGTCATTATAAGATCTATGGTACTTGTTGGATCACAGATGATTTCGAAGATGTGCTGCCCGGAAATATTGTGCTCGAAGGCGGAAAGACCTACCATATCGGTGTCAGTCTGACCGCTGATTCCGGCTACGAGTTCGCCCCTGTAAAAGCTTATATAACAAACGGGGTTTACAATGCGGCCTTTACTCCCATTGTCTACAGCGGTGGGAGAGATCTTGACATGGTTGTGGACGTTACAGTCCCGAAGCCGATCGTTGACCAGGTTACAGTCTCTGGCGGAGTATATAAGCTGGATCACTCGAAACTGACTGCCACACTGATCAGCGCAGCAGACAAGAATGCCAAAAAGCTGACCATCCCGAATACGGTTTCCGCAAACGACAAAACCTATAAGGTTACCGAAATCAAATCCAAAGCCTGCAGCGGCATGAAGAAGCTGACAACCGTAACCATCGGCGCGAATGTGAAAAAGATTGGCGCTCAGGCCTTTGCAAAATGCAAAAAGCTGAGCAAGATCACGATTAAGAACGCCAAGATGGCAAAGAGCGGCTTCGGTTCAAAGTGCTTCAATGGCATCAAGTCCAAGGCAACATTCAAAGTACCGAAGAAGATGCTCGAGAAGTATAAGGAATGGATCATCAAGAATGGCAAGGCGCCGAAAAACAGCAAAATCACCAAGTAACATCAAAAATACCGCCTCTCCTGTTACGGGAGAGGCGGTATTTTTTTATTCCAAGGAACTGTAATAGGCTTCCAGCTTCGGCCGGGTTCGGCAGTAAACTTCCTTCATTTCGGGTGAAAAATATTCTGCCACCTGAAAACATATACGCGTCAGCCCCACAGAAGGTGCCAGCACGATCTCATAATACAGCATTGCCGGATTGTTGCTGTCCATGTTCCCACCTCCGGATCCGGAAAAGCCACACCGGCATATTGTATTCCATTGCCATTCCCGTGGCAAGTCTTCATTCTGTCCGGTTCATTGTTCACATCAATTTTACATTGCGCTCATTGAACCCTCCCGTCCTTTTGTGTATAATAATCAGGTCAAGCTTGTATCCAATTAAGGAGGATCTGAAAATGTCCGAAAAGAATCGAAATATAATCGTTCGCGTTGCGTTACTGATTATGCTGGCGCTGGTCGTCTGCCTGGTTTCCGGCTGCAGCCAGAAGAGTGAACCCGCTGCCCCTGCCGTCGTTACTCCCGAAGTGGCCGCTGTGCCTGACACCACAGCAGCACCTGAAGCCGAAGTACCCGCTGTGGAAGTCACCGAAGCACCCGCTGCGGAAACCGCGAATGAAGAAGTGACTGAAGAGATGATCGCGGAAGCCGCGCTTGCGGAAGAAGCGGCTGACGAGACTGCGGAAGCTGCGGAAGCTTCCCTCCTCCCTGCCGAGAAAATCCTGCTGGCTACCGTAAACGGAAAAGAAATTTACACCAATGATGATTATCTGGCCGCTTTCATCAACTACAATGCAGCGGATCTTGAAGACAGCGGATATGATCTGACCAATCCCGGTCTGATCGAATCACTCCGTCAGTACGGTCTGCATGTTGCGATTCAGAACACCCTGCTTCATCAGAAATCTGCCGAATACGGCCTGGACCAGTTCACGGATGAGGAGATTGCCTCTGTCGAAGCTGAAGCAAAGACCAAGTGGGCTGCCATCGTGGACAGCTATGCCAGCCAGTACGGCTTGATCACTGATACCTCCACCGATGAGGAGAAGGTCGCTGCCCGCGCCCAGATTGAAGCATCCTTCAAGGCAATGGAGAATTATGATGAAGCCCGTTACATCAGCGATTCGGTGGAAAGCTATCAGGAAAACCTCATGGCCGAACGGCTCATGGACCGCCTGACCGAAGGCAAAACCATTTCCGATGAAGACGTCATAAATTACTTCAATGAACTGGTCAATGAGGACCGTGAACAGTACGGTGACAGCGTTGACATGTACGAATTCTATACCAACTATTATGGACAGCCTTCCTACTATGTCCCCGAAGGATATCGCGGCATCACCCACATCCTGCTGAAAGTGGACGAAGAACTGCTGAACAACTGGAAAGACCTGTCCGCCCGCCTGGAAGAGCAGAAAACTGATGCTGATTCTGAACCGACTGACGCAGAAGCCACACCCACCGATCTGGAAAACGCCGAAACCGAGGCTCCCGCTGAACCGACAGCCACACCGGCACCCACGCCCGAACCTGTAACCCAGGAGATGGTTGATGCCGCTGAAAAGGCAATCCTGGACAGCGTCCAGTCCACCGTGGACGAGATCAATACCAAGCTGGCCGCCGGTGCCTCCTTTGATGACCTGATCAAGGAATACGGCACTGACCCCGGCATGCAGGATGACGCCACCCGTGCACAGGGCTATCCCGTCCACAAGGACAGCATCGTCTATGATTCTGCTTTCACCAATGCCGCCATGGCCCTGGAAAAAGTCGGTGATATCGGCAAGCCCTTTGTCAGCCAGTTCGGCGTTCATATCCTGCAGTACCTGAGGGACATCCCCGCCGGCGCAAAGGAACTGACCGATGAAATGAAGGCCGAATTCTCTGCCACCCTGCTCGAAGAAATGAGGACTTCCGCGCTGACCGATGCCATTGAACAGTGGGAAAATGAATCCACCATCGTCTACACCGAGGAAGGCGAAGCCTGGAAGATCCCTGCGGAAGGATTCACTGACGAGCCTTCAGATGAGGAAGCCGCTCCTGCCGAAGCTGATGCAGAAGCACCTGCTGAAGAGCCCGCTGCGGAAGCACCTGCTGAAGAGCCCGCTGCGGAAGCACCTGCTGCAGAAGAAGCTCCCAACCCCTGATGATATCAAAAACAGCAGGCCCCTCCGGCATACGCCGGAGGGGCCTTTTATGGTTCTGCTCTGCCCTTATCTTCCTTTTTTCTGAACAACAAAACGGTCCAGCGCAGCCAGGACGCCCGGCAGCAGAAACACAATCAGCAGGGTGGCGGAGATTGCGCCGCGGGAAATCGTCAGGCAGATTTCCCCGATAGCCGGATTCGCAAACACGTATCCCAGGATCCCGGCAGCAACAATCATAATCAGCGCGGATGTCAGTATCGTATACAGTGCGCCGTCATAAGCCCTCTGGACAGCCTCCTGCCGGTCGGCTGTCTGCCGTTTTTCCCGGTAATAGGAAGTGTAAAGAATGGCATAATCGATGGTTGCTCCCATGAGGATGCACTGCACCATAAGCAGCGCCAGGTAATACATGGCATTGCCGCTCAGGCCGATGAATGCCATGGTCAGGTAGATTCCGCACTGGACGGTCAGCACCAGGATCAGCGGGATAATCAGGGAACGGAAAGTCAATGCGACAACAATGAAGATCGCTGCGGCTGAAATCAGGGTAATCCGGTTCAGTTCCGCATCAAAGGTCTGCGCCATTTCCTGGTTCATCACGGAAGTGCCAATCAGCCAGGTTTCCCCTTCCAGCAGGCTTTGGCATCTTTCATTGATGTTTTCGATAAACGCCCGTGTTTCGGCGGAATCCTCCGGATAGAGCGTTGTCAGGACCACCCGGCCATAGTATTCGCCTTCCAGTTTTGCCGCGTTCTCCTCCAGCAGCTTTCCGGCCCCCGCGATCTGCTGTTTTGTCTCCTCATCAATCATGGACGCATAGCGGGGATCACTGACCACATGATCCTGCAGGAACGGAATCAGTTCCGGAAGCGTCAGGGCTTTGACGCTGAATTTTTTATTCTGCAGGGCATAGAGCTGATAGATCTTTTTGATGTCTGCTGCGTCCAGTCCGCCGCTCCCGCCGAAAAGCGCCGCCGCTTCCTCCGCGGTGTAGGCTTTGCCGATCGTATTGTAATATCCCGTAATACCGGTCACCTTTTCATCATTTTCCAGCGGAGCCATAACTTCTGCGATCCGGTCCCTGTCCTTTGTCTCATAGAGCAGCACCAGGGAGTGTTTCTCTTCAAAAACCTTTTCCACCGCGTTATTGGTCTGCAGCATATACAGGATATCCGTATTGTTCTTCAGGATGTATGCGCCTGCGAAAAGCACCAGGAACAGCACGGCGAATACCGGACCCTTCCGGACTATGAACCGGGCGTATTTTGCCATGGGGATTTTCAGCGCTTTTTTCCGTGTTTTCACGATCCATCTGTCACTCATCAGGATCAGGGAAGGCAGCACCGTAAAGATGCAGATCAGGCTGATTACCACGCCCTTTGCCAGGGCAAAGCCCATATCCGCGCCCAGCTTGAAGCTCATAAAGGCCAGGCAGAGCAACCCCGCGAAGGTGGTCAGCGAGCTGCCGGCCACAGCGGGAAATGCAGCGCGGATCGCCTCTTTCATGGCGGACAGGTTGTCCGCGGCTGTTTCCTTTTCCTGGGTATAACGGTTCAGCAGGATAATGGAATAGTCCATGGACAGCACCAGCTGCATGATGCCCACAATGGAATGTGTGTAATAGGAAATGCCGGGCAGCAGAACATTCGTTCCCAGATTGACAGCCACCGCGATACCGATGTTTACCAGAAAGATCACCGGTTCAAACCAGGAATGGCACATCATCAGCAGGATCAGCAGCACCAGGCCGACGGACACGATCACTATGTACAGTGGCAGGATGGGTACATTCGCTTCATGGATTTCCCCGCCCGTAGCCACACCTTTTGCGTCATACCGGTCATGCACTGCCCGGTACAGTTCCGCCGCTTCCTTTGAATGGCTGTCATGGTCTGTTGTCAGTTCATACAGGGTATATCCGTCTTTGTTGTAGTCCTCCCCCGGTTCCCATTCCACTGAGGAAACCTGCTCAAGCCCGGCGAACCATTCCCGGATTTCCTTCTTTTCCTCCTCTTCCAATCCGGAAAACATTACCCGGAGCCGCGAGGATTCCTCTGTTCCGAACTCCTGTTCCATCAGCTCCATTCCCTGCTTCATCCGGGAATCAGCCGACAGGTATTTCGTCAGGTCATAGTTGATATTCACCATACCGGCAAGCGGCAGTGACACCGCTGCCAGGATCAGAAAGAAACACAGCAGAATCTTTCTTTTATTCACCAGGAACGATGCAATGCTTTTCATGTCTGTATATTCTCCAATCCGGTTATTTCCTTTGTTTTCTGCCTCTTTTGCCGGTCAGGCCGGCTGTCTTGACAGTGGAGTTTTCATCCCTTTATAATGATAAAACAACAGATGTTGATAAAACAACCGACAGATGAGGATTGCCTGTCCTGTTTGTCAACATTTGGAAAAAATGTGTTGACCATCTCGGAAATTGTGAGGACGAAAGGACATGGAAAAAAAGGAAGACCGCCGGGTCACCATGACAAAGCGGATGCTGAAAGACGCGCTGACGGAGATGCTCCGGGAAACGGATATTTATCATGTATCCATCCGGGAGCTTTGCCAGCGTGCCGATATCAACCGCACAACATTTTATAAGTATTACGGAAACCAGTTTGACCTGCTTGCGGACATGGAAAACGATATGCTGGAATTCCTTTCAGAGACCATCCGCGTCTACGCCTCAAACCAGAAGATCATCATCCGGACCGTCTGCGAGTACCTGGAAACCCATCTGGAATTTGCCCGGCTGATCATCAACAACAACGTAGACCCGCTGTTCCCGCAGAAGATTTTTTCCCTGGAAGTCCTGCAGGAAGCAGTTCTGGAAAGATACCGGCAGAATGAAGCCGCGCAGGAATACCTCTTCAATTACCTGATATACGGTGCCTACCGCGTCATCAGCCTGTGGCTGAACAAGGAACAGCGGGAACCTCCGGAACAGATCGCCCAGCTGCTCATGCGCTTCACCCAGCTGGAATAATACCGTTTCTGTTTACGAAAAAAAGGAGCTGTGAAAAATTCACAGCTCCTTTGAATTGGCTTTTGCTCAGGCTTCCTCGCCCCGGCTGCGTGCCTTGGCCCGCAGGGAGTGATCCAGCTGGCGCTTTCTCATCCGCAGGCTCTTCGGCGTAATCTCCAGCAGCTCATCGTCATCAATGAACTCCAGGCATTCCTCCAGGGACAGGGGATGCACAGAGATCAGGCGCATGGCATCTTCGGAAGCGGAAGCGTTGCGCATGTTGGTCACGTGCTTGGCCTTGCAGACGTTGCACACCAGATCGCCCGGGCGGGCATGCTGGCCGCAGATCATGCCGGCGTAGACGTTCTCGCCGGCGCCGATGAACAGCGTACCGCGTTCCTGGGTGTAGAACAGGCCGTAGCTGGTGGAAACGCCCGTCTCGAAGCAGATCAGCGCGCCGGCGTTGCGGTGCGGGATATCGCCCTTCACAGGCTCGTAGCGTTCAAACACGGAGGACATGATTCCCTCGCCCCGCGTGTCCGTCATGAACTCACTCCGGTAACCGAACAGGCCCCGGGAAGGCACCAGGAACTCCAGGCGGACCCGGTCCAGGCCGCTCATATGCTCCAGTGTGCCGCGGCGGCGGCCGATCTTCTCGATGACTGCACCGGCGGATGCCTGGGGGGTGTCAACGATCAGCCGTTCAATGGGCTCGCACTTGACCCCGTCAATCTCCTTGTAGATAACCTTGGGCTTGCTCACCGCAAACTCATAGCCCTGGCGGCGCATGTTCTCGATCAGGATGGACAGGTGCAGTTCACCGCGGCCGCACACCTCAAAGGAGTCAGTGGTGCTGGTATCATTCACCCGCAGGGAAACGTCTGTCTGCAGTTCCTTCATCAGGCGTGCCCGCAGGTGACGGCTGGTCACATACTGGCCTTCACGTCCCGCGAAGGGGCTGTCATTGACGGAGAACGTCATGGTCACCGTGGGCTCGGAAATCTTCACAAAGGGCAGGCCTTCCACGCAGGAAGGATCGCAGACCGTATCGCCGATGGAGATATCCTCCGCGCCGTACAGCGCAACAATATCGCCCATGCCGGCTTCGGTGGCGTTCACCCGCTTCAGGCCGTCATACAGGAACAGGCCGCCAAGCCGCCACTGGGGGCTGGTCACACCGGTCTCCAGGTTGGTATGCACCACATTCATACCTTCGGTAAAGGTACCGCGCACAATACGGCCCACGCCGATCCGGCCCACATACTCGCTGTAGTCGACGGTGGAGATCAGCACCTGGGCAGGACCTTCCGCGTCGCCTTCCGGAGCAGGAATATACTTCAGGATTGCGTCAAACAGCGGACGCAGGTCCGTTCCGGGCTGTTCCAGGTCCAGGGTGGCCGTTCCCTTCCGGGCGGACACGTACAGGATCGGATTCTCGATGGTGCTCTCATCCGCTTCCAGGTCGATCAGCAGATCCAGGATCTCGTTAACCACCTCGTCGCAGCGGGCATCGGGGCGGTCGATCTTGTTGATCACGATCAGGACCTTCAGTTTCAGCTCCAGGGCCTTCTTCAGCACGAAGCGGGTCTGGGGCATCGGGCCTTCAAAGCTGTCGATCAGCAGCAGCACGCCATCCACCATTTTCAGGACACGTTCCACCTCGCCGCCGAAGTCAGCGTGGCCGGGTGTGTCAACGATGTTGATCTTGTGGCCCATATAATGTACAGCTGTATTCTTGCTCAGGATCGTGATGCCGCGTTCCCGCTCCAGGTCGTTGGAGTCCATAACGCGGTCCACGGTCTGCTGGTTTTCACGGTAAACGCCGCCCTGCTTGAGCATCTGGTCCACCAGGGTGGTCTTGCCATGGTCAACGTGCGCGATAATAGCTATATTTCTGATATCTTCCCGAATCATATTAAATCTCCCTGATCGCCCTGCGATCAATCTGTCTCCTCGTCTTAAACCAATAATTGTTAATTGTAAATTGTTTTACCGCTCCGCCGTTTCCTTCAGTTCCAGTCCTTCGTTGTTCTCCGTGGCCAGCCGGATGCTCCATTCGTTTTCGAACAGCAGCACGTCACGGCCATGGCTGTCTTTCGCACGCCCGGAGGTCGAAGTCAGCTTCAGGTCCTCAACAGGCTTGGGCGTTTTGGATACCCAGCGGACATGGCGGAAGGGCATGCCCTCCATCACGATTTCCGTCTGGTACTCGGTCCGCAAGCGGTGCTCCAGCACTTCAAACTGCAGCACGCCGACCACGCCGACGATGAACTCTTCCATGCCCGTTTCTGTACGGGTGAAAGTCTGGATCGCACCTTCCTCAGCCAGCTGGCTGATGCCCTTCTGGAACTGCTTGCGCTTCATGCTGTCCATCGGGCGCACGCGGTTGAAGAATTCCGGTGCGAACACAGGAATATTGGCGTAATGTATCTTCGGTCCGGTGGACAGCGTGTCCCCCAGCCGGTATATCCCGGGGTCGAACAGGCCGATAATGTCGCCTGCCCATGCCTCCTCCACCGCTTCGCGCTCATCCGCCATGAACTGCTGCGGCTGTTTGAGCGCCACGGGTTTGTTAGTCCCGGAATGCCAGACTTCCATGCCTTTTTCGAAGGCACCGGAAACAATCCGCATAAAGGCGAGACGGTCCCGGTGGGCCGGGTTCATGTTCGCCTGGATCTTGAAAATAAATCCAGAGAAATACGGTTCCTCGGGGTTCACAATCCCGGTGTCGCTTTCCCGGGGCAGGGGCGGCGGCGTGAAGGACAGGAACCGGTCCAGGAAGGGTTCCACACCGAAGTTGGTTACGGCGGATCCGAAGAACATGGGCGTCAATTCGCCAGCCCGGACTTTTTCCAGGTCAAAAGCATCTCCCGCCTCATCCAGCAGCTCGATTTCCTCCGCCAGGCGGTCCCGGTAATGTTTGTCCAGCGCTTTTTCCAGTGCCGGATCATCAATGCCGATGTCGGTCTTCTCAACCATGGTCTTGCCGTGATCCCCGCCGGTGTACAATTCCACCGTCCGGGTATCCCGGTGATATACGCCCTGGAAGTCACCGTCCACACCGATCGGCCAGTTGATCGGGCAGGAGCGGATGCCCAGCACCTGTTCCAGTTCCTCCATCAGGGAGAAAGGATCCTTGGCCGCACGGTCCATCTTGTTCACGAACGTAAAGATCGGGATGTTCCGCATGCGGCAGACCTTGAACAGTTTGATGGTCTGTGCTTCAACACCCTTGGCGGCGTCCAGCAGCATGACCGCGGCGTCCGCGGCCACCAGCACCCGGTAGGTATCTTCCGAGAAGTCCTGGTGTCCGGGTGTATCCAGGATGTTGATCCTGTATCCGTCATACACAAACTGCATTGCGGAGCTGGTAACGGAAATGCCGCGCTGCTTCTCGATCTCCATCCAGTCGGAGGTCGCATGCTTGTCTGTCTTCCGGGCCTTGACACTGCCTGCGCTGCGGATTGCTCCGCCGTAAAGCAGCAGTTTCTCCGTCAGGGTCGTTTTACCTGCGTCAGGATGGGAGATAATGGCAAAGGTGCGCCGCTTCTCCACCTCTTCGTGCAGAAGCGTCCGGAATTCCTGGGAATCTCTGGCTGGCAGCATGTCGTTCCTCCCTCTTAGCAGGCTGAAAAATGAGGCCTGTACGGACCGTCCGGTCCGCACGGCACAAAACACTGTATTTTATATCTGATAGGCTTTATTTGTCAAGGGTTAGCGAATCCGGACGCGATGCGTCCGGATTCGTCAATTCACAATTATAAATACCTGTATCCTCTTTTTCGCAATGCAGGCAATTTGACGCCGGATACTCTCTGCTTCCACTACAGCCGGATATGCGAATCATCCTGACACTATCTCATTATGAATTATGAATTGTGAATTATGAATTATTTTTCCACGCTCCAGTTGTCCATATCAAAGACGTTTTCTCCCCGGAAGGTAATCCATACCGGATCTGAAAAGAAAGTGCCGTTATTAGTGGAGATAGCCCATTCCGATTCCACCAGGTGCTGTTCCGGTACGTTCTTCCCTTCCCCGTCCACCGGGTTTCCGGTAAAGGGGTTCACCGGATCAGAAATCAGGCCGTCAAAGGCAATCACCGGGGTATCCGCATTGGTCATGAAGCGGTTATCCGTCGTAAATCCCGTCGCACCGAAATCCTTGACCATCAGCAGGGGATTGTAGCACATGGTATCTGTCCACTGTTCCGGGGAATACGCCCCGGAAGATGCCAGTTCCGGATACTTCTCCCGCAGGTCGTTTCCGAACAAGCCCAGGTAGCAGCCATGGTCGGATACCACAATGATCCGGGTATTGTCCCAGACCCCCTGTTCCCGCAGTTCGTCGAACCATTTTCCCAACAGCAGGAAGGCCGACATATCCCCGTGATAGTGGATCTTCACCAGTTCAGAGGCTTCGGCCATGTCCAGTTCCTGCCCGTCGTCCGTCCGGCGGATCCTGTGTTCCGCTTCGTATTCCGTGTTGTCCACATTCCTGCGGGGTTCATAGTCTGGTTCCTGCAGCTGGATCACATTATGGGTCATCTCATTGGTCAGCATCAGGAAGGTATCCTTGGGTTCGTCTGTCACCTTTGTCATAATGTCCAGGTTCTTCATCACCATATAGGAGTTCATGAAATCCGCAGAAACCCCCAGCAGTTCAAAGCCCTCTACGCCTTCTGACCAGGCGCCGGGTTCCAGGTACATTCCCCAGTCATAAACCATCCCCTGCAGAGCTGCAGGCGCGCAGCGGAACAGGCTGTAGCAGAACAGGTTCCGGTTCCGGACCCGGTCCAGCTCCTCCAGGGTCTTTTCCTTGTATTCGTTATAGGTTCCGATCGTGTTATAGGTGCGGATCTCCGGATACTCGTCATAGATGCTCATGTCCGGAATCCACTGGTAGTTGGCATAGGGTGCGTCGCAGACCGTCACCTCATATCCTGCCTCCAGGAAATTCAGCGGCATCACCTTCAGGGCCTCATTGTGTTTGTCCTTCAGGCTCAGGTCTCCCCGTTTCTCCAGCCCGTCCGGGTTGTACTCATACCCGCCGTACAGGGCCGGTGCGGCAATGTTGGTATGGTAACCATAACTCAGGGTATTTGGATACCAGGTAAATCCGTCAAACTGTTCCCTCAGTTCCGGTTTCTCGTTCAGGAAGTAAGGCACAAACCCGCTGATTGTCCGGTCCAGCATGATCACCATCACGTTCTTCCCTTCCCGGCTCAGGGTAAACGCTGCCTTCTCCCCGGTCTGCCGGGCCGCGGACGCGGCGGTATCCTTCACACCGCTGTGGATGGTGTTCACATTGATTACTGACATCACCGTCAGGGCCACACAGCCGTACAGCGTGGCCAGGCGGAGAACCAGCGGCCATTTCTTCCTGATCAGCACAATCGCTCCCGTAATCACCGCAAGCACCGCCAGATTCAGTAGCACCGTCCCGATGCCCGGTGTGCTGAAGGCCTCATACCGCAGTTCAGAGGAGATAATGCCGTAGTTCTTGCCGAAGAACATGTAATCCGCGGCGGACCAGGCGGCAACAACGGTCATGAACAGGGTATACTTCTTCCGTGCTTTCGGGGACAGCAGCAGGCCATACACCAAACCCCAGACCAGGAAAGCCCCTGCCCCCATCATTCCGGAATACAGCAGGTATCGGGCGGGATCGTGGTAATAGTGGACGTCCGCGAACTCCTGGGGAGACGCCGCGATGATCTCGGAAGGAATCAGCAGGCCCGTCAGCACCGACAGATACAGGCCCAGCAGCGCCAGCAGGATCCGGTTGTTCCGGTCTGTCTTCCGCTGTTTAGCATTCAGGGTCATGGGCGTATAACCAAGGCCGGTAAACCGCCGGATCACGGCAAATACAGCATATCCGGCCCAGAACAGAATCAGTCCGCCATGAATCCCCAGGGCGCTCAGCAGCCCGAAGGATTCGGCCGGGAAAGATTCCGTTTTCTCGATCCAGTACCAGGATGCTGCCAGGCACAGGACCTGAAGCAGCAACTGCGGAACAAACCGCTTTTCCTTCCGGTATTCAGCAAAGTTCCGGGGACGCAGCGGCGTTGCCAGCAGGCATACGATCAGGCTCACACCAAGGATCGCTGTAATAGGGCTGGCAGGCAGCCGGAGAATCAGGGTGCATACCATTTCATAGAACAGCTCCGCCGGGCCGATCACCAGCCGGAGCAGGATATCCGTCACGCTCATTTGTCAGTGCTCCTTTCAGGAACAGGCTTTTTCTCTTTTCCGGGCAGCAGCATCGCTGTAAGAAGCAGCACAAACGGAATCAGCATATAGTGATACCGTCCGATGCTGGTGCCGGCCATGTGCCAGGCTGTGGTAACCAGGATTATCGTAAGCATCAGCCCGGCAGCTCCGCCGCCCGGTTTCCGCCAGCTGTACAGCAGGACCGCAATCAGTGCAGCCAGGCATGCCGTCCAGCTGAAGCCTGCCATCCGGCGCCAGCCATCCCATGCGTCGGTTCCTTCCAGCGAAAAGATGGAATACCGGCTCTCGTACCAGAGTGAGCCTCCCTTGCGCAGGAACATCAGCAGCTTCTCCGTGAAAGTATATCCTCCGAACCGCTCCAGCGCTTCTTTCCGGAAGACAGCGTCCGCCTCCTCCGGGCTGCAGGCATCGATCACCTCAATGCAGCGTTTTGATTTCTCTTCTGTCCATTTGCCGCCGCTTTCCAGGTCCAGGCCCTCATACAGGGACCAGCCCAGTCCGCTGACCGGCCGTTCCTCCGCGAACAGGTCCGCCTTGAGTACCTGGTGTCCGCAAAGCACCAGGGCAGCACCTGCCAGCAGTGCCAGCAGACACAGGCTTTTCCGTCTCACCGGCTGTCCCGGTTCTTTTTCCCGCAGCAGATAAATCAATGCAGCAGCAAGAATCACATACGCGTTCGGCCGGATGCAGGCCGAGAACGCCAGCACCATGCCTCCCGCGCCGCAGCACAGCGCACAGGCCGCCGGTTTCCTGTGCCGTCCGGCCAGGATCAGCAGCAGTCCCGCCAGTGCGGTGAACATTGCTGCCGCCTCAATTCCCGGGATATTGCTGTAAAACACATTCTCCGGCAGCAGGGCAAATACCGCCGCCGCTGTAAAAGCCCTCAGCCCGGAAGTAAGCTGTCTTCCGACACCATATACCAGCAGCACATTGCTGATATTCAGAATCTCCGCGAAAACCACCAGCGTCATGGCTGTCGTCCCGAACAGGCGCATCACCAGCCCGGTCAGCACGGAATAGGTCACCGCGTTCGGTGCCACTGTCAGCAGGTAATTGTCCATCTCCGGCCTGCCGTTCCCGGCATAATACTGCCCCATCCGGACATACAGCCCGTAATCCGAATCGATCCGGGGCGGTACTGCCAGTCCCCAGACAATCCGGGGAACCACCGCAAGGACCAGAAGGATCAGCAGGTTCCGGATTTCACTGCGGGAAAGAAGGGCACGGATCCGTTCTCTTCCGGCAATGTGCCTGGCTGCAAAGGAAATCAGCAGGATCAGCAGGACAAACACAGCGGTGTTTTTCAGCAGCTGGTCCATCGGGATCTCCCGTCTTCGCAGGTCCGTCTCCCCGATGAAGAACGCGATAAACAACAGTGCCGTGCAGAAAAAAACGATCTTCCGCACCCTGTCCTGTTTCTTTGCCCCGTTCATCCGGAATCCCTTTCTGCCCTTGGCAATCAAGCAATACAACAACCGGCTTATGTTATCACAGGTTATCCCCTGTGACAACCGGGACCGTAAAAACAAAAATTCGTCCTTTTGCCCATTCATGAAACGTGGTATACTGATTGAAAGTAACAGATCGGAGGACTTTTCGGCATGGCAGTATTTCACCGGGTCCTGTTGAAGCTCAGCGGCGAAGCCCTGAAGTCAGGAAAAGATATCTTTGATTTTGACAAGGTCAATGAAATCGCATCCGTCATCAAACGGATGCACGATATGGACGTGGAAATCGGCATCGTCATCGGTGCCGGCAATATCTGGCGCGGCCGTCAGGGCCCCGCAGCCAATATGGACGCCGTCACGGCTGACCAGATGGGCATGCTGGGCACGGTCATCAACTGCCTGTGCGTGGCAGATGCCCTGCGCAAAGCCGGGCTGGACGCCGTGGTGCAGTCCGCGGTGGACATGAACCGTTTTGCCGAGCCCTTCAACGCCATGGCCGCCCGCCGTCATCTTTCCGAAGGCCGCGTAGTGCTCTTCGCCTGCGGCACGGGTAATCCTTTCTTCTCCACAGACTCCGGCGTTGCCCTGCGCGCCGTTGAAATGGAAGTGGATGCGGTCCTGATGGCCAAGAACATCGACGGTGTCTATACCGCCGATCCGATGAAGGATCCCACAGCAACGCTGATTAAGGACATCTCCTATACCGAAGCGCTGGAAAAAGGCCTGAAGGTAATGGATGCCTCTGCCTTCGCCCTCTGTGCGGAGAACAAGGTCCCCATGGTCCGCGTCTTCGGCCTGGACGATCCGGAAAACCTGATCCGGGTTCTGGAAGGCAGCGACATCGGCACCTTCGTCCATCCCTGATTCTCATCAGATAAAAACAGCGGGATGCTTTCGCATCCCGCATTTCTTATGCCTTTATGCAGCCTTGTGCCGAAGCTGCTGCTGACGCTGTCCTGCCTGGACCGTCGTTGCGCCTGCGCCGATCGCGTGCTCGGTCTTGGCCCAGTGTGCCTGGTCACGGTACTTAATCAGGCCGTATACCTGGCTCACAAACCCGACGTACAGGTTGATCACATAAGCTGCCACAGTCACCGGAATCGACTTCACGCTGAAACGGATTCCGTTGTCCCGGTAATCCGCATAGTAGAACAGGAAGAAGAACCCGTAGGTGAAGAACAGCACACCGTAGATGATCTGTCCCAGGGACATGGTGAACATCGGCCGGCTGGGATCGATCAGGCTGAGCAGTCCGGAAAGGAATGTCTGCAGCAGCAGGATCACATAAACGCTGCCGCTGTACATATGCGTCAGAACGCTCATGAATTCCCAGATGCTGACCCTGCCGTACCGGATGGACCGGAGCAGGTTGCCTGTCTCATGAAGCGTCACATACCAGCGGCCCTGGCCCCAGCGGATCTTCTGCCGGACAGTGGCCTTCAGGGACGTGGGCTTTTCATCATACACACGGGTAAAATGATTCCACAGGATCCGGCGGCCTTCGAGCGTGGCCTCCACCTGCATCTCAAAGTCTTCCGTCAGGGAACGGGTAGTCCATCCGCCCCGCCTGTACAGGTAGGAAGTGGACATGGCAAAGCCGGTTCCGCCGATACCACAGTTCAGGTTCAGGCGGTTTTTTGCCAGGCCGAAGAACCGGTTTGAAATGGTAAAGTTGGTGTAGTCGATCCAGGCGACTGCGCCTTTCTTGTTCTTCACACCCAGATAGCACTGGATAAAGTCCGGCTTTTCCTTGTCCAGGTACTGGCTGTTGACTTCCCGGAACATATTGGTGTCCATCAGGTTGTCCGCGTCAAAGATCATCATCAGGTCATAGCGGTTCTGATAATCACCGATTGCCAGCAGCGCTTTCTTGAGCGCAATAGGCTTGCCGGTCGGGGCATCAGGGGATTCCTTGCAGGTCTCGATCACATTCGCGCCGAGTTTCCTGGCCACATCCGCCGTATTGTCCGTGCAGTTGTCAGCAATGATGTAGAAATCATACAGTTCCTTGGGATAGTCCATCTCGCTCAGGTTCCGGATAATATCGCCAATGACTTTTTCTTCGTTGTGGGCCGGAACCAGTACCAGGAACCGTGATTCCGGGTCGTGATCCTTGTAATCCTTCTTCGCTCTTTTAAAACCGAAAAAGCCGACCACGATCTGATAGATCATGATAAAGGTCAGGAATGCGGTACACAGCCCGACCATCGTCTCCAGGAGTATCCTGATCAGCGTCACTCTCGTTCTCCTCCTCATACAGGGCACCCGCCCTGTTCACACACAAAGCACGCAACGCGCCTATTAAACACCACGGCGCGTTGTTTGTCAAGTTTTCTGATGTCCTTTTTCGTATCAGAATTGGGCTGTAAGCGTTGTCTTTCCGTTCAGTACAGCGGACTGCAGATGTTCCCCGCTGTATACAAGTTTCAGAGAGAAGAACGGGATCCCTTCATCCAGCAGACGGTGGAATATCCGGTCTCCTTCCCACTGGGGCAGTGCGTCCAGTTCGGCTTTCTTCAGCCAGACCAGTTCGCCTTCGTCGCAGTCCGTCAGTTCGCCTGTGTATTCATCCGAGGTAAACAGGTGCATCCGCTCAGTCGGGTACTCGTCGCTGACAAAGGTGACAATGCCCCGGTACCGCCAGGAGGCCAGGGTCAGTCCGGTCTCCTCGCGCACCTCGCGGATTGCGCAGTCCTCCGGACTCTCCCCTTCTTCAAAGCGGCCGCCAATGGCGATCCACTTGTCGTGGTTCATATCGTTCTTCTTCCGCGTCCGGTGCATCATCAGCACCTCATCGCCGCGGTAAAGATAACACAGGGTGGAATCAATCACAGCAGTGCCCTCTGGATCTTGCCGGATACCGTCTTGGGAAGCTCATCCCGGAATACGACGATCCGGGGATACTTATACGGCGCGGTATGCTGCTTGACGTAATTCTGGATTTCCTTCTTCAGCTCTTCCGTGGGCTCCGTACCCTTGGTCAGCACGATGCTCGACTTGACCACCTGGCCGCGGACTTCATCC
>JAEEGL016297645.1_pt1 | contig 16967 bp, 22 predicted proteins | sample 9134231 | NCBI WGS metagenome assembly JAEEGL01 (sample SAMN16246548, study PRJNA631951) | gut metagenome | biome: gut microbiome; feature: rumen; material: fiber-attached | host: Bos | place: Iran: Karaj | collected 2018-10
CATCGGCTGCGCCGGCGGCGGGTCGAACCTGGGCGGGCTCATCGCGCCGTTCATGGGCGAGAAGCTGCGCGGCGAGGCGGACTACCGCATCGTCGCCGTCGAGCCAGCGAGCTGCCCGTCGTTCACGCGCGGCAGGTACGCCTACGACTTCTGCGACACGGGCCGCATCTGCCCGCTAGCGAAGATGTACACCCTTGGCGCGGACTTCATACCGTCCGCGAACCATGCGGGAGGTCTCCGCTACCACGGCATGAGCTCGACACTGTCGGAGCTCTACGACCAGGGGCTCATGTCCGCCGTCAGCGTGAAGCAGACGGACGTGTTCGCGGCCGCGCAGTACTTCGCGCGCACGGAGGGCATCCTCCCCGCGCCGGAGTCGAGCCACGCGATCCGCGCGGCGATCGACGAGGCCGTGAAGTGCCGCGAGGAGGGGAAGGCGGAGACGATCCTCTTCGGGCTCACCGGCACCGGCTACTTCGACATGACGGCCTACCAGGCGTACAACGACCACACGATGGGCGACTACATCCCGACGGACGAAGACCTCGCCGCGTCGTTCGCGAAGCTCCCCAAGGTCGGCTGAAGAAGAGGAGGAATCCCGATGAACAAGGCGCTGGAAAGGTATCTGAAGGAGGGGGGCAAACTCGGCTCGCTCGCGAAGCGCCCCAGGAAGCGCGCCGCGACGGAGGCCTTTCCATGCGACCCTGCGGACGTGTTCGACAGGCAGGTGACGGCGCTTGCGACGCGCCTTGGGCGCATCGGCGCGAAGGACGTCGTCATCGGGATTTCCGGCGGGCTCGACTCCGCCCTCTGCCTCCTCGCCGCGTACGGCGCGTTTGCGTCGCTCGGACTCGACAAGTGCGGCATACACGTCTATACGATGCCAGGCTTCGGGACGACGAAGCGGACGAAGGGCAACGCCGACCTCCTTTGCGAGGGGCTCGGGCTCGAGCTGGAGACGATCGACATCACGAAGGCGTGCCGCCAGCACCTGAAGGACATCGGACACGACGGGAAGACGCCCGACGTCACGTTCGAGAACGCGCAGGCGCGCATGAGGACGATGATCCTCATGGACAAGGCGAACATGGTCGGCGGGATTGTCCTCGGGACGGGCGACATGAGCGAGATAGCGCTCGGATGGTGTACGTACAACGGCGACCACATGTCGATGTTCGGCGTCAACTCGGGCGTCCCGAAGACAGTCGTCCGCAAGGTCTGCGACCTGTGGGCGGACGCGGTGCTGGACGGAGCGGACGCGAAGAGCCCGCTCCGGAAGTCCGCGAAGGCCCTGAAGGACATCGTCGCGACGCCCGTCTCGCCGGAGCTGGTGAAGGGGCAGAAGACCGAGGACAAGATCGGCCCATACGAGCTCCACGACTTCTTCATCTGGAACTTCGTCGTGAACGGGCTCGACCGCGCGGACCTCCTGGCGGCGGCCAAGAAGTTCTTCAAGGGCGTATATCCGGTCGCGCTCATCAAGAAGACGCTCGACACGTTCCTCTCGCGGCTTGTCTCGCAGGCGTTCAAGCGCAACTGCGCGCCGGACGGTATCAAGGTGTTCCCGTTCGACTTCTCGCCGGGCGGCTGGTGGATCCCCTCCGACCTCCCGCGCAACATCCTCTGACGCCGCCACGTTCTGCTGCGGCTGTAGCCCGGGCCGTAACCACGGAGTTACGGAAAAATGGTATAATATGCGGTGACGCGATGATGGAAACGACATCAGAAGACGCGCAAGTGAAGTATTCGGCTGCATACTCCACGGGCGCGGAGCGTGTCTTTGTTTTTCTACGGGGGTGGGCGTGCGCCGGCATTCCCACCGCCAACGGGAGTGATGTAAGTTGAAACGATTTGATAAACCGATACTGGTCACAAGGCCGTATCTGCCGCCGATTGAAGATTTCAAGCGGGGGTGCGAGGAGATATGGGCTAACCAGTGGTTGACGAACAACGGGCCGATGCTGCAGCGCTTCCAGAAGGAGCTGTCGCGGTATCTCGGCGTGCCGGAGACGAATCTCGCGCTGTTCAACAACGGGACGCTGGCGCTGGAACTGGGCTACTATGCGATGGGGCTTTCGGGTGGCGATGTGATAACGACGCCGTTCACCTTCGTCGCGACGAGCCATGCGCTGAAGCGCATCGGGGCGAATCCCGTCTTTGCGGACGTCGACCCGGAGGCGATGTGCCTTTCGCCGGAGGCGGCTGAGAAGTTGATCACGCCGAGGACAAAGGCAATTGTGCCGGTGCATGTATATGGGAATGTGTGCGATGTAGAGGGATTTGAGAGATTGAGCGAGAAGTACGGGGTGAAGATCATATATGATGCCGCGCATGCGTTTGGGATTTTCAACCACGGAATACACGGAACACACGGAAAGGGTGTAGAAGAGAGCAGGAAGAGCATCGGGGCGTGTGGCGACATGAGCATGTTCTCGTTCCATCCGACGAAGCTGTATCATTCGTGCGAGGGTGGGTTGCTGGTGTTCAAGGATGAGAAGGTTCAGGAGAAGTTGTTTGAGCTAAGGAACTTCGCGATTCACGGCGAACTAAGCTGCACGGACGTCGGCTCGAACGCAAAGATGAACGAACTCCAGGCGCTGATGGGGCTGGAGTGCTTGAAGAAGATAGACGAGTTGTTGGATTATCGTCAGAAGATTTACGATACGTATGCAGAGGTCTTCGCAGGTTGTGAGGAAGTGATACTTATCCCGCACTCGCAGAACAAGGCGTATGTTCCGGTCTTGTTCAAAGACTTTGCCACCCGTGAGCGAGTGTATAAAGAGTTGAAGGAGAAATGTAACGTATTCTCTCGACGGTACTTCTATCCACTTCTGACAGACTTCGCGCCTTACTCCTACGCGAAGGGGACTTGTCCTGTTGCTGAGACCTTGGCTTCGCGCGTCTTGACACTGCCAACCTATTACCGCTTGCAGATTGAAGATGTCAAGGCGATTGCAGAGAATGTGATGGAGATTGTTGGTTGAACGCTGCGTCGGATGAGAATTGGTGAAATAATGGAGGAGTCGGACAAGTCAAATTTATCTGCGGGGATGCGCAGTAGTAATATTGAATTGTTGCGTATTGTAGCGATGCTCGCCATCGTCGCTCATCATTATGTTGTAAACTCTACGGTGTGGGAATTGTTCGATCCTGTCCGTCCAACGGCCAATTCGATTTTCCTCCAACTCTGGGGTATGTGGGGAAAGACGGCAATAAATGTTTTTGTTTTGATTACGGGTTATTTCATGTGTCAAAGCAGGTTGACAGCGAAACGTTATATGAAAATTCTTCTTCAGATCATTTTCTACTCATGGGTGATGTGGTTCGTTCTTGCAGCTTTCGGCTATGAGCATTTGAGCTTGGTCGGAGCGGTAAAACGATTGTACTGCCATTACATTCTTACATGTCAGGACAATGGCTTCGTTCCGGCGTTCATGTGGATGTATCTTCTTATACCAGCTTTGAACGTATATTTACGAGGTGCGTCTAAAAAGAATCTATATGGCACAATCGGAGTTCTAGTTGTAATGTTTTCGTTGTGCGGGACGATCCTCAACGCCAATGTCTATCATCATGTGTTTTGGTATGCGACATTGTATCTGGCTGGCGCTGCAATTAGGATGTATCCGTTCCAATGGATGAATTGTAACAAAGTTTGCGCTTGCCTTCTGACTATTTCTGTTGTGGCGGCATGGTGCAGTGTGGTTGGCCTGGATTTCATGGCGCAGTGGTTGGGGCGTCCAACAAGATCCCCCTACTTTTTCGTGTCTGATTCACACAAGATGCTGGCCCTGTCAACGGCGTTGTTTATGTTTCTTGTGTTCAAGAATTGGAAAGTACCGCAATCGCGGTTTGTCAATGCGGTTGCCTCTACGACATTTGGTGTTTTGCTCATACACGCAGCAACGGATGGAATGAGAAAATGGCTGTGGCAGGATTTCATAAACGTTCCATGTGCGTATTCGTTTTCGCTGCCGGCATTGGTTGCATATTCGGTTGTGGCGATGATTGGGGTGTTTGCGGCCTGTTCCGTATTGGATTATTTTCGGATAAGGTTTCTAGAACGCCCTCTATTCGGGTATTTAAAGAACCACGGAATCCGTTGAACAACATATACTGAGGCCTTTTCGGTAAACACATACAAGACTATTTGCCCAGATGCAGCGCGGTGTCCATTTTCCGAGGACATCGCCAACCGCATCCTGTGCCTGCCGCTGTACTATAAGTTGCCGACAGAAGATGTCAAGTCGATTGCGGAAGATTTGGTTGAATTCCTAAATTAAGGAGGTTAGGATGTCGAAAGTCTATATCAAGAGGTTTGGGCCGATAGAAGATGGTGCTGTGGATACTGATGGATGGATAGATTTTGCTAAAGTTTCAGCATTTTGTGGCCCACAGGGCAGTGGTAAAAGTACAGTTGTTAAAGTTTTTGCATTTTTCACATGGCTAGAGAAAGTGTTGACTCGCGGTGATCATAAAGAATCTACATGGCTACAGAAAAATAAGTTCCCAAAGGAGTTCAGAGACTTTCATAATGTGTCAGACTATTTCCGTAAGGGTACGATTCTTCGTTATAGAGGATTGTCATATGAGTTTGACTGGGAGAATGACATTTTTTCTTTAAAGAAAACAGGTGTTGGGACGAACTATATGATCCCAAAGATCATGTACGTCCCTGCTGAACGTAATTTTATGTCGGTTATTGAAGCTGTGGATCAAGTTAAGAATATACCCTTAAATCTTAAAACAATGATTCGAGAATTCCTTGAGGCATGCAAGTATTTCTCGGGAGGTATAAACATCCCTGTGCCTGGTTTCTCGTTTGTTTATGATAAGCTTAATCGGATAGGGAAGATACGGCTAGATAATGGAGGCGAGGTTCGTTTGTCCGCAGCATCAAGTGGACTCCAGTCGATAATGCCATTGTTTCTGGTGAGTGAATACCTTTTTAGGCAGCTGATCGAGGAGAAAGATCCGTCAAAGAACATGAGTTTGGAGACGTACCGGCGGATTATGGATGAGGTGTTTGTAAAGTTGTCGGTTGAAGAACTTCCAGAGGCAATGCTACAAGGTCTGTCGCAATACAATGCAGCTCTGACGCGCCGGTTTATAAACATTGTAGAAGAACCAGAGCAGAATTTGTTCCCTACATCTCAGGCGCGGATATTATTCAAGCTTCTAGAATATGTCAAGGGGAGTGAACAGTTCCATGATAACCAACTTGTATTGACAACGCATAGCCCATACATAATCGAATATTTGCAGCTTGCAACCTTGGCGGCAGAAAAACCTGAAGTAATGGTAACTAATGCTAAGCTTGCTTCTGGGCTTACGGAGAGATCCCTTGTCCGCAAGGAAGACGTGTTTCTTTACGAAACATTCAGCGACGGGACTATTAGAAGGCATGTGGGTGAAGACGGATTTCTTCCTGACGCGAATACGCTTCACAAAGTTTTTGAATGTATTTCCGATGACTGCGCTTCCATATTAGAATGGCAAGATAGACAGATTTAAGATGATTGATTTCTTAAATAATCACGATGGACTCTGCAAGTCCATTTCGTTAGACGGCTTCTGGATTTGTGACGATGACTTACATCCTTATGCATATTTGGATGTTTTATCGTCTGCCAGAGGATGCAGAGTCCTGAATGGCGCGATGAAAAGGCTAGTGTTCCGACCTGTCGATAAGGCCCTTTACAGTAACGCAGATCATTGCCGTTGTGACGCTTTATTGCGTACGGACAATATGGATCAGTTTTATTTTGTGGAACTTAAAGACTGGGTGGTGTCAGGATGGTATAAGCATGGTATAGAACAGTTAGAGACGACGATAGAGGATTTCCGGCAGTCGCACCCTGGAGTTTTAGATGCCGCAAAGTATCGCTCTGCATATGTGGTTAATATACGGAAACATAAATTTGTACGGACCCACATTGAGACAATGAGAAATTTTGTACGCAAGTATCATGTGCTTTTACGTGAAACACAACCAATTGAGATACGCTGATATGAAACAAAAAGAACTTGTGTTCTCGCGCCGCTATTTTTATCCGCTCTTGACTGATTTCGCGCCGTATGGGTATGGGAAAGACACTTGTCCTGTTGCTGAAGATTTGGCTTCGCGGGTGCTGACGCTTCCGACATACTACGGTCAGCCGCTTGAGGGTGTCAAGGAGATTGCTGATAATGTAAAGGGGATGGTAATTCGATGAAAAAAAACTTATACATCATTGGGGCTCGTGGATTTGGACGTGAGTTGGCTCTTGAATTACCGAGCTGGAATGGTTTTTGCGAGCATTATGATATCAAGGGATTTCTAGATGACAAGGCTGATGCTCTTGACGGGTTTACTGGTTATCCGCCCATAGTGTCTTCGGTCGAGGCCTTTATGCCAGATAAGGACGATGTCGTGGTTTGTGGATTAGGTGCGGTAAAATGGCGCAAAAAGTATATAGAACTACTTCTCGAAAAAGGATGCCGGTTTGATACTTTCCTTGCGCCAACTGTAAGAGTGAAGGCAACAGCTAGAATAGGTATGGGTGTTGTTGTGCTAAGTAATTCAGGTGTTTCTGCAGATGTAGTAGTTGGTGATTTTGTACTCTGTCATCCAAATGTAACACTTGGCCATGACACAAAGATTGGTAGTCATGCAGTTCTGGAGAATGGTGTGTTTTGTGGAGGCTTTGTGGAAGTAGGCTCTGCTGCTACTTTGCATACACGGGCGACAGTGCTTCCCCATTGCAAGATAGGCGAAAATGCTGTTGTGGGGGCTTGCAGTTGCGTAATTAGCAAGGTAAAAGCAGGAGTTACTGTATTTGGTAATCCAGCGCATAAGATTGTTATCTAAATAATCCAAGCGGAGAATACAATGGACATCAATACATTCATAGACAACTTTGCTGGGCAGTTGGATGAGACTCCAGCAGACCAGATTAAACCTGAAACGAACTTTCGAGACCTTGATGAGTGGAGTTCGCTTGTCGCGCTTTCCATTATCGCTATGGTTGATGAAGAGTACGGTGTTACACTGAAAGGGGCTGATATTAAGTCTGCTGTTACAGTGCAAGATTTGTATGATGCAGTAAAATCGAAAATGTGATAGTCTTAGAATGAGTTCATACAATCCATTTTCTCTTAGTGGCAAAACTATTCTTGTGACTGGTGCGTCATCGGGAATAGGACGAACTACGGCCATCGAATGTTCCAAGATGGGCGGACGAGTCGTTATAACTGGTCGAGATTCAAATAGGCTACAGGAAACTTATCAAGAACTTGTTGGTGTTGACCATGTGCAGGTTGTTGCAGATTTAACTGATTCGAAAGATGTTGACAGTCTAGTTGATTCTTGTGGAATATTGGATGGGCTCGTGCTTTGCGCCGGTATCGGCAAGATATCGCCGTTTCAATTTTGTACCCAGGATAAAATGAACGATGTTTTTGCAATCAATTATTTCTCGCCAGTCGAGTTGCTTCGCAGATTGGTTAAGAAGAAAGTTATTGCCAAATGCGGTTCGGTGGTTTTTGTTGCGTCGATCGGGGGATGCCCAGGTGGAAAGTTCACATATGGGAATGGGATATACGGAGCGTCCAAAGCTGCCTTGTGGTCTATGATGCGGTTTGCGGCCAAGGAGCTTGCGATAAGGAAAATCCGCGTCAATGGAGTCAATCCCGGCATGGTCGAGACAAATTTGATTAAACACGGCATAATCACCGATGAACAGCACAAGGCAGATATGGAGACCTATCCACTTAAAAGATATGGACAGCCCGAAGATATTGCGCATGGAATAGTCTATTTGCTCTCTGATGCAGCTTCTTGGGTGACTGGACATTCGCTAGTAATAGACGGCGGGTGTACAATCTAAAAGACAAACCAAATAGGAGTTGATGTAATGTCGGTTTCTACATATTCGCATGTTTCCGTTACTGGCTTAAAGACCGTTGTCCCCGCTCAATATGTGGACATTGATGACGAATTGGAATTCTTTGGAAATGATGCCGTTCGTCTTGCGAGGGAGAAAAAACAAGTTGGGTATGGCAGAAGGTATATTGCGGAAGCCGCAACAACCGTTTGCGATATGGCGTGTCACGCCGCCGAGTGTCTTATTAGTGAGATGTCGGTGGACAAAAGCGAAATAGATCTTTTGGTGTTTGTTAATCAGGCTCCAGAATATGTCGCGCCATGTGACGCATGTCTTGCTCAAGGGCGCCTTGGTTTGAGTAAATCATGCGCTGCGGTAGATTTGAACCTAGGTTGTTCAGGTTGGCCTTATGCGCTTATGACTGCTCATGCGTTGATGTCTAGCGGAGGCTTTAGGAAAGGCCTTGTGCTTGCGGGTGATGTGCCTTCGAGAAAAGCTGATAAGCAGAATCGGAAGAAAGTTCAGCTTTTTGGAGATGCAGCATCAGCAACGCTTCTTGAATATAATGCTGCAAAAGATATTAAGGCGACTTTTGTATGTGGTACCGATGGTGCTGGATGGGAAAGCTTGGTGTGTCCTTTTGGTGGAATGAGAAATCCCATAACGCATGAAGTTCTAGATTATTCCGCTGTGGATGCTTCTGGTAGCGTGTGGCATGCGATGCATTCAGTTATGAAGGGTGAGGATGTGTTTGCGTTTACGCTTGAGGTTGCGCCGAAACTCATTCGTGAGACGGTGGATGCAGCAGGTTGGCAGGTGGAGGATGTTGGGCTTTTTGCCATCCATCAGGCGAATAAGATGATTGTAAAGTCAATTGCCAAAAAAGCTAAATTACCGCCAGAAAATGCTCCTTGGGAGACTTTTTCAAAATATGCCAACAATTCTACAAATTCCGTGGTGACGGTTATATGCGATCAGCTTAACGGAAGAAAGGCAGACAAAGTGATAGCATGCGCATTTGGCGTCGGGTTGTCATGGGGGGCGGCTGCTCTTGATCTGAGTGGAATGTACAACGGTGGGATTTCTTTCTATGAGGAGCAAAAGAAGGTTGTAGGCGTTGGAGAGACGCTTGAGCATTATCGGAAGATATTCTGCGGCGAAATATGAGGTCTTAATATGGCATTCTTTCAATTTAATAATATCCGCGTGGGTGGCATTGCGTGTGCTGTTCCGGTCAATAAGATAGAAACGGAATTTTACAAGACTCTTTTTGGCGACGAAGAGGTCGAGAAATTCATGGCGATGACAGGTGTGCGCAGTGCGCATCGCACGCTTGAACATCAGACGACGAGCGATCTTGGTTTCAGAGCCGCGAGAGAGCTTCTGGCAAAGAAGGGCATATCGCCAGATGAAATCGGAGCATTGATATTCTCATCGCACAGCCCTGACTATCGCCGCCCGTCAACAGCGTTCGTTTTGCAGCACCGATTGGGAATCCCCAAGGAGTCAGTCTGTTTCGACATCAGCCTTGGGTGTTCGTCTCTTGTTGTGGGAATGCAGACGGCTGCTTCGCTAATGACCACCAGCGACATATCAAAGGCATTGGTAATTGTCGGTGATACGGCGGGGAAATCGGTCTATCCAAAAGACCGTAGCTCTGCCATGCTCTTTGGCGATGCGGGTGCGGTGATGCTTTTGGAGAAGACTGACGATTCAAATGATTCAATAAGCGGAATGATTCGTAGCGATGGTTCTGGCTATCGCTATATGATCGTTCCTGGCGGCGGGTATCGCAATCTTCATGCGAGCGAAGAGGTTGTGATGTGTGAGGACGGTAATCCACGATCCCTGATGAATTCTTTCATACAAGGTACATCGGTTTTCACATTTACGATTTTTGATGTCCCGAGGCTAATAAAGGATTTCTGGGCGAAAACGGGGACGGGGCCGGATTACTTTGATTGCTTTGCATTCCATCAAGCCAATCTTTACATTCTGAAGCAGATTGCCAAGAAGACTAAAATGGATTTCGCGAAGATGCCGATAACGCTTGATCGTTACGGAAACACATCCGGAGCATCGGCTATTGTTTCGATGTGTGACCGCTATGGCAACGATTCCGATTCAAAGAGGATCAAGGTGATGTCGTGTGGTTTTGGTGTTGGCATATCGCTAGGTGCAACAATGTTTGAGATTGGCACCGAAGACATCTTGCCGATTTTTGAGGACGAGGCAATATATGAGGATGGATTGATTACCAATCCAAACCAATTGTACGATAAGAAATGATAAAAGAGACCGTCCATGACCAAGACGAATATCTTTGACTATTTTGAGGCTACGGCGAAAAGGTTGTCGGATAAGCTTGCATTGTCCGATGGCAAGAATGCTGTCACGTTTGGGCAATGGTTTGATTACGCTGAGCGGATAGGCTCTGCCATAATAGAGGCTACAGGACGAGTGATCCGCCGCCCAGTTCTCGTGTTTGTCGACAGACGTATTGAAACACTTGTTGGCTTCATGGGAGTGGTCGCAAGCGGCAACTTCTATGTTCCAATCGATTGCAAAATGCCAGCTGAGCGTGTTCGGCATATAATAAATGTGCTTGATCCTGTAGCGGCGCTTACATTGTCTGATGCCGATGATGCGATCCTTGGTGAGGCAGGTTGTAAGTGCACCAGTTTCAGAATATCTGAATTGTGGATGCATGATACCAATCGTGTCGCACTTGCAGATGTGCGCGGAGGTCTAATCGACCTTGACCCGGTATATTGCATTTTCACAAGCGGTTCAACTGGAGTGCCCAAAGGCGTGCTTATACCACACCGAGGTATGGTTGATCTTGGCCGATGGATTTTAGGTAGGTTTGATTTGGCCGAGGATGATGTAATTGGCAATCAGGCTCCATTCTACTTTGACGGATCGGTGAAGGATATCTGCATTTGCATCATGGCAGGGGCTACAATGCATATCATTCAGAAGAAGTGCTTTGCATTTCCCAAACTGCTTGGACAGTTCCTCAATGATAAAAAGGTTACCTCCATCTGGTGGGCGACATCGGCTGTGATCCTAACTGCCAATAGTGGAATTCTTGAGTCCAATCCACCTAAGCATATTCGGTTTGTTACATTCGGTGGGGAGGCAATGCCGGCCAAGCAATTGTCGCAGTGGAGACGTGCAGTGCCTAATGCGGTTTATGTAAATCTTTATGGTCCTACTGAGTTTTCTGTTGATTCAACCTACTATGTTGTTGACCGCGACTTTGCTGAAGGGGAATCCGTACCCATAGGAAAGCACTGCGAAAACAAGTGTGTTCTTGTGCTGAATGAAGACAACAAGCCTGTTGCCGTCAACGAACCTGGAGAGCTTTGCATGAGGGGTTCTGGCCTTGCGCTTGGCTATTACAATAATAAGGCAAGGACCGATGAGGTGTTTGTGCAGAATCCGTTGCATGACCTATACTCGGACAAAATATATCGCACAGGCGATATCGTAAAGTACAATGAACGCGGAGAATTGCTTTTTGTGTCACGTAAGGATTTCCAGATAAAGCACATGGGGAACCGCATTGAACTTGGAGAAATTGAGACGGCAGTCGATTCTATATCTGGCATTGTGTCGGCAGCTTGCATTTATGATAAGCCGGGCGAGAAGATTGTGCTCTATTATGTGACAGCAGATGGTCTGGATCGAGATATTATTAACCTTATAAAGGACAAGATTCCGAAATACATGTTCCCGAATGTCTGCTTCCGTTTGCCGAAAATGCCTTACAATGCAAACGGCAAGATTGATCGCCAGGAATTGAAAAGGGCATACGAAGCAACATAATTATTGGTGGAGTAATGAGACAAATATTGTCTATATCCCAATATCAGGAAATTGTGCGCCGATACAAGAAACAAGGTACGGCTGCTAATGATTATTTGCAGAATGAGGTTGGCTCACTTGTTTCGGAGGGGAGGATCTACTGTTTTGAGGGGGAAGCCAATGTTGCCTTCTCGGTTAAAGGGGGAATAGGTTCTCGAATATACTATTACGTAAACGATTGGGACGAGAAAATTCGATTGCCGGATGATGATTGCGTCGTGGAATTGTTGTATAGAGAATCGTGTGGTTTGCCGGAGAAAGAGCTTTTATATCTTTTAAGTCTAGGGTTTGAAAAGAATCTTATCAGAGACCAGTATTGCGCAATGACAGGCAATTGTAGTATTTTGGCTGAAGAAGGTAAATGCATTGTTGATAATGCGCAATTGATAGAAGACATCAAAAAAGCTGCGGAGCTTTTCAACAGGTCTTTTGATAACTTGAGTGGATGTTATATAGGTGAAGCAGAGTATGGCCCGCTTCTTGCAGGCAAATGTATTCTTATTGCGAGGGATGCCGGAGGTGGGTTCTTGGGAGCGCTTCATCACTCAAAAAATGGTCGAGTTTCAAATTTAATACACCTTGCTGTAGCAGAAAACGCCAGAGGAATGGGCATCGGCAAAAGATTGTGCAGCTATTGGATTTCAGCAAACAGTGAGGACGCAAAAACTAGATTTGCGCTTTGGGTTCAACGGCAGAATGAGAGGGCGATCTCACTCTATAAAAGCATTGGTTTTGTTCACAATGGCAAAACAACATTATCGCTGATAAAAAGGAAAAACGAAAATGGATAAATTGTTGGGGATCCTTAAGGGCATCCGTCCTGATGTTGATTTTGAAAACGAGACCTCATTGGTAGATGACGGCATTCTCGATTCTTTCGATGTGGTATCTATAATATCTGAACTGGATGATGCCTTTGGTGTTCAGATTCGCATTGATGAGCTTGACCCGGAGAATTTCAACTCCGCCGCGAGCATCATGGCACTGATTGAGAAACTGAAGAAATAAAGGTTGGAGTCATGTACAACCCAATGAGCTTAGAAGGTAAGAGAATCCTTGTAACGGGAGCATCTTCTGGCATAGGTGCTGCATGCGCTATTGAAGCATCTAAATTGGGCGCTAGTTTGGTGTTGACTGGTCGGCGAGAAGACGCCTTGAAGGGGACTTTGGAGGCATGCACAGGAAGTGGACATGCTATTATACCAGGGGATATAACTAGTAATTTATTTGTTGATGATCTTATCGCCCGATCTGCTGTATTGGATGGCTTAGTATATGCTGCAGGGATTGCTCCAATGATTCCTGCAAGGTATATATCAGAAGACAAGATGCTTGAGACATTTAGAGTGAACTGTTTTGCGTTTTTACGGATAATAGGACTCTTGTCGCAGAACAAATTTCACAAAAGCCCTTTTTCCGCCGTTGCGATATCTTCAACATCAGCGTTTGTAGGCGTTCCTGGCGGGGCTGTATATTGTGCGTCAAAAGGTGCGATGTCGGCTTCTATAAAAGCGTTAGCAGTAGAATTGTCCCCCAAAGGGATGCGAGTAAATTCAGTATGCCCTTCAACAATACGAACGCCAATGTTTGAACGGGAAGTGGGCGGGAATGCGCAGCTCTCAGAGGGGTTGGTGGCAAAAATCCGAGAAAAGCAACCGTTGGGAATCGGTCTCCCAGGGCAAGTTGCTAGCGTTGTGTGTTTTTTATTAAGCGAGGCGAGTTCCTTCATGACTGGCACAGATGTGCTTGTCGATGGTGGTAAATTGGCTTTGTAGAATAAACAAATAAAGCAAAGGAGAAAGACAATGACAGCAGAAGAAAAGATCGCAATGCTTGAGGATGTACTCGAGGTCGAGCAAGGGACATTGCGTCCAGAAACTGCGCTTGCCGACATAGACGAGTATACCTCGATAGCAAAACTATCAGTAATCGTGATGTTTGATGACGAGTTCGGCAAGAAGATTACTGGCGAAAAACTTCGCGAGTTCAAGACCGTCGGCGATATTCTCGCCGAAATGGGCTGAGGCAAACTGCTTGGGCACGATTGACAATCCTAGTGTATGGTGCGCTGCCGTATTCGCATGGCTCTGTTCTGAGTTGTTAAACACAATGAGGAATAACATTATGAGGATACTAAGAAAGATATTTGACATGACAAAGGTACAAACTATTGTTATGAAAGGTATTTGCGCAACCATCGGGGGACTGGGCGTGCTAGTGGGGCGGAGCCACGAATACGGAGGCCATGTGCTAGTTAGGTCAATTTGTGCTCAGGATTAGCACGTGAGGGTTCGAATCCCTCTCCGTCCCTCATTTATTGCCTATGACTATGGACAATCGTAGTTGATGTCTAATCAATCCTTAAAATCCAAGGTCGCAAAGGGGGCGTGTGGACGCTGATGGAGAAGATGTCCACTCAGGTCGTCGGGTTTGTTGGCAGGGCTACGATAGCTGAACTGAAAAGGAGGAGAGAATGCTGCTAAATTTCTCAGTGTCAAACTTTAGGTCATTTGGTGAGCAGGAGACGTTTTCATTGATAGCGGGGTCACGGGAGGCCAACCACAGGTCGCACCTTGTCGAGGTAAGCGGTGCGCAAGCAAGCGCACTCAGAACGGCTGTAGTTTATGGCGCGAACGGATCAGGAAAGTCCAACCTGTATCGTGCAATTAAATTTGTGCATGACATGGCAACCAGAGACATTGCAATTGAAGGCGCGATTAGATGTCCACGCTTTGCATTTGGGATGTTGCCAGAGGATGATTCCATGTTCCGCATGTCGTTTGCGTCTATGGGTGGTGTCTATTCGTATGAAATTGTTATTAGGGCAGGTTTGATCGTCCGAGAGTGCGTGGGCAAGCTGATTAAGGAAAGGTTTGAGACGCTTTTTGAACGAACATACGATACGTCAAAAGACGAAACATCCGTGCATTTGGGCAAGACGTTTGAAGGTGTAATGCCTGAAAAGATTAAAGCACTTGCCGTTGTCGGACCGGTGAAGCCCCGCACTTTTCTTTCTTTAGTTAGCGAGAGTGTACCGCATGTCGAACAGCGCGGCGAAGATCTGGCGGCAATCTGCGACTGGTTTGACAAGCTGTTGTTCATAGCGCCTAATGAGGAGTTTGGCGGCAGCTTGGTGTCAGAATATGCAAAGCCGGACTTTCACGAATTTGCGAGGTTGATCTTGGAGGCGGCGGCCGGTGTAAGCGACGTGTGGATTGATTCGCGTGAAATGAACGAAGTTGAAATTAGAGATGTGTTGCCGAAAGACAAGATAGAGGGAACTTTTGAGGCTCTTCGCCATAACGTCCCGGTTGTGATGAGTTCCACGGCTGGAGCGCGCGGCATGATTGAGCGCAATGCCGGCAACCTTTACAAGATGAGCATTCTCAGGGCGATGCATCGGCTTGAGAATGGCGAAGTTGGAATGTTGGACATTAGCGACGAGTCCGATGGGACGCGGCGGTTGCTTGAATTGCTTCCTGCATTTTATGCCGTGAAGCAGTCTGGACGGGTTTGCGTTGTCGATGAAATGGATCGCAGCATTCACGCATTGCTGATGCGCTCGTTTCTGCGCATGTTCTTGAATGACTCCGACAACGGGCAGCTGATTTTCACGACCCATGAAAGCAGTTTGCTTGACGTTGACATATTTAGACGGGACGAGATATGGTTTGCGGAGAAAGACATCAAAGGAATGACACGTCTCTATTCGCTTAACGACTATCGCGAGCGGACGCAACGCACTGTTCGTGATTACTATTTGCAGGGCAGATACGGTGCAACGCCGGTAGAGTTCGGAACGCGGAGGATGTCCAATGAAGGCTGATCTTTCGCGTTCCGAGGGGGCGTTTCGCGACGACCGGTTGTTTTTCATCGGCTGCGACGACCGTTATGCCCCTGATCAGTACTTTTCTTTTTTCAGGATTCCTCGAATTAAGATGAAGGTGTTTCCCGCATCAGACGATCTTTCCCACGCAAAGTATGTTGTGGAAAAGATGAAGGATGTCTTATGCGAATGTGAAAAGGATGACGAGATCTGGATATTGCTTGATACTGACCATTGCGTTAAGGACGGGCATTTTCATTCGTATGAACTGGCGATTTCTGAGGCTCGGCAGTGCGGAATGAACATAGCCATAAGCAGACCCTGTTTTGAGGTTTGGTTGGCGTGCCATCATTGGGACTTAGAAGAGCTTGAGAGAGGGGGCGTGTGTAGCGCCAGAGGGGTGAACGATAAGATGAAAGAGGCGTTTGGTTATGATAAAACAAAGCTGAATGCCAAAGATTTTCCTGTCCAATCGTTGCCAGAGGCTTATAGACGTGCGAAGAAGCGGGATAGTGCGGTTATGGGTGGCGACAAGCCAGATGGTGTAACCACAAGAGTGTATAGACTGTGGCGCAACATTCTTGTCAAGGCGTCGTTGTCGCAACTCCCAGAACCGTTGAACAGATTAGCAGAAGAAATTAGAAATGCTGAACCACGGAATACACAGAATACACGGAAAGGAGAGGAGTTGGAGGAGTGAGTTGGAGTTCGTGTAGGAGGATAGAGTTGGAGAGTTCCGTGTATTCCGTGTCTTCCGTGGTTGAATAGCATGCCATCCCAATCCCTAAAATCAAAGGTCGCGAAAGGCGCCGTGTGGACGCTGCTGGAGAAGCTGTCCACGCAGATCGTCGGGTTTGTCGTCGGGATGATGATCGCGCACGACGGCGGGGCGAATGAGAAGATGGGATGTTGACATGGGGAACGCAATTGAGGCGCAGCTTAGGCTCGGCGAGGATTCTGTGAACGAGTTCAAGTCCGTTCGCATGACTGGAAAGCGCATGGGGGATCTTGGCGTGGCGACAGATACGTGGAAGACGTGAAATGCGGAAACAATACGATGGATAGAGGAGAATGCCATGAAGTCGAAGGATGAACTTGCCGTAATCAATACGGTTTCCTGTTTCAATTGGATGCTGATGAATTCGCAAATTGGAAGTTAAATTTTTGACCTCCAATTTATCGGATAAAGATGGCAGCCCCGCGCAGGCGGGGCGTTGATGGCGTAAGGAGTGGTCGATTATGGTCTGACGGCGTGTGGTTGGAGGAAGGCTATGAAGATTCCAAAGACAGAATCAAAGACGGTTGAGTTCAAGAAATCGTTCAACCAGGATACAATTGAATTTCTTGTGGCGCTTGCCAATGCCGACGGCGGCAGCGTGTATGTTGGCGTTCGCGACGACGGCAAG
>JAEEGL016704959.1_pt1 | contig 16967 bp, 14 predicted proteins | sample 9134231 | NCBI WGS metagenome assembly JAEEGL01 (sample SAMN16246548, study PRJNA631951) | gut metagenome | biome: gut microbiome; feature: rumen; material: fiber-attached | host: Bos | place: Iran: Karaj | collected 2018-10
TGAGCGAACTTGGATGTTGAGATAGTTGTTGAAGCGCCGAAATTCTTTGATTTGCCTAAGCGTGAGCCAGATGAAATTATCCCGATCCGCCAGTTCCACATTCTCGTCAAGAAGCATGACCACATTGCGGTTCTGCTCATGATAGAAACGCCCGCCCTCTTCAGATTGCTTCGTGTCAAACAGCATCCTTCCCCGAATGCTTCCGTCAAGGAACTCTCGGACAAATGTAGGCGGCTTCGCGACCTTCCGGAAATCACCAGTCAGGCATTGTATCGTCGGCGCGAATTCCACTACGTCAAAGTTCCCGCACTCCACCTTCGCCTGCATGAGGAAATGAAGAATGCCTCTGCGCTTTTGGACAAACAGCACGCACAGCCCTTCCTGCATCGGCTGGACAATCGGCTGGCACCACGTAGAGACCTCCCTGTTGGATATAGTCACATTGACGCCCAGGACCCGGAAATACCGACGATCCGGGCGAACGATCTCATCGCTCGTCACCATCCAATCAGGAACGTCCTTCAGCGGAATCTTATCAACGAGAAGTTCATACCGGCTCTTCAGCTCACTCATTCGATGCAGCACACCGTTAATCGTCATCTCACCATCGATGCGCATCTCTGATGAAAAGAGTTCCGAACCGAAACTTGACAGGGCCTCGCAAGCCGAAAGCGACCCTGTCTGAAAATGAAGACCAGACAAGACGGTACGCGTATCCATGTTCACCGTATTGTCGTATGACATCAATTGCTTTATCTGTCCAAGCGTCAACCACCTGAAATCCTCGCCAACAGAAATTTCATCCTCCACACGAATGATGATATTTCTGTTCCTCTTTCGGAAGAAACGCGCCCCCTGCTCGCTTTGCAGTTGATCAAGGATAATCTGCTCGGCTTTGGCGTCCTTGAAATAATCGAGATAGGCGGGCCGCTTCCCGCCGTGGACACACGTATAGTTGCTTCTTGTCGCCTGAAGGGTTGGCGAAAGCTGCACGCAGTTCACATTGCCTGGCTCAATCTTTGCCTGAAGCAGAAAGTAGAGGACACCATCGAACTCTTTGCAAATGATTCCAAGGTATCCGACTTCGGGCTGGTTAATGATTGGCTGTTTCCACCGGAAGATTCCATCTTGATTCTTGTAAACATCTATCCCGACAATCGAAAAAAACTTCCCTGACTGGTGACAGAGATTCCCCGTTTCCTCGTCAAAGAGCCACCCCTTCAATTCAGCGAATGGTACTTGGGCGACATCCACCTGCACTTCACGATTCCTCCGCTCAATCCACGACAGAAGCTCCTCCGTGGAATTGAACGGATTCGTCGTTGTCAGCAAAGATCTTATCAACGATTCCAAATCATCACCCTAATTAAATCTTCGCCCGAAGCTTCTTGATTCTTGGCCCGTTGTTCGTGAGCCACTGGTTCGCCCACACTTCTTCCAACCCCCGCTTGAATTCCTCCAGCGAAGGCAGATAGAGTCGTGTCACTAAAATCGGGTTCTCAAATCGTTTCATACCCCACCTCCTCAAGCGTCTTGATGTACGCCGACTTGTCAATGTCGTAGGCCCCCTTGGAAATCACCCTCTTGAAATCCGAAACGCCGTTGGGTATTTTTAGATTGCCCTTCATCGCCAGACGCTCCGCGCCTCTAGGGTATGCAGCCGAATACCCCGTTCTGTCGTTTTATCCTTTTTTGTCGCGCCTATTGCGCTCATGGGACACCGCATATTATACCATATTTTGAAGGCGGACAAAGAACGAAAAACTAGCAGAGCGTCAAGTGAACACAACAATCACATTCTCGTCAGCTTAAGTTCGTTTGTCATGCCTCACTTTAACGACCTTACGTCAACGCATCAAGGAATCCACCTACAGCACGATCCCAAGTAAATTGTTGAATGTTATCATGCCCTGCCCGGGCAATCCGCGTCCGTAATGCATCATCCTCAATCAACCGACAGATGTTTTCACCAAGAGCTTGAGGGTTACGGGGCGGACTCATAAGTGCGGTCTCGCCATCTTTAGCGAAATTCCTGTGCCCCCCTATATTTGTTAAGGCTACCGCAGCTCCGCATTGCATTGCTTCACAAGGCGTAAGTCCCCACCCCTCCTGTTCGGACGCACTCGCAAAAATAGCCGCCTTGTTGTATATCTGCCTATGTTTCACCTTGTCTGGACAATGTATGAAATCAATCCAGTCAGGCAACACCTCCTTTTGTTCCTGTGCACAGAAAGCCGTGACATGTAACATCGGATATCGCGACTTCACAATTTGAAGCGCGGCAAGTAAATCTGTCGTTCTCTTCCTATCATTATAATGCCACATCACAGCGACTTCAAAACGATTCCTATCCTCAATTGGGATGTCCAATCCAAATGTATCAAAATCAAGGCCATTTGGCACATAATGCACCTCGCTTCCGACAGCCTCCACGCCATCTGCAAGCCATTGCGAAATCGCTATTTTCGACATTCCGGTGAAGCGGTATGTTCGTTCAACATCCGCCATCGTCCACTTTCCCCAGTTTTCTCTGTCCTGAATCAGATACCCCTTATGACGCACAGGAAAACGATCTAGACACATAGAAGTCCAAATAAAAGTCGCCACAAACCGTGTGTCAGCGGGGAAAGTTCGTGCCCATCGAGGTGAATACCATTGCGTCAATTCAAGTTTCACCATCTTGTCAATGTCGAACCAAGTAACTTTGGCGCTCCAGTTCCGTCGTGCCTTGCAAAAGTCACGATATTGTTGGATATATCCAATGGGATGCCGCAGACATCTGAGCCAATAGTACGTCAAGTAACACTCCCTGTACGCATACGCCACTGTCACGGGGTGACCTATTGCAGCGAGTCTATTTGCGTACTCATACACGATTTTGTAACCACCTATTGGATGATCACACCATCTCGGCAACATAAAACAAATGGGGAAACGATTATCTTTTAGTTGTCCAGTCATACAACACTCCTCCTTAAGTGTCTCAACCAATAATGGTAGATATGTCAAACAAGCGATTTATGACGCACATTGACGAGCCTCTCATTGTACTCATCGCCTAGCGGTCGCATCAGACACATTATCTTTTCATCAATGCTGTCATCTGGATTGACAAATCTATACGCTTCGCCGACTCTTAAAGGATTACCGAAACACGCCTTGTTGATCGAGGATCAATCATCATATTCCAAAATGGTATCCCGTGTACAAGCGCGGCAAGTCTATTCGCATACTCGTAGACTGCATGGTATCCACCTACTGGGTAATCACATCAGACTGGCAGCATAAAGTACATTGGGACTTTTCATTATAGTACCATCTTCGGTTGCCGTCGCAAGATTAAGTTTTTATAAACTTGACTTGGACATTCGGATAAACCATCGTAACAAGAATCGTGACGACAAAACTGATACCCATAAACGCAATCGGATGACTAACAACAAAACTCGGGGCGAGTGTCACCATGATCAACATAGGAATGCGCTGATAGATATAAAGTGGGAAAAGATTCGAGCCGAACCATTCGAGAATGCGATTACGAAGATAAAAACGGCGGGTGACGAGAACGATGATCGCACAGAACGCAATCGCTCGAAGATTAAGAATAAGCCCATGAACAAAGAACGGACAGTAATTACGAAAGTAAATGAATGCGACGACCGACACCAACAAAACCGGCCAGTACCACTTATCTATTGCTTTCTCGATTCGCTCTCGCATAATTGAGTACCCCACGCCTGTAGCGTAACAAAGAATAGTGTCCCAAAACCTTTGCGGCTCTAATCTACATAGAATCACCATTGCGATCGCTATTGCACATATTGTCAACCCTCCCCCCCCCATACACACCAGCATGATAGGACAACGTGCTTTTGCTAAAATTTCAAAGCAAAACCATGTTAGGGCATAACACAAGAGAATGTCAAAAATGTACCAGTTACTATTGCCAATTGAATCCAGCCCGACAAACGACAGCACAAGTTGACGAAGACCGAACTTGCGTCCAATCAAAAAATCCACCACTACGAATACCACTACTGCGATATCAAAATTCACCAGCGTAGTAAGCAAACGCCGTTTGGGCATTGAATCCAAATATGACACACCTTTGTTCTTGATTGATTCGACCACTCCAAAACCGGAATAAAATAGAAACATAGCCACAATCAACTGCGCCATCCATTTGTCGACAAACAAACTCCGCCCAGTGTACGGCAACGCATGACGCACGAATACCCAGAGTATAAATATCCCCTTGATAAAATTGCAACATTCCTTCGAGAGATAATGGTTATTGATCATCTTCTATCTCCGAAAAAAAATACAGATGCAAAATGCGGCAAATATTGATATAACAATACATTCATTTCCTGTATCCGCCATGTTATCACGAAAACCTGCCTAAAAAATTCGCGATACGAATATTTCTCTGCCGCACGAAAGGCAAAATCACATTTACATACTCACGAAGCGGCTTCACTCTAAATCTCATCGCCAATCCAAAATACACCACAACGCCAATAAATCCTTCAATCGCGAGCTGAACGACGTACGCGACATTACGCATCGGAATGCATTGGTAAAATGGTGTCAAGAATAACCGCGATCCATAAACCATCACAAACATTCCGGCACAGAGAAACGCTGATGGCATCACATCCTTAAACTGCATCCGAATATTATAGCCAAGAAGTCTACCTGCTGCAAAGGTGTTCACTATCACCGCAATAGGAACTTGCACAAACGAGATTGTCATCACAAAGGCAACGACTCCATGTTTGATCGATAGCAGCATCAATAGAATCCCAGATGATTTCTTGATAATCTCCATAATCAAGAACACATCTGACCTGCCGAGAGCGGAGATTGCGTTGCAATTGATCGAACAAAACGGTGTCAAGGCAAACGAGAAACAGGTGATGGTGACATATTTAACTGCAGGCTCCCACTGTTCTCCGTATAGTAACAGCGTCATTGGACCTGCACACATCGACAGCATTGCCAGTGCTGGGAAAACAAGAAATGTCGAGCACTGAATCATCCGGCGCATCCCGTCTACAACTCTCGCCTTATTGTCCTGCAATTTCGCCAATGCTGGAAAACTGACCGCATTAATAGTGCCGTCAACCGAACTGAACAGCAGGTTTGGCATAGAGTTGCCTTTATTTACAAATGCGAGATCAGCTGGCGTATAAATTTTTCCGACGAGAAATCCATAAAGGTTACTGTAAATCGTGTGAAGTAGACCTGATAATGAAAGTTTCCATCCGTAGTTAAACAGTCCCCTCAACACCTTGAAGCTAAACATCAACTTCGGACGCCATGCGATTATTGTCCACCAGGTAATAGTACTCGCAATGCTCGTAATTAAAGAAGAGATCACCAATGCCCAAACTCCCCACCCCAGATAAGCAAAGGTAATACCGCAAACCGCTGAAACAAGGCATGTGATTATACTGATTCTAAAGCGCTTGTAAAAAAGCATCTTCCGAGACAATTCTGCACCCTGTACGCCATTGATAGCGCTGAAAATAAACTGTAATGCCGAAACCCTTGTCACAGGGCAGAGAACGGGTACGTTGTAGAAATTAGCTATCCAAGGTGCGGCAAAAAAGAATCCAACATAGATAACGCCCGACACCGCCACGCTCATATAAAAAACAGAGTTGAATTCAAGATCTCCGGCATTTTTATTCTGTATCAAGGCGTTGCCAAACCCACAACTCGCTAGCGAACCGGCGATAGCGAAAAATACGGAGAGTAACGCAACCGTGCCGTAATCTGTTGGTGTAAGCAGTCGCGCCAACACCATCCCGACCACAAACCCGACGATCTGTTTTACGAATCGTTCAAGTGTCACCCATATTGCGCCCTTGGCAACTTTTGTTTTTAAATCCTCAGACATTAACTTTTATCCTAAGACATTTATTCAAGCAGCTCATGACATTACCGGCAGCATCGGTCTCAATCACGTTTAGGTCACGTAAGCACTTAAGCCGGACATCTTTATTTGGATCCTCTCCACTTTCAACAACCATTTTTAATGCCGTCAATAACTGATCCTCGTCCGTTACTTGATAATAGGAATTCAATAACGGTAGCATATACTCGCCATAATCAGGGCGATGATCAAGACGACGCAAATGGATAAGAGGTCTGCCCGTCGCCGGATATTCAAGCAAAAAGGACGCACAATCTGTGATCATCGCTTTTGAACGATTGAATAACTCAAGATAATTCCCATCAAAGCACGATTCCGCTATTTTGCTCCATTCTGAATAATATTCATCCACCTCGGCTTCTGTCCAACCGCCGGTTTCTATTAACTCTCCCCTCAAGCGCGGATGAGGTTTAAACGCCCACTTAATTTCAGGATGTTTTTTTGCGTACTCGAGCATCACCTTCCCACTCCACATAAATGTGGAAATAATCAACAACCGTTCGTATTGTTTTCTCGGGATTGAAAAGTGAGGGGCGTATATTACGAGATCGTGCGCACCAGAGTTCAAAGGCGGATATACATCAAACATTGTGTGTCCAGTTCCTAAAATCATTCCGGAGCGCTGGCCCCATGGCATAAGAGAACGAAGATACTCTGCCCTTTGATTATTCAGTGCACAATTCAGGAATAGCAAATTATGAAACCAGGGGATATTAAACAATCCATTGATCTTCTCGTATTCTGCGCTGTAAGGAATATAGCAACACAATGCACTACTGCGTAAATCTGCAACACTTTGTCCGGGGAATAATGCGTGAAATGGCTCTTGGAAAAAGATAATATCGGGATCAAAAGTCAATAAGGAAACTCCCTCTGATTTACTCACATCATATGCATAGACACACTTGCATCCTCTCTTCTCAAAGAAGTCGTGGAATTTACGCAATTCCACCGTCACATCTACATGACCCCAGTAGCACGGATCATTACAAATGGTCAACGCGACTATTGGATCATAGTGTCCAGATTCTAACATTCGATCATATAACGATTGCAATTTCCATTTGGAAATACTATCTACAAGGAAGATAACTTTAATTTTACGATCACGAGGATAATTACGGATGCGCTTAATAATGCGGCGATACTCCAGACGATTCCGAATCGCCAAATTATATTTCCTACGCGCTACACTTGCCATATTATAGCAAGAGCCGAGCCCCAATTTAAAGATGATTTTTCTAATGAGGGCTTTCATTATCAAAGCTCGTGATAATCTTTCTTAACGACTGCTGGCACACCGGCTGCAAGAACGCCATCGGGGACATCCTTCGTAACAACCGCACCCCCTGCAATAATGCTACACTTGCCTATGGACACCCCTGGGAGAATCGTTGCCGAACCTCCGACCCATGTGCCGTCTCCTATTGAAATATCTTTTACTACAGTATCGCCAGCGATGCAAACCTCACTCTTAGGGGCTATAGCGTGAGTTGTACATTTCATTGAAATGAAATGAGCAATGCGCACATTATTTCCAACGGTAATGGTCGCTCCACAATTCGCTGCAAGCAATGTGCCATGATTTATCTCTGAATTCTCGCCTATGAAGATCTTTCCGCCGCAATTATACTCGAAATCTACACGCTTACGAATAATGACACCGTCAGCTATTTTGCAACAGCCATTTGATCCTGCGGCAAAGAACGACACGAACTCTTGCAGTACTACACAATTTCCTATCTCCAATTCCGACCCGCTTAAATTGAAAACAACACCATCATTTATACGACAGTTTCTTCCTATTCGCAATTTCGCGTTATACAGCTTAACCGTGACACCATTACCGATCTGAACGCCATCTGCAATTTCAACACCTGATTTACGTAGCCACCAAGCCTTTAATCTCCCAGCTCGTGAGCCTGGAAGATGAGTAATCAGAAAATTATACAGAAGCAACATTCTCTGTGCCGACATATCATTTCCTCCGTTTTACCGCCTTCTCAACCGCATCAAACGGAAGGTGGTTGTCGGTTTTCTTTTTAAGTTTCTCGAAATTATCCACGATTTTCTTCTTGAGCGAGGTCGAAGAAGTGCCACGTCCGTATGGCGTATAGACAACCGTTACCCCTTGCTCTTCAAGATAATCGTACTTGCCGACCCAGTCATCCCCGACAACAAACACATCGAACTTCAACTTTTTCACCTTGTCTCGATGATCGAGCGAATGCTGAGGAATCACCAAATCTGGACCCTTGATCGCCCGCATCAGCGCAATACGATCCTCGAACGGAATCATCGGCGTCGATTTATAAGAGGCCACCAGCTCGTCGGTGTTCACCCCGACAATCAAGATGTCCCCTAGCCCACGCGCATATTCGATCAACCGCAGATGGTTGATGTGCAACATGTCAAACGTGCCACTCGTGTAAACCACTGTCTTTCCGCCTATCATTTGTCCACCTCCTTAAACGCTTCCCAGAACTTAGTCATCGCTGCCTTTGACCCCGTTGACACTCTTATGTATTCTTTTAAAAGTGGATTGCCGTATGGATGTACAAGAACATTCATATCTTCCAATCGTTTCGTAACTTCATGTGCATCATGCCGCGGCTTGATGAAGATGAAGTTCCCGACACAATCACGGCACCAATATCCACTCTTAGAAAGTTCACCGATAAGCCAATCTTTTCCCTCCTGCTGCGCGTGGATCAACTTTTCAATAATGTCGGGGCGTTCCATGAGACGCTCTGCAAAAAGTAGCGCAATGGAATTGACGTCAAAAGTCAATCTTGCGTTTCTAACATATCCAATCAATTTTGGATTGCCAATGATTACCCCAAGTCTCACCGCAGCAAGTGACATCAACTTTGAGAATGTTCTAAGCACCACAACATTAGGTGCAACAATGGCCTCCTTGAGAAACGTCTTGGAATAGAAATAATGATATGCCTCATCAACTATAACCAGAGCGCCTACCTCTTCAGCTCTCTTTCTCACCGTCTCAAATTCCTCAACAGAGTATACATTACCGATGGGATTATTGGGATTAAGCAACACAACGACTCGGGTATTCTCCGTTATTGCGGAAACAATCTTTTCGGCCTTCAACGTCAAATCTGACCCATAAGGAACAGACACATGCTTGTAGCCAAGGATGTTACAGTTCACCCAATACATCTCGAATGAAGGCGCAACAGTGACAACCTCCTTCCCGACTTCGCCAAAAGTCTCCAACAGATAGCGTATCGCCATGTCGGAACCGTTGGTACAAATCAAGTTCTCAAACTTCGTTTCAACAAACTCCGCATATTTATGCAAGAACTTGTCTGGTTCAGGGTATATCGCCAGAAATTCCGGCGTTATCTCCCTTAGTACCGAATCAACAAACTCTTTAGGCAACCCTTCGGGGTTCTCATTCATGTCATAACGCAATTTCCCATAACGCCCCTGTGACGGGAATACACGAACTGTGTCTGCAATGAATTTGTTTACATACTGTTGCATTCCTATCTCCTTCTTGACTACAGATCAACATATCGGCCACAGCCCATGCTACATTCCCGTCATACGGGCCAAAGACTCATCCCTTGTTCTCCTGTGGCACTTTTAGGATTTCTTCGTCCTTGCAACTATAAGAAAATGAGCTACATACTTGCTTAGATTGCCTGTGGAAGCAATTCTTGACAATCCATTTGTCTTTGTCACGCGATGCGCCTACATACGTCAATCTGAAGGCAAGCTTTCTCCTGTAATAACGCAACGTCGCCCTTAGGAGTGCGTTCAAACATTACTAACTGCACAGATGTCACACACGCCATGCTCGGCAACAAGTGTTCCATTGAAGACTATAGGGGCTGGCCCCATAGTAATAGAACCCCTGCAGAGTTTCTTGACACTGTTCATAGACATAACAAATCATAGACATAACAAACCTTCCCGCCCGCATGTCCGAAAACCTGCAAGCCCTGATGCGCGGCGCGATATCACCATGTCTGAGTCCGCTCGTTTCATTTGCCAGATATTATACCATTTTCCCGTATTTCCTCACCAGAAAATTCATGCCGTCTCTCGGTATACTTCTGTAGCGCAATCACGACTTGAAGAAGTCACCCTGTCGATTCGCCTTACCTCTGGCAAGACCTCTGTCTTGTAACTGGCAGAGAACGCCGTCTCCAAATTGATATGCACAGGGCCACCGCCATGCCATTTCAATGCCAGCAATGCCCGATTAACCTTAAGTTCGCAATCGCGCTCCTCTTCATAAGTCCTCGGCAGCGGACACTGTACAGACAGATTCACGATGTCAGACGGCAAATGGATACGGTCTGTCATCTGAGGCCACATGTTCCCGATATGGGAACTGTGCTGTGAACTTGTTATGGCCAGAACCGGCAACTTGCGATAATATGCCTCGGTAAGAGCTTGCATGTAATTCCTACTGATCGTGGCTCCTGTACAATTGATAACAACTGGCTCTTCTGATTCCTCTGCGATGCCAACGGCGAGATATCCTGCGTGCCGTTCATCGACAGCAGAATACAACTTGAAAAACGGATCGCCCTGCACACTTAAGACGAAGCAATCATTCGTCGCCCCAGGGCTTAGGATCAAATGCTTAATCCCATACGCCTTCAGCAGCGCAATCACAATCTGCGCATTCTTCTCGTCAGTGTAATAATGCTTTCCGCTCATTTCAACACCTCATCATTTCGTGTTCTTCACCTTAGAAGCTTCAGTGCCACCGTCAATCCGTAATCTCCCTCGCTCCATCATCCACATCCAAACCATTCCAAACTCCACCCATACGTGGCTATGATGTTCAAGAGAATCGGCGATTAGGGGACATGCTGTTTTTATCAATTCAGAAACTATAGCTCTACTACTAATCATTGTCCAGAATCAACATCATGCGCCCAGCTTTCCTCCACCATGACTCTCCAAATGCAAGCAACAGCAACTATGGAATCAATTGCCATGATTTTCCGCCCGTATGAGCCAATGATGCTCATCAATGTTATTGTTCGTATTCCTCAACCAAATCAATGAACAATTTTCCAAAGCGATGGTGGTTTATTTCTGACGCATCCAGATTAAAATTGAAGTCTGCCACATTCTTGCTTGCATACCATGCTTGATCCTTGCGCTTTACCTTGTAGTTTGCTATATCTGATAAACGCTGATCCATAGCTCGAACAACATGCAAGACATCGTATTTTGCCCTTGACAGGTATATTGACAGTATCCCTATGTCGTTTGCTAGATTCTTGGCCAATATCTCTTCTGAAGCGAGCCCGCGCGTATTAAGAACCAATGGTATTGTTTCCCCAATCGACTCGAAATCACGCAGTTTCTTAAAATTGGTTTCAAATCTCATCAAAGCGTGAAAATCATTTGCATAAGGATGCGAATGTTTTCTCACAGACAACACCGCTTGTGTCTTCAAATGAGAATTGCATGTGTCACAAGCTACGATTAGATTATACAATGACATCCCGAGATAAGGGCAGTCACTTTTTTTAAAATAGTGGTCAAAGGCCGTGTGCAATTCTGAAACACTTTTCTTGCCGTTTTTCTGCCGTGATATTGGAGTCCAGAAAACGTCTCCAAAATTACAATATAGACAATACTCAGTACCAAGTTTTTCAAAAAATTGTTTTCCTCCCCATGGGGGATCATTTTCAACAACACAATATTCGTATGACTTTGAGTTTACACATTGTAATTTTTCGCCGGATAGAAATCTGTCATACGAGAAAATCCTGCTGCACAATTTTCGAATACAAAGTAATTCATATCTTTTCTTCTTTTGTATCTCGTCATCCAATGCGGTATCTACATGCACGACGCCATTAACAATCTCATATCCTTTCTTGAACAAAAAACGTTGCTCTGCTTCTATATATGCCTGTAATTGAATTGGAGTTGCAACAAGAATGTCCGCTTTCAAATGTTCTTTTGTCTTGATAAACTCGCTGAAATAGTCACACGCCCATTCTACTTCTAAAACCTTACTACAATCCTGTCCATCTATCATCACGTTCTTGCCAAGCGCCAAAAGTCCAATTATCTCCCAAGTTACATCAGAATAGGCTTCTTGATGTAGTTTTTTATATTCAGAATCTAACTCAACCAAATGCATTTTATCTGGTTTCCCAACCTATTTTCCGAGCAATGTATTCTCTTACCATCCTATTGCCCACAAGTCTTTGAATCTCTTTATCCTCGTCTGATAGTGCGCTTAAACTATCATTGCGGGAATGGCTTGCCTTTGACAGCAGTCTATTCACTTTCTTTGTAGCAAATTCTCCTGTCGTTCCTTCATTCATAAAATAAGGTATAAGGTACAAATCTGCTATTGATGCTGCAAATGTGTTTATGATTCCGCTATGCTTTAAGGAATTGGCACCCGTATCGCCATTCCTTTTTCGCCTCAAGCAACAGACATTATCCATAGGTATGTCGGAGAGTAAAAGAGGCGAATGTGTAGAAAAAATCAATTGTACATTGACATCTGGCACAAACCTCTCAAAGAACAATATCATAGTTCTGACAAGCTTCCGTTGCCAGGAGGGGTGCATTGTCGTCTCCGCCTCATCAATGAAGAGCATTATATTCGTAAACATCGGCGTACTGGCAACCCCTTTTCTCTGCATGACAAACTGCCAATACAAACGTCCCCAAATTGACATTGTGGACATCTCACCCGCAGATAGGCAAGGTTGGAATTCAAATTGGAGCATTGATGTAATCAAGCAACTTTCACGATGCGCATGAATAATATCCAGAACATAATCATAACTGCCTTCATCATCAAATGAAATATACATGGTATGCGCATTGCTTATTACCACATTGTTCGCAGTGACCTTAATCTGGGCTAAGAGCCGAAAAAGATAACGTACTTTTGAAAGATGTTCTCTAACTCCCCTTGTGTCACAATATTGTGTACCAATATACTCGCCTGGATTGTCAAAGAAACGCAAGATATTGTCAAGCGAGAACCATTCTCTAAGATGCACCCTCATACCATCAACTGTTCTCTCAAATGGCATTCTACAAAACCTCAAGAGGGCCTTGCCAAATGAACGTTCCCAATTGGGGACATCCTCCCGTACGCCTGTATCCTTCCAATAATTACCTGCAAATATTAAGAACAAATTTCCAATGAAAGATTCCGCATCGGAATTAACAATTGCCCTTATGTCATTATAATCAGCAGCACCACCCCTCACTCCGCCGTCTTTATTTGCAAAATGCACCCGGTTAACTTCTTGCCCAATTCTATTGATTGATATCCTTATCCCTTTCGGAATTGGGATGGACATATAATTCCATCTTGATTGTTCTCTGCGGACACCAACCGTTACCATCTCTTTCAATGCCTTTGCAAACAAAAGCATCCACTCGGTCTGTTCGTTTTGAAAAACCAATGATTCTGAGACATTGGCACGAATGCCATGCTCTTGATTGGCATAGTATTCCGGCCTTGATGCTAGGAGTCCTCTCGTTGACAAATCTATCAGCGCATCGCCATCATTGGCGAATGAGTGATCAATTGTGTAATGCGGAGTGAGGTAAACAAACTGGATTTTGTTCCGTATACAATCAATAGCCATATTTCTCGGCGTCCATTCATGCGTTTTCACATCTTTTAATCCAAATATTCTAAACTCTTGATGGCCATCCGAGGCGCTGAATTTATAATAGCAATGATTCACCCCATCTATTTCCACAAACAGCACAAAATCAGTGATATTATTGTATGGTAAATACAAGTCTCGCAAGAACTTAGCAATACTTGTTTTGCCTGCACCATTAGCCCCTACAACAACAGAGACAGACTCCACCTTAGATTTTCTATCACAGGAGAGTCCAAAAAAGCCTTCTGACAATGGACATCCAGGATCTACTACAAGATGGCCACATTTAGGCGAATACCTAAAGCGATACTTTCCTGAAAAATGTATTTTGGCATCTTTCAGGCAGGCATATTCTTTTATGTATATATAGTGAAGAAGCACTTTAGTAATTAACAAATTGGATCGTTTTGTTCTTTGCCAATGCTACGCAACAAGGCCTTGTATTGCGCCTCATCCGAACATTTGACACTTTTTAGGATCATTAGCGCGACACTTTTCATTTCTGCCTGATCTACTGGTACTGCTGCCCTTTCTAACCTACCTACAAGATGAGAACCTTCGTTTAAAACTCTGTCAACCATGAAAGATGCAACCTCTTCCCCGAAGACTTCCTTCATGTGCGTATTCTTTGCTAAGGTCTCATCTGCCTTCCCCTCTGGGAATCTGAAGTATAAATACAACTCAAGGAACTTACGCGCAGAGTTTGCGAAACCATATACTTTCTCCGCATAATCGTCATCCGTCTGTTCTGTGGTAGCACAATGGTAAATTTTCTCAAACATATAATTAAACTCTGTGACAAACTCTTTCAAATGCTTGGGCATCAATCTAATCTCAGCCCTACCACCAATATTCACGACAATAAACCACGCACAAGTTCGGCTTGCGCCATATGTCTTAAGACGCTTCAGATACTTCAAAAAATCAAGATTATGCGTCATTACTATTAATTGAGAACACAACGACTCTTTTAGAATCACGCCCCGTATCAGAGAATAAATATAATAAATGTGATTCTCATCCAAGCTAGAAATAGGATCGTCAATGGTTACTATTGGTTGTTCAGCATCACTTTTGAGTCTAGCAAGAAAATAGCAGAATGCAATAATGGTTCTTTCACCTTCACTCAAATTGTACGCAGGTAAATTCCCTCGATATATCTTGAACGTCGTTCTGGGCGAATCCCCCATTTCTAAATTTTCTACTTGCAGCCGTAATCCATTAATCTCATGACAAGACAAATATTGATTTATCAATCTCGCAGCTTTACCCTCATCGCGTAACGACCCTAGAAGTTCGTCAATTTTTCTTAGTTTGTCGGATATAATCTTGCTTTGCTCACTAACTCTTGCATCAAAAGATTTCATCTCCTGTGACAACTGGTCAATCTTGCCCTTTCTTGTCGTAAAACTGTACATAGATTCAGCCTCACACACCTTATTCAGTCGGAGAAGTTTTTGTGCCTTCAACTTTTCCTTATCGAGATTTGTAGTGTATGCTGACGCCGCATCTCTGAGTAATCTTTGTTTAAGTAATATATCTTCAAGTTTTGCCGTGCAATCTTCTGGCTCATCGTATATACGTATACTGGAAATTGCCAGTTGGCGCGCCTTCAACTCGGCAATTGCGATTGTAAGTCCGTTACAATACTCGTTTTGGGCCGCCACAAGACTTTCATTTAACTCTTGTATTTTCGATTCGTAAACCGCGTAATATTGGCTTTTATTAAGTTCAGGTATCTCCTTTACACGCTCAATCTCATCTTCAATTTTAGAAACTAACGACGTGATCTCTGCTAACAACTTCTTTGACTCTTCATCAAAATGCTTCTGCAAATCCAACCATCGTTCAAAAGGCATTGATTGATTGCAGAACAGACATTTTTCGTGGCCATGTTGTTCATGGTATTCAACGCCTTTCTTGACCCAGGCCTCCAACACCGCGTCTTTCAGCAGATCACCTATTTTTTCTGCCGAAACAACATCCCTTCCTAGCAATTCCTTCGTTCTGGTCAGAAGCTCGGAACGTGAAAACTTGTGTGGTGATATTGCATCAGGGATTGGAAGGTGCTTTTCCTTGATTATCTGCTTTGCCGCATCTATAGCATCGTCTGTTGGTTTTACATATGCTTTATCTACAACTTCCAATAAGTCTGCCTCAAGTTTCCCGACTGTGTAATTAATATCACCATATAGCTCACTTTTATATTTGATTCCGCTGGTTTTATCAAGTGCAACTTTATGCAAATCTGCGTTATATCGCTTTTCAAATTCACGAACTTCCTCTTCCTTTGCAGCATATTCCTCTCGTGTTTCACGCAGTTTCTTGTAAAGCCCAGTCTCCATTCCCTCTTTCTCAACACCCAACTCATCTTTAATTGCCTTTATCTCTGCCGTTACCCTTGTATTCTCCTCTCCAATTATTGCGAATGGCACAATTTCGCCTGCGTCATCACGCGTATCCATCAAAAATGACAGATTGTCATAAATAAAATCCTGCGTGTAGACCCGGACATCAAAATGATGGTGATTCAAACTTGCAGATGTAGCGCGCGTTCCATCCTCAAACTCAACCATGAAATCAGCATTATCATAGTGGCTGGGTAGACTATGCCTCTCGAATGAACGCAGTAACTTTGCAATTGTCGATTTGCCAGAATAATTTCTCCCATAAAATATATTGATATCCGTAAGAGACAATACTTCGCCCGTTGAACTTTTTACGGAATTGTTCCACTCAAAGTCCTTAAATAGACCAAAGTTTTTTATTGATAAGATCTTTTTTATCGTCGACATTTTGATCGATCCGCCCGTCTTAGAGTCTCAAAGGGTCTGACCCCATTGATGGAGTAGAAGTGGTGGAGCAGCGTTTTTCACAACACAGGTGTCGGTCACATACGCACAGAAGCCCTTCAGCAGCGAATCTGGCACGCCGGCGAAGAACTCCACGCCCGCCGACTTCAACCCATAAACAAACCTTCCAACTTAAATCATCTCTCATTTTTGTCAAAACAGGTCTGACCTGTTTTGACGAAATCAACGTCCCGCTTCATTAGGGGTTTTATGCAGAATTTGCACAAAACCATCCCCCGACGACTCAAGTAGACTCTCCATAGAAACCGCTGTCTGACAGTTGCTACCACTTTGCAAACATTTCAAGATAGTGCTGCTTGATGAAGTCCTGAATTACTGGAACTTCATGATCGCGGAGCGTGCCTTGCTGCATCATTCTGGAAGTGCCGTCTGCAAAGACGAAGAACTTCACCGCACCCTTCTCTCGGAGTTTGCCGTCTCGACTGGCATGGACGTGCATTGCCTCCAGGATGCAGTGCGTCGTGAAGTAGAGCCAATGCCCCAGAACCTTCTCTGCAAAATACTTTGGCA
>JAEEGL017327263.1_pt1 | contig 16967 bp, 10 predicted proteins | sample 9134231 | NCBI WGS metagenome assembly JAEEGL01 (sample SAMN16246548, study PRJNA631951) | gut metagenome | biome: gut microbiome; feature: rumen; material: fiber-attached | host: Bos | place: Iran: Karaj | collected 2018-10
GTTGTTTTCGTAATTTAGCACATGTTTTGTATTATACCATAAAATAACCAACGGGGACAGTCTGCCAGTGGTGTGGCTTCCGACTAAGCCCCCCTATGGGGGGCAAGTCAATGCCGCCTCCTTTGGGGGCGGATTTTTACTCCTGTCTGGTCCCCATTATGTTGTTAATGGCGGTGTTGATTCATATATGTAGTCATCGATAGTGTAGAAATAAAACTTGACGACTTTACACCATCTCTAGCTTCAGCTGTTTTCCGCAAGCTCTGGCATATCTGTAAAGCGTTGAAAACGTCAGATTTTTGCGCCCTTTCTCAACGGCCGCAATATATGTTTGGCATGTTCCAATACGTTTGGCTAGTTCTGCCTGTGTCAGGCCGGCATCCTTGCGAAGTCTATACAGTTCTTCCACAATGCGCATGCGCTCCAGCATCTCCGATGTCTCTGCAATATGTTCCGGCGCATTGTAATAGGCAGCACGTTCATCGGATTCTTCACAAAGTCTTTCAGGATGAGCCTTCAGCTCGGCAATCTCGGTGGCCATCTGTCTTTCAGTCACATAATCAGCATGTTCCTTCATTTTATCAGGCCTCCTTGCCTTAATTGTCTCAATAATCTAATGGCGTGTCTCTTTTCGTGACTGGAATTTCTTGTGTCTTGGCTGATTCATCGGCATGTCCATTTGATTATATCAATACTATATCCCATAAGATATAAAACGCAAGCCTCCTTCCCGCTCTTTGGGCGTTTTGCCCAACTTTCTTGCTTTGCTCCAACTAAAAATATATACTTTCTACTCTTGTAGACATTTTCGACTGTAAACATCTAATTATCACCAACTTTCGCTTTTCACAACAAGCCAAGAGCTCTTTTTCCGTGAGCCAGTACGCTGAATGATGTTTGCCTGCTTAAGATGCTGCAAGGCACGTGCTATGGTGCGGGGCGAAAGCTCCAGCTTCTCTGCCAGGGCCTTTGAGGTCATGTCCGGCTTTTCAAGAAGATATTGGAGAATCTGTCGCTGTGTTCTGTTTATTCTGACATTTATACTGACATTTTGTCGTTTTGCCTTGGATACGGCCATGTCGAACGGGATGACCACGTTGATGTAGGAGTCGCCTATATGGAAGACATCCCGTCCGTATTTGGAAACGATGACAGGTATGCCATGACCTGTATGCTCGGTGAGTTCCATATTCATGAAAATCCGCATGAGCATGTCGTTTCTTGGTCGGCTGATTCCCTGGAAGAACATCTCCTCGGTCTGTCCTTTGGGAAGACCACCATGTGACATTATCTCTATCCTGTCCTCAAAGATGGAGACAAGCGGCTGTGAGAGGTTCCAGTCATTGTGAACGAGAGCGTTTATGAGAGCCTCATTTACACAGTCGAAATCAAAGAGATATTTGTCGGTTCGTGGGCGATTGGTGGTATCCGATACGCAGATGTTTTCAGACGCAAGGCGGTTCTTCACCTGCTCGTATGCGAAGAGAAGGGACTGGCAGCCGTAGTCGTTCCTTTCGGAAATGGCGGACTTGTCCCTGCCTTGGAACTTGACGACAATCAGCGGAATGGTGTTCTTGTCTGAGAGAAGTTCAGCCAGCAGGTTGTATTCCCCCTTCGGGGTCTTGAGGCCAAGATTCTGCTCGAATGACTTGTCATCAAGGTGGTATCCTTTTTCTGTATAATAGATTTTAAGCGTCCTGAATGATATGTTGCCATATCGTGCAGGGGTGCGTGTCATGAAATCCGTATCCGTGAAGTTCTGCTCATACCTTGCCTTGATTTGCTCTGGAGACATCTCTTTGCAGGTCGTTCCGATGCGGATTGAGCAGCCGGCGGACGAGAAGCCGTATTTCTTCTGGCAGTAAATTGGCCTTGTACCCTTTGGTATGTGTATGACCAGAAGCGTCTTCCCATCTGCATAGCGAAGTTCCGACGAGACAAGTTCCTGAGGATTCGGTTCTATCTGAGAGGTTATCACATCGGAAATCTTCCGTGAAATCTCGTCAATCTTTTTTATGCCAATTATATTGCCGTCGTTTTCGACACCAAGCACGATGTCTCCGCCATTGGCGTTCAGGAAAGACACAATTTCCTTGCAAATGGTCTCGGTATATGTTGTCTTGAACTCCAATGTTTCCGATTCGTTGCCGTTGTATTTGCTCATGGTTGTACTCCTGTTATATGTTTTCCGTACTATAATGTCTTATATGACATTTTTCAATTTATTATGACATAATAATGTCATATTTTTCAGATCTTCCCCTTAATCCCTCGCGAGGGATTACAACCAAAACCGCAAAAAACATTCTGTCCGCTAGCTTTTTGGAAATAGTTTAGTATAACTGTTCAGAATCCTGATGGTCCAATATAGCCGTTGCCATGGCCGTAATTCAGCTCTGTTGGGGGCTGTGGACCAATGGGGTGAATGTCCTCCTCTGATTCCACTGTCCTGTCGGAGCTGAATGTTGACCATGAAGATAGACTTTGCGGATAGGTTCTGAATAGTTACTGATATTTATTATGCCATTTTGTCATAATAAAGTGGCATAATAAATCCATCTTTCGCTTTTCACAACAAGCCAAGAGCTCTTTTCCCGTGAGCCAGTACGCTGAATGATGTTTGCCTGCTGAAGATGCAGCAAGGTACGTGGTATGGTGCGGGGCGAAAGCTCCAGATTCTCGGTCAGGGCCTTTGAGGTCATGTCCGGCTTTTCAAGAAGATATTGGAGAATCTGTCTCTGTGTTCTGTTTATACTGACATTTATTATGACATTTTGTCGTTGTAACTATTCAGAAGGAGTCCACAGAACACACGGAATGACACAGAAGACGCTGATGGCAGCCTCCCGGAGCCCCGCGCTGCCTCAGAGCGTTTTGCGAAAAGGGGCCTGATTGATTCGACTTGTCATTTCTGTTTATTCCGTGTATTCCGTGGACTTTAAAGGGGTATCTGAATAGATACTTGTCTTTTTGCCTTGGATATGGCCATGTTGAACGGGATGACCGCAGTACTGCGACCGTCCCCTTGCTGTATCAATCGTTGAGGGATTGCGTTATATGAACTGGATTCCTCCGAAAATGGCCGTTGAATGGCAATTCACGGTTTCAAGGCTATATTTTACGCTAAAAATCAACAGCTGGATGTCCAGCTCGAAAACGATTCCAATGGCGAAGGGTTCAAGGTCATCGACCCACGCTTCGTTTGATTCCAATGAACAAAGATGGTATTGTCATGTGCAGGAAAATCTTTCAATTGGTTGTCTTGTCCATGTTATGCATGGGGGTCTATGGTGGCGAAAGGAGGATTTCGCGGACGGAGTTTCTGAACCGCATGGAAGGGGGTTGGCTGGGGCAGATTATCGGCGTCAGCCTGGGCGCTCCCACCGAATTCCGATGGAACGGAACTGTCATTCCGGAAGAGGAAGTTCCCAAATGGCAGCCCGACATGATCAACTATGCGTTTGGGCAGGATGATCTGTATGTGGAAATGACTTTTCTGCGGTCTCTGGAACAATATGGCTGCGACGTGTCCATGCGGCAGGCTGGCAAGGATTTCGCCATGAGCCGTTATCTCCTGTGGTGCGCCAACAAGGCTGGGCGTGACAATCTTCGCAGGGGAATCGCGCCTCCTGATTCCTCTCATCCAACGTTCAACAGTTGTCCCAACGACATTGATTACCAGATAGAGTCGGATTATGCGGGCCTGATCGCGCCGGGTATGCCGCAGGTGGCGGTGCAATTGGGCGAAACCTTCGGTCGCCTGATGAACTACGGAGAAGGCGTCTATGGCGGGCAGTTCATGGGAGGCATGTTGGCGGAGGCCTTCTTTTCGGACGACATGGAGGATGTCATCAAGGCGGGACTGGCCTGCATCCCGTCGGAAAGCCAGTATGCCGAAATGGTTCGCGACATGCTGGCGTGGCATCGCGAAAATCCTCTGGATTGGCAATTTGCATGGGGGAAGGCCGTGGAAAAGTATTACCGCGACAAGGAATTTCTGCGTCAGACCAACGGCGCCATCGATGTCCGAATCAACGGCGCCATGGTGCTTCTGGGGCTTTTGTATGGGCAGAAGAGCATGGAAAAGACCTGTGAGATTTCCATGCGGGGCGGTTTTGATTCGGATTGCAATCCGTCAAGTTCCTGTGGCGTTTTGGGCGTTGTTCTGGGGCGGAAAGGGCTTGAGGAGCGCTACATAGGCCGATTAAGCCGCACGACGAAATTCTCATACACCGAATATGATTTCAACGGCTTGATCGCCGTCTGCGAAAAGTTGTTCCGCGAGTTTCTCCAGCGGGAGGGAGGGCGCGTGGAGCGCGATGAGGCAGGAGAAGAGGTGTTTGTGATTCCGGAAAAGCGTCCGGTGCCATCACGGTATCAGCCCAGCTGGAATCCGGGGCCGATTGTTGGAGGCCGATACACGGAGGAGGAACTCAAGACGATGCTGGCGGGAGTTCATCCTGCACACATTGCCCATATTCAGCATAAGGACGAACCTTCGGCGCGCGTGCAGGCCGTCGCTTCCATATTGCTTCCAGGCTGGAAGACCTCTCCCAATGCGCCTGACATGGCTCCTGGATATGTGGAATTATGGCGAAAGAAAGAACACGTCCTGCGTACCCATCCGCTGAACAAGGACACAGGCGCGTTCCTGACGCGCACCATGACCATTGATGCGGCAAAACCCGTGCTGACAATCGTCGTGACATGCTATGGCGACAAAGGGGATTTCGAACTCATCGTCCGCGTGAACGAAGACATCGTCCACCGTCAGTTGATTCAGGTTCAGCCCGGAGAGACGGAGGAATGGAAAACCGTGCGCGTGGATTTGAGCCGTTTTGCAGGGCAGACGGTGGAAGTATCCCTTGAAAACCATCCGAACAACTGGATGAATGAAGCGGCTCATTGGAGCCGCATCGACATGACGGCGCCATAGGAACCAGCACATTCACAGGCATTTATACAACAACCTGACACAGAGGAACATACACCTCATGAGAACAATCCGCCTTTATCTTGCCCTTTCAGTCCTGTGCACGGCGCTGTGCATGTTTGGCCATGCCGCCGCAGTAGCCGCTGAGGCGAGTATCTTCAGTGCGGATTTCTCCTCCACGCCGGACATTCCCGAATGGGAGATGACCGGCCGCTGGAAACAGGAGGGCGGAACCATTCGACGGCCAGGCGTGGAGGGGCTTCACAACATCTTCTTCGGCAAAGACAACTGGCAGAATCTCGAAATCGAATTCCGCCTGAAATGCCACGCCAAAAGCGATGGTGACCAGCATTGGGGACTCATCCTGCGCAAAGGCTCCGCCGGGCAAGTGCAGCTCTTCTGCCGTGGAGACAAGATGGAATTCCTGTGCGATGGACGCGTGGAGAATCATGGAGGGCCGCTGCCGCGCAGGCTGCCCGTCGGCGACGACGCGCCATGGACGCGATTCAATGTCACGTTGGACGGCACGCAGCTGTCCGTCCGCATGAACAACGAGGAGCTTGGCACGGCCACCCTTCCCCTGTACGGCCATGGCCCCGCCGCCATCTATGCCTACGGCGTGGATGTCGAACTGGACGATCTGCGCATCTACCTCCTGCCGGAAAAAGCGGAGGCGGACATTGTTCAAGATACTGCAAAAGAAGAAGATACACCTAGCCCGAATGCCTTGTTGAATTCCGGTTTCGAAATGGCCACGCAGGACATGCTTCCGGACTGTTGGGGATGCCCCCACTGGGGAGTCGGCGACCCGGAGGCCATCTTGGATTTTGAACGCTGGCAGAACAACTTCCGTGTGGTGGAGGACAATCCCCACGAGGGGACGCGTTGCATGCGGATTATCAACGAACACAATGGCCCGGCCAGCCCATCCTGCGTTCTGCGTTCCTGCACCGCAGGCACTTCCCCCAACGCAAATTACACATTGAGCGCATGGATGAAGAGCGACCGCGACGCGCTGCCCGTGAAATTGGCCGACGCCGTGGTGGAAGTTTCACGGCAGTGGCGCCGCTATTCCGTGCCTTTCATCAACAAGGGAGGCTCCGCCTATGACGACATGGTGAACATCATTTCACAGGCAAAGGGGACGCTGTGGATTGACGCCGTGCAACTGGAGCCCGGCGACAAGGCAACGGACTATCTGCCCGCCGGCAGGGACAAGCGGCTTCTCGCCCATGACGGCAATCCCGAAAAGAAACTCTTCGATGTGCCGAAAACGACGCTGCAAGTGAAACAAAATGCCGTTCTTTCTCTGGATGGACGGCTTGATGAAGACGTCTGGCAGACTCTGGAACCGCTTGTCCTGAAGGGACTTGACGGAAGCGAGCCGAAATATCCCGCGGAATCGCGTGTCTGGAGCGACGGTAACGGCCTCGTCATCGGATTCATCTGTCAGAACGACGAGCAGGAATGCACGGCGGTCGACCGCGACGGCATCTTCTGGAACAACAATCCCTGCGTGGAAGTCTTCATCGACTCGAAATTCAGCCGGTCGTTTTATCACCATTTGGGCGTGACCAAGGACAATGTGCAGTACGACAGCTTCTGCCTCCTGCCGTCATGGAACGGGCCATGGAAATCCGCCACATTTCGTTCTCCTGACAAGAGCTTCTGGAGCGCCGAAATCTATGTGCCGTTCGGCATGTTGGGCATCAGTCTGGAGAACCAGCGGATTTGGGGCTTCAATGTGGGACGCACCGAAAACCAGCAGTCATCTTGCTGGGCGCCTACCTTCGGCTCCTTCCATAACCCCTTGCGCTTTGGGCAGATGGCTGTGGACATGGAGGTCCAGAAGGAGTTCTTCTTCCGACTGGCCGAACCGCAGGCGGTGCGGATCGGCGAAGGGGAGGCGGAGCTTTCCGTCGAAGTGTGCAACGACACGGAACGCCGCGCCAATCCGGAGATTCATCTCGAAATGAAGGACAGGACGGCGAAAATCTCCATGCTACTTGAGGCCGGTGAACGGCGGCGCACGTCCATCGCGCCTGTATATATGGAAGGCGACGTCGTTCCCGTCCGCTTTGACATTTTTGAAGGGGGCGTGCTGCGCGCCACTATGGCAGAAGAGCTGAAAGTGCCTGAACTGCTTGATGTCAAGCTTCAGTTCGCCACGACGGACCAGCCCCTTCTGCGGATTGCCGCGCACGCGCATCTGCCCACGGAACAACTTGCCAACGCCAAGTTGCGCGTTCTGGCGGAAGGAAGCAGTAGCGACTTCCGACTCGCCGAAGGCATGACCCATATTGAAATCCCCTTGCATGGAACGCCCGGAAACGGCGAGGCGCTGGTCCTGCTCATGGACGGAAACGGACAGGAGCTTGCACGCCAATTGCTTCCATATAAATATATTGCGCCTTCACCAAGCGGGGTCTTCTGCGACCGTTTCAGCCGCATGGTGTCCGTTCAGGGGAAGCCGTTCTTTCCCGTCGGTTTCGCCATCGAGGCACCATTGACACCGCCGCTGATAGCCCATTATGCGTCCCTTGGTTGCAATTCGTTGGATGTAATTGGACTGGCGGCCTATTCGGACGAACAGCTTCGTGAGCTTTTCAAGGCCGCCCATGACAACGGCATCTTCATCCGCGCCACCATCCATGGGCAGGAAATAGCGAAATGCGAAGAGCTTATGGCAAAATTCCGCAATGAGCCGGCGTTGCTTGCCTGGAATGTCTTTGACGAAGTGTTCACGTTTGCATGGGGGCAGGAGAACCAGCCGGTGGTGGCCGAGACCGTGGCACGGCTCCAGGCCGTCGATCCCGCCCATCCCGTCCTCATCAATGAGAATCCATGGGGAATGGAATACATCATGAAAAAGCATTGGCCTTTCCCTGGCGCGATTGTCTCCATAGACCATTATGCATGGACGGAAACGCCCAACTACGCCTACTATGCAGACTTGGCCGACCAGATGGCCGCGTTGGGCGAAGCGGAGGCACGCCCCAGCTGGCTGTACATTCTGGGTGCAGGATATGCCTTCTGGGTACGAAAAGACCACTCGCCGGAAGAGCACCGTTTCATGGCCTACTCGTCCGTCATACACGGCATCACGGGAATCTACTATTTCGCGGATCATCCCAAAAGCATCTCCGCGCTGAAGGCCATACAGCAGAACTTCTTGGAATTCAAGGCGTTGACACCTGCTTTGGGGAGCCGATTGCAAACGCCTCCGCTAGTCACATGCGCCTCCACGGCCATTGATTTCACCACTCGTCTCCACGACGGGACGCTCACCATCATCGCCATCAACAAGAAGCGCTACGAAGCCGTCGATGCCGTATTCGTGGTGACCGGCCTCAAGAAGGGCTCCGCAGAACTGCCTTTCGAAAACCGTTCCATAGACGTTGACAGGGGCGTCTTCTCCGACATGTTTGCTCCGTGGCAGCCACATGTCTACAACATCAGATTAGACTGAATGACAACAGGTTGGAAATTGTGTTGGCCCCAAAGCGACAATCCCAGCCAGCTCTTTTCAATATCACAAAATCTACAGGAATCCATCTCAAATGAAGACACCACATCTCGTTGCACTTGTTTCCATGATTGCGCTTCTCGCGCCGTCGGCGATGGCCGACATTACCGGAAAAGTCACGGACGAAGGCGGCGGGCCGTTGGAGGGCATCCGCGTCAGCAACGGATTCCAAGTCGTTCTGACAAAGGAAGATGGGACATACGCGCTGCCTTACTACAATCGCGTGACGACCATCTCCGTCGTCGTTCCCGCAGACCGCAAAACCGACGCCTTCTGGCTGCCGGTAACGCGGGATAAGAAAGATGGCTACGATTTCAGTCTGACGGCCCGTCCGAAGCGCAAGTCCTTCTCTTTCATGCATTTCTCTGATTTGGAGACATTTGGAAACAGCCTGATGGGCATTTACAGTGCGTTCCGGGACCGCATCCTTGCGGAGGACGATGCGGCCTTTGTCATCCATTCCGGAGACATCTGCTACGAAAACGGCATGAAAATCACTGCTCAAGAGTACAAACCCTCCGCATTCGGTGGCCTTCCCACCTACATTTCCATGGGCAACCATGACATGATTCGCGGCTATGAACGCGGCGAGCAGCTCTACGAGGAGCTGTTCGGGCCCACTCGCTACGCCTTTGTGGAAGGTGACGTGCTTTTCATTGTCCTTCCCATGATGTATGGCGATGCGTCGAACAGCTTCAATCTGGAGCAAATCGCCGCTTTCACGGAAAACATGCTGAACAGCTGGCCGAAGGGCGGCTCCGTCTTCTTCGTCACCCACTACTACCACCCCTATTTCGACCGTGGCAACATCTTCGCCCCCGCAGTCAAAAACTCATTCGACCTCTCGCCATGGAAAATACTCGGCGTGGCCTACGGCCATACACACTACTATGTGACCCATCCCGACTTGCCCGTGCCGCTCTACAACGTGGGACAGTCCCATTTGGGCGGCGGTGGCAACATGCCTGGCGGCGCGCGCATCTTCCACGTGGATGAGAGGGGCAAGCTCACCACCGAACTGGTCGAAAGCAATGCGGTAGGGGAAGGCGAACCGCTGTTCTCCGGCTTTTGCGATGAAGACGGACGGATCACGGTGACGGCGTTCCATTCCAAAGGCACCTTCCAGAACGTCATCGCAGAAATTGACGGCCAGATTCTGCCGCTGAAAAAGGTGAACGGCTGGCTGTGGACGGAGACCGTCGGCCCGCGCCCCAAAGCCATACGGCTGTCCGCCCTCTTCCGTCAGGGTCTTCAATGCCGCATGCTCCGGACGGACTGCCGCATGGAGGCGCACTCCGCCAGATTGACACTGCAGAAGGCCATCCCTCTGCCTGGAAACAAAACGCTTTTCGGCACGCCCGCCGTGGATGGCAATCGCATCTATGTTGCTCTGGCAGATGAAGATAATTCGCGTTTGGGCGGCGTCTGCGCATGCGATGCCGCCACTGGCAGAATCCTCTGGACATACACCACCGGCTTCAGCGTGCGCAACACTCCCGTCCTCGAGCAGGGCATGCTCTATTTCAGCGATGCGGACAGCAACATCTACAAACTGAACGCCACAGACGGCAGCCTCGTCTGGAAGAATCCCTTTCCTGGCACGGAACTGAATTTTTCCAACCACAGCGGCCCCTCTCTGGGCCAGGGAATGGTCTTCGCAGGTTGCACGCACCATATGCGCGCCGTGGACCAGGCCAGCGGCAAGACGGTGTGGACATTCACTAAGCAATTCGGCGGCAATGAGTTAGGTACAACGCAGGGGCCGCTTTACCATGATGGCCGAATCTACTTCGCCGCCAACTGGGGATACGGCTGCCTGTGCTTCGACGCGGCCAGCGGCGAACTGCTTTGGTATTCCAACGAAAAGGAGCCGACCAAGGGCTTCCTCTTCCAGCCGACATTGGCCATGCTGCCAAACGGCAATCTGCTGCGCAGCGAAGGCACAAGGGGACTGACCATCCTCGACGCGAAGACAGGAGACATTCTGAAGGAGATGAAGAAACCTCAGAACTGGGGAATGCAAACCGCCGCCAACCCGTTGGTGGACAACGGTGTGGCCTACTGCGGCACCGACTGGCTGGGCGTCTGCGCCGTCGATCTGGAGACTCTGGAGCTAAAATGGGACATTCGGGACGCCATGGACCACTCATGGCTCAGCACCGTGCAGTATCGCGGCCCCATGAAGAGCGTGGAAGCCACCCCCGTCCTTGCTGACGGCGTGTTGCTGGTGGCCGGAGTCAACGCCAAACTCGCTCTCGTCAATCCCGCGGATGGCGCCATTTTGGATTCCTTCCAGGTGGACGCCCCCATGCTCAGCTCCCCCGTCTGCCGCGACGGCAAGATATACGTGGCGGACAACACGGGACGGCTGCTGGTCTTCCAGATGAAGGAGTGACGGCTTTGATTCTTGCACAACTGGCCGACCTGCAGATCGGCTTCAGGGTGCAAGATCATTCGCTTTGCGCAGGAGTTGTTTTTGTTATACTTCTTTAGGAAGAAATTTACGTTTCCTGAAAGGATTGCACATGTTGTTTTCTGCCACCCCTTCAGGGCTTGAACAATCGTAACAATCTGCCATACCCGGGGTTACGCTTGCCGCTTCGCGGCTACGCTTACCCCGGGCTGTGCTCCGCCGCCCCTTCGGGGCTGACGCGCGAACTGCAATGTCGTTTCGAAAAAACTTACTCTACCATAATGTGGTATAATTTCTCACGAAAAATTCCTAATTTCTAATTCCTAATTCCTCATTCTTAATTGCTTATGGCTTTCCGAATCGAAGGGAATAAATGTCCGCGTCCTTCATTTCGAAATGGAGGATGACCTTGCGGCCGATGAGCGGCTTGACATCCGTGCCGTTCTTCCATGCCATGGGCAGATCCAGTTCGTCGCCGAAGACGGGCGCGGAATCCTCCAGCGCATAGCCAGGGATGGGCTTATTCTGCTCGTCGCGGATTTCGCAGCGGATTTCCCCCAGGGCGGAGGTGGAGGCGTTCAACAGCAGCATGACATCGTTCCAGTCGGGTTGAATGTCTACCGTATAGCCTTGTCTTCCAGGAATTTGGGATGTTTCCACCACTTCGACGGGCAAGGGCTTGAGGGTGACGCTGCCGCCGCTGTACGGTGCCTGCACGGATACGAAGCCATCCTGCCGTAGCGTCAATCTGCGGAGGCGGTTCAGCACTTCGCTGTCATAGGCTTCCGTGGAGTAGATGGACAGCGCAGGCGGCAGCTCCTTTATGTCCGCTGGAGTCAGAACGACGCCCTGTGCACTCATGTTGTTGCGGTTGATCCACCGTTCATGCTGAAGGCCGGGCCGCACGAGCGCCTCGTCCCAACGAAGGCAGTGGATGCCGTCCCGGCTGCTTATGAAACCGCCGTCCGAAAGGCCTGGCAGGCCGCCGCCATAGCAGGGGGCGAAATTGTGGATGGCCTCGTCGTTCATCAGGATGATGTTGTTTTCTTTGGAGCCATCGAATTCATAGAAGCCGAGCTTGGGGCGCCTCCAGTGGATGCCGTCGTCGCTTTCCGCATAGCAGGTTGTTTCATGGTCGTTTCGGCCGGGCATCCGGAAAGTGGAGCCACGATAGTACATGCAGTATTTGGTTCCATCGTGGAAGACGGTGGGGCAGCAGCAGTCATTGCCTTCCTATGGGGCATCGTATACCATCGCAACATCCTTGAATTCAGGATGATGCAGTGTCAGCTTCGCACCGTCGGCCATGCCGCTGATGGGTTCCATGTCCTACAGAAGCACGGGATAGGCGCCAAAAGCCGTCATGGCGGTACAGCAAATGGCGGCGCAGGACAGAAGAGGATGCATTTTCATGGCGGTGTTGTCTGCTTTTTTGAGTGGCAGGTGCACAATACATAAAGGCATTTCCCAAAACCATTTATACTGTATAGTTGATTTTGGGAAATGGCCACATGGCCGTCCAAAAAGCCACGTGGCAACGGCCATCATGGTTCTGACGGCACAGCTTGGGGGCGCTTGCCGTCATCCAGGCTGCGGCAAACTGAGTTGCATCTTCCGAATATGAGGAAATATCTGAAAAGTCTCTGTCAAATGCCATTGTCCTCTAAATGGCCACTCTCCGCGTCAGCGGCTCAGGCTTTTCGCAAGACCGCGTCACGGAGGGTTTAACAACTTATATACTACCTACATCTACGAAAATACACGTGATTTTTCACCTCGAAACAGAGAAAATTCACGTGTAGACAATATATTTATTGGATAAAGGTGAGTAGGAATTCGAACATTTCGAAGGAGAGTCCTGCGAGGGCGCAGGAAATCGATAGCAAGGAGAGAATCATGAAATATGGTGTGGCGGATTACGGCATGAATGTGTGGTACGGGGCATGCTACAGCGTGGAGGAACGTCTTAAGGATTTGAAGTCCATTGGTTTCGATGGCATCGAACGCCTGACGGCATACGACGCGGCGGACGCCATGAACCAGGCCCTGACCTTCCACAGGCTTGGCATGGATTTCAACACGGTGGAAGGCCCCACCCAACGGCTGGGCATGGAATGGACTTCCGCCCTCGGCAAGCCATACGTCTGGATTTCACCTGGCAGCGTGGGCCGCGAGGTCCCGATGGACGTGTTCATCCGACGCACAAACGCCTTCCTCAAAAGCCTGAAATCCTATAACATCAAAGGTGTCCTGCACAACCACCTCGGCACCAGAATCGAGAATCAGGCGGAATTGGACGAATTCATGGCCGCATGCCCCGATGCAAATCTTCTACTGGACACGGGACATCTCTACGGCGCCGGCGGCGATGTCGTCGGTACCATCGAAAAGTACCATGACCGCATTCTGGCCATGCATTTCAAGGACATCGAGATGAAGGACGAGAGCATCGGCCTCGACCGCTGGTATGAGAGGCTGCGCTTCTGCGAAATCGGCGGCGGCAACGTGGGCATGGATTTCAAGCCGATGGTCGATGCGCTCAAGAAGCACAACTTCTGTGGCTGGAGCTTTGTGGAGCATGACACCCATACCGACGATCCTCTCATCCAGCTCAAGGGCAGTCTGGATATCCTGAAGGGGCTTTTTGCCTGAAGGCAACCCTTGCCGTGGTTGGCAAAGAATCTTCTCCGGACAATGAATAAGCCAACATGGACTGGCTTGCCCAGGCCCAATTTGGCGCGGAAAGCACCCTACTGACAGTTGGTATGGGAGGTTGGAATGTTTTATGCAAGATACGTGAGTTTGGCGATGTCGTTGGCGGTGATTGGCGGGATGGCGGTGAACGGTCAAGAAGGGCCGCTGGAGCTGCGGAAGAATGCCGTCCGGATGGTGACGCCGAAGCGGTACAATCTCCCGACTGTTGAGTTGCGGGATGGCGCGTACCATCAGCATTTTGCGCCATGGAATATTGAAGGCTGCAAAACGTCCATACAGGTGATGGGCGGCTATTCGGACAATGTCGCATTCAACTGCGATTCCGTGATGATCTACAGCTTGGACGAAGCGACGGTGAAGACATGGACGGACAGGGACGACGTCTACAACATCGACATGATGCTGGCCATCAACCGCGCCGATCTGGGCTGGGCCGATGCCCATCCCGCCTGCATCCAGACAACGCGGGACGGCACGCGCATGCTGCACGGCGCCAAAGCCTCCTACTACATGGTTCCCACTGACGAATTCATCGAATTCACGTGGGACATCGTGAAACGGGCGATTGTCATGTTCCGTCCTGTCACCATCGCGTTCGAGGAGCCTGAGATGTGGAACCAATCCGGCTATTCGGAAGGCTTCAAGGCGGAATGGCGGGCGTATTTCAAGGAGGAATGGCAGGATCCGCAATCCAGCCCGGAGGCGATGCTCAAGAGCATGGAATTGAAGACGTGGCTTTTCGAGCGCATCATCGGCGTGATGCACGAGAGGATAGGACGGCTGGCGCCCGGCACGCGGATGTACATCGCGACGCATTCGAACGCGAATTACAACGCCTGGAACATCACCGCAGGCCTAAATCATTACATGGCAACGGGAAAGGTGGACGGCATCATCGGACAGACGTGGACTGACACGATCCGCTCGCCGTTCCGCTTCCAGGGCAAGTATGTGCGGGACGAATTCCTCAATGCGTATGTGGATTTCTCTTCATACGTGGATTCGACGGAAGGGGCGGATTTCTTCGCGCTGGCGGATCCGATGTGTGACGGGCCGTCGACGGAGCCAAAGAACCGCTATGCGTATCTGCAGACGATCGTCGCATCGCTGATGCGGCCGGAAATCCACCGTTTCGAGCTGTGTCCGTGGGTGTATCGCGCCTTCGGCAATGTGTCGCCAGAATACAGGACGATTCTGCAGCAGTGCTTCAATGCACTTAACTATGTGGGAGGCAAGGAGATAGAGATGACGGCGGGCACGCCGGGCATCGCGTATGCGCTGTCGGACACGGTTTCATGGCTGAAGAAAAACGGTTGCGCTCCGGCGACATCCCGCGGCTTCTACGGCATCATGATGCCGTTGGCGGCCTATGGCATTCCCGTCGGCATCAAATCCATGGAGCGGCTTCGCAGAGCGGAAGACCTTTCCAACGTGAACGTGCTGATCGTCAGCTACGACAATATGCTGCCGATGAGCGGCGAAGTGAACGACGCCATTGCGGCATGGACGAAAGACGGCGGTTCGCTGATGCTGCTTTCCGGCCAGAACGACTATTGGCGCATGACCGACCGCTTCTGGGCGGCGCAAGGCTCTCCCGTGGCGGATCTTCTCTCCAAACTGGGCGTAGAGGCGACCATCGAACTGGATGCGTTTGGCGACGATGCCGTCGTGGCCGGTTGCGGCGATTTTGCGAAAGGCGACTTTGCGGAACTGCAGCCGGAGGAGACGGATCGCCGTTTCATGCTGTCCTACGGAGGCGTACAGAATGCAAAGGCGCTGTTCAGAAGCGGCGGCCGCACGGTCGGTTTCGAAACAGTCGTCGGCAGGGGGCAGCTGCTGGCCGTTGGTCTGCCGAGCACGTTCTACAGCACGGAGGACGGCTGCGACTTGATGCGTGCGCTGACGGCCCGTGCCGTGAAGGCGACAAGGCTTCAGTATGTGGAGACGAATCTGATGACGACGCGGCGCGGAAGAGTCGTGGCGACCCACGCACTGAGGATGGACGAAGCCCTGCCTGGCAGATACATCGATCTGTGCGACAGGCGTTTGCCCCTTGTGGTGAATCCTCTGGTGAAGGCCCAAAACAGCCGTCTGCTGTTTGATGTCTCCGCTTTTGACATGACCGTCCCCCGCGTGGCCTTCAGCGGTGGTAAAATCATCGAAGATTCTCTGGTGGAGGATGTTGCAGAGACACGCATGGCCTATACGGCGGCTTCGGAGAGCACGGTGGCAACCCGCATTCTCGTGCCAAAAGGGCGGTATCCAGCGGAGGCGACCGCCCGCTGCGACGGCCAGAGCGTCCATGTGGACATGACGTGGAACGGCGGCTCGTCGTCCCTTCTGCTTCTCTCTCCAGGCAATGCGAAGCGGACGGACGTGACGCTCTCCTGGAGCAGCCAACCCGTTGAGTCCGTGCCAGTTGCAGAGGCGGAAATCTTCGAGAGGGACGATGAGGATTCCCTTTTGACAACGGCAACGGGCAAATTTGACGAAGCCGCTTTTCTTGTGTCGGACAAGGACGGCGTGAAGACATACAGCCGGACGGTCAAGACAAATTCGTCGAATGCGGACGGCGATTTCCTCCTGAAGAACACGGCCGCAGCCAATGAACATGTCCGTTTCTGCGACTGGACGGGGCAGTTGGTGTACGTGTTCGACACGAAGGGAGCCTCCGACTATGCCGTTGATATGAATCTCTGCCAGAACTACTTGGTGGATGTCTCCGGCGACATGGAACACTGGAAGTTGGTGGCGGACTATTCACGGAACGGGACGGTGGAGCACATAAAAAACGGGAGCAACAAATCCGTGCTGACGGTCACGGCGGCGGCACATGGCCTTGAAGGGAAGAAGATGTACATCCGCATCCGCAACACGGATTCGTCCCAAGGCTGGGGCGGCGCCATCGCATGGCTGCGTGTCACCTACATGCGGCGATAGGGAAGTGGATGCAGGAGGAGCCCTTTTGTCCTGCCGTTGGGCTTGCGTCTGCTTGCCATTTGTCTGTCTCGTTGTCAATCATATAGATATGAACTTGCTTTTTGTCAAAATTGCTTTATCTTTACATTAATATAGATAAAAGGAAAGAGTGAGCGTTTTGCGGATTTTGCCCTGAATCTTTTGGTTTAAACCCAAAAGGTCGATGGTTCGAGTCCGCCAACGTCCATCCGTTCAATCTGTTAACGGGGCCTGGCCTCCCTGGCCGGACTCCGTTTTTTCATAGTCGGCGTCCGTTGCCGTCACCATTAACATGCGTCATCACCATCATTCCAGCCCGTCCTTTGGGGTCATCAAATTCAGAAGCCTTCTCGTGGTGGCCTCTTTGGCCATGCTCATTGAATATCTGATGGGCCTGTCGGACAGCGTCATCGCGGGCAACA
>JAEEGL011403931.1_pt1 | contig 16966 bp, 13 predicted proteins | sample 9134231 | NCBI WGS metagenome assembly JAEEGL01 (sample SAMN16246548, study PRJNA631951) | gut metagenome | biome: gut microbiome; feature: rumen; material: fiber-attached | host: Bos | place: Iran: Karaj | collected 2018-10
CCTTAGCCTGATTGAGCTGCCATACAACTGCACCCTGAGGAACAGGAATACTTGTTGTAGTAGTTGTTGTCTCAGAAGTAGATGTAGTTGTCTGAGTTGTAGATGTGGATGTTGAAGTCGATCCTTCATCTGTCTTAGTTGTAGATGTGGATGTTGAAGTCGATCCCTCATCTGTCTTAGTTGTAGATGTGGATGTTGAAGTCGATTCCTCATCTGTCTTAGTTGTAGATGTTGTAGTTGTAGTATCAACATCTGTTGTAGTAGTTGTTGTTGTAGTTGATGTGGAATCGACCTTAGGAACTATAACATGGATAGCACCGTTAACGCATACGATATGATTGGTCATATCAACGCCGTCAGCAGATGAAACGCTGAAGAAGTCGTTATCCCAAACTACAGGATACTTGCCCTCAGGAGTTCCCTTAGGAACTGTGTATGAGAGTGTCATAACCTTAGCGCCGTTAGCAGCAACCATCTCATTGCCCTTCTCGTCAGCGAATGCGAACTCGAAAGTAGCGGGGTTAGCTACGACCTTAGCGCCGTAAGCATCTGAGCCTGAAACTGAAGTATATACAACAGTGTCAGCAGTTACCTTGAACTGAGCGCCGCCGATAGGAAGATTAACCTTGTTCGGGTCTAATACGAGAACAGGTACCTCTACTGTTTCGCCGGGAACAGCAGTAACCTCAGAGATCTGCCAGAGAATAGCACCGTCAGGAGCTGTTACAGTGGTAGTTGTAGTTGTTGTTGTATCTTCACCTGTAGATGTAGAAGTTGTAGTTGTGTTAACAGGTGCAGAAGTAGAAGTTGTAGTTGTTACGTCTGTGGACGTTGTAGATGTAGAAGTTGTTGTCTCATCGTCGATGATGATAGCACCGTCTACAAAGCTGATCTTAGCTGTGATATCAGCGCCGTTTGTATCAGATACAAATGCCTCTGTCCAGCTGATCGGGTACTCACCGGGCTTAGCGGTCTCGCTTACCTTATATGTGAGCTTGATAACGGTAGAACCGTCCTTAGCCTCTACGCCCTCACCGATCTTATTTGCGAAAGCAAATTCGTTGGTGTCTTTGTTGAATGAAACGGGTGCAGAGTATGCATCTGAACCGGCAGCACCAGCAAGTGCGATAGGATCAGATACGGGGAGATCGAACTGAGCGCCGCCAACTGCGAGGTTCTTCTCGCCAACAGTAACTGTTGCCTCGAGCTCAACTGTATCGCCGGGCTTAGCGTGCTTCTTCTCGATAGTCCATGTGATATCGCCGTCAGTAACGTCATCAACGATGATCATACCGTCAACGAGTTCAACGAGTGATGTGATGTCGTTGCCGTTTGTATCGGAAACGAATGCATTCTTGCCCCAGATTACCGGATATTTGCCTGCAGGTGTGCCAGCAGGGATATCGAAGTTAACTACAGCAACGATAGCACCGTCCTCAGCAGCGACCTGACCGCCCTTAGCGTTAGCGAAAGCGATCTCGTTTGTAGCTGTGTTGGAAGTTACGTTTGCGCTGTAAGCAGCGGAATTCTTGCCAACAGAAGCAAGAGCGAACTTATCGCTGGAAACGGTGAACTGAGCACCTGCAACCTCGAGTGAAGCAGTGCCTACCTTAGCAGCGATCTCCATCTTAGCTGTAGAACCAGCCTTAGCGTGAACAGTGGGGATCTCCCATGTTACAGCGCCGTTTACGCCAGCCTCAACAGTGATAGAACCGTCCTTGAGAGTTACCTGAGAAGTGATGTCCTTGCCGTATGTGTCTGTGACCATAACGTCGTCCCACTTAACGGGGTAAACGCCTGATGCACCGGCAGGAACAGTGAATGTAAGAGATGCGATAACTGCGCCGTCAGCAGCGATGTTAGCAGCACCCTTGTCCTCACCGAAAGCGAACTCAGCAGTGTCTACATTTGCGGTAAGTGCAGAGCTGTAAGCTGCGCAGGTCTTGTCTGCAGCGCTGAGCTTGATAGGTGATGCAGCGTTGATGTCGAACTGAGCACCTGCAACTGCAAGGTCAGACTGACCGTCAACGATGATGTCCATCTTTACAGTGGAACCAGCCTTAGCTTTTACATTCGGGATAGCCCATACAGCCTTGCCGTTATTAGCGGTTGTTGTAGCTGTTGTTGTATCCTGAGCTGTAGAAACGGTTGTAGTTGTAGTATCAACCTTGGGCTGTGATGTAGTTGTAGTTGTTGTCTCAACCTTAGGCTGAGTTGTTGTAGTAGTTGTAGTTGCGTCGCCAATGATATTGATCTTTGCAGACTTAACATTTGCGTCGAACTCGATCTTGTTGTAGCCGTCTTCTACGACATGGAATCTTGAGAGTGTCCAATCGTATGAACCGGGCTTAGCTGTTGTGGGAACCTTGAACTGGAAGATCATTACAGGCTGAGATTCATCAACCTCTAACGGATCGCCAGACTTGAGAGTTCCGCAGTAGTAGGTATCCTGTATCTTCTCGAATGTATATGTACCTGAATCCTTTACAGCGTAGCATACCTTATCCTCGAGTGAAGCTGTGATACCCTGCGGGAGATCAGCATCGTCAAGACGAACTACGTACTGGCTTACCTTGTGGCCGCCAGCCTGTACACCGACCTCGACCTCAACTGTATCGCCAGGCTTTACGTCGATGTCCCGAGGAGTGATAACGAAATCAGAAGCAACATTCTTGGGAACACTTGCTGTAGTAGTAGTGCCCTGAGTTGAAGCTGTTGATGCTGTTGTTGTATCCTTGGAATCGCCTTCGATAACGATAGTACCGGGCTTGACTGTTGCGTCAAACTCGATCTTGTTGATACCGTCTTCAACAACGTGGAATCTTGAGAGGTTCCAGTTGTATGTGCCGGGAGTTGCAGTCTTGGGGATCTGGAAGTTGAAGATGATAACTGGCTCATCTTCGTTTACCGGTGTAGGATCACCGCTTGAAAGTGTTGAGCAGTAGTAGGTATCGCCGAGAAGCTCAAACTTATAGTTGCCGCTGGCGCCAACTGCATAGCAGAGCGGATCGTCAACTGTGTAAGTGATTCCCTGCGGGAGATCAGCGTTATCGAGACGAACGATATACTGACCAACCTTGTGGCTTCCTGCGTCAACATAGCACTCGACCTCGACATTATCGCCGGGCTTTGCAGTAACAGTTTTAGGTGTTACGATAAAGTCAGCCTTTGCATTCGGGTCAGGCGCCTTTGTAGTTGTGGTATTCTTTTCAGATGATGTCGTTGTAGCCTTGGTCGTATTTGTAGTGTTGTTAGCGTCGCCCTCGATAGTGATCTTACCGGGTTTAACGTTTGCGTCATACTCGACCTTATTGATACCATCTTCAACAACGTGGAATCTTGAAAGGTTCCACTCGTACTCACCGGGAGCAGCATCCTTAGGGATAGTGAAGTTGAAGATAATAACAGGCTCATCTTCATTAACCGGTGTAGGATCACCGCTTGAAAGAGTTGAGCAGTAGTAAGTATCACCAAGAAGCTCATACTTGTAGTTGCCGGTAGCGCCTACAGCATAGCAGAGGGGATCATCAACAGAATATGTGATTCCCTGCGGAAGATCAGATTGATCGAGACGAACGATATACTGACCTACCTTGTGGCTTCCAGCACTTGCGTAAACTTCAACCTCAACAGTGTCACCGGGCTTTGCCTTGATATCATTAGGAGTTACAACGAAGTCAGCCTGAACAGCAGTCTTATTGACAGCTCCGTCCAGCACTTCCCCCATACTAACGTTAGGCTGCTCAGCAGATATACTGCCGGCAGCACTAACATTAAAAGGAGAAGCAAATGCACTCGACATGAGCGATGCGCTCATTGCGAAGGACGTAACTGCCGCAAGCAGTTTCTTCATTTGTGCATTTCCTTTCCGAGCATTTGCTCTATTAGATTGATCTCACCTATTGAAGAGGATTACTTCTGAAGCTGAGCGCTTGTGCAAGTACCCTTTGAGATATCAACGAGGTGAACGATGCTCTGGATGATAGCCTGTGAGTCGTTAGAATCAACATCTGTTGTATCCTTATCGCAGCAGTTAGCGTTGATCTTGCCCTGTGCAGACATATCATATGACTTAGCGTCATTGAGCCACTTGTTGAGAACAACAACGTCAGCAATGTTAACTCTCTTATCGCAGTTTACGTCACCGTAAAGAACGTCGCCGGGCTGGCTTGATGTAGTTGTAGTTGTAGTTGTTGTCTTAGGAGCTTCTGATGTAGTTGTAGTAGTTGTTGTCTTGGGAGTTTCTGTTGTAGTAGTTGTTGTACCCTCGCCCTTAACAACGATCTTACCAGGATTGATAGTAGCGTCGAATTCGATCTTGTTGATACCGTCTTCAACAACGTGGAATCTTGAGAGGTTCCATGTGTATGTTCCGGGCTGAGCTGTTGCAGGAACAGTGAATGTGAAGATCATTACAGGCTCGTCTTCGTTAACCTCTGTAGGATCGCCGCTTGAAAGTGTTGAGCAGTAGTAAGTGTCGCCGAGGAGGTCGAACTTGTAGTTACCGTTGCCCTTAACTGCGTAGCAGAGCGGATCGTCGAGTGAAGCTGTGATACCCTGCGGGAGATCAGCGTTGTCAAGACGAACTACGTACTGACCAACCTTGTGGCTGCCAGCCTTAGCGTAAACCTCAACGTCAACTGTCTTGCCGGGCTCAACCTCTACGTCAGCAGGAGTTACGACGAAGTCCTTCTGAGCATTGGGGTTAGTTGTAGCAGTTGTTGTAGTTGTTGTAGTCTTGGGACCCTCTGTTGTAGTTGTTGTAGTACCAGGTGTTACATCGCCTTCAACAGTGATCTTACCAGGATTGATAGTAGCGTCGAACTCGATCTTGTTGATACCGTCTTCAACAACGTGGAATCTTGAGAGGTTCCAGTCATAAGTACCGGGCTGAGCTGTCTCAGGGATCTTGAATGTGAAGATCATTACAGGCTCGTCTTCGTTAACCTCTGTAGGATCGCCGCTTGAAAGTGTTGAGCAGTAGTAAGTATCGCCGAGAAGCTCGAACTTGTAGTTACCGTTGCCCTTAACTGCGTAGCAGAGCGGATCATCGAGTGAAGCTGTGATACCCTGCGGGAGATCAGTGTTGTCAAGACGAACTACGTACTGACCAACCTTGTGGCTGCCAGCCTTAGCATAAACCTCAACCTCAACAGTCTCGCCGGGCTTGCCCTTTACGTCAGCAGGAGTTACGACGAAGTCAGACTTAGCGTTAGGATTCTGAGGCTTAGTTGTTGTAGTTGTTGTGTTGTTTACAGGCTTAGTTGTTGATGTTGTAGTTGCAGGGGGATTTGTATTGCCCTCGCCCTCGATTGTGATAGTGAGGCTCTTAAGATTGAGCTTACCGTTCTTTGTTGTCATCTTGCCGTTGCTCTCGATCATGCATGACATATTGTCAGGATACTCTGCATCAGCAACGTAATCAGCAAAGTCGATAGTGTATGTTCCGGGAGGTGTACCCTTCTTGAATACAGCGTCCTGAACGTAGATCGGATAAGAATCAGACTTATCGCCAGACCACTTATAGCCTGTACCGTCCTTAGCTGTGATCCATGTAGCTGAACCCCATGCATTGTCGATGTTACCAGACTTGTAACCAGCCTGAGCGAAGTACTGACCTTCACCGGTGCTGCTGTAGTAGTCGCCTCTTCTCGTGTTCTGGATAACTGTACCAGCAAAGCCGATGATGTTATTTGTTGAACCGGTTGAGCCGTCAGAGAGAGTAACGTCTCTCTTAGCATCATAGTAAGGAGTACCAGCCTCGTGGCTTACGAAGCTTACGTTAGCTGTAGAAGCATCGCCGTCCTTAGAGTTTACAGACCACTGGCAAGTGATAGAATCGCAGTCATTTGTAGCCTCGTTGAGGTAGATACCGAAGGGGATAGTAACATCTCCGGCAGCGATCTGATCAGCAGTGATAGTTGTGCTTACAGCGTTACCAGCTGTATCTTCAAAAGCACGAATCTCAAGAGTCTTGCTTGAGTCAGCAGCACCTGTAGCAAAAGGAACTGCTGAGCCTACCATTGATGCAGCCAAAGCAAGTGAAGCAGCTGCAGAAACAAGTTTCTTCATTTGTAATAATTCCTTTCTTTAGGTTTTTACGCCTATTAATAACTTATGAACTTGGGTTTGTATTCCTTTGTAAGGGGGACAAATCAGATAATCTTCAGATATTGGCTATTGGATCAAAGAGTTTTTATAACACCCGCATCCCACTTCTGGATAGTAAGTGCGTCGTTAGGTGTTACACCAGGGTTATCATCAACGTCTGCGTTGAGCTTACCCTGATCGGTAAGGTTATACTTATCCTTGTTACCGATGTACTGGAGAATAGCAACTGCGTCTCCAACAGTTACACTGCCGTCTTCGTTAGCGTCGCCGCGAACGGTTTTCTTAGGCTGTGTAGTTGTTGTAGTTTCGCCGCCTGCAACTGTTACGCTGCCTGCGTTAGCCTTAACTGCGTAAGCGACCTTTGCGCCGCCATCCTTTGTGTAGCCGCAATCGATAGCTGTATTCTTCTCGCTTGATCCGGAGTGTGTTTCTCTGTCAGTAGGAACAACGCTTATTTCAGCAACTGCGCCCGGCTTTGCATTTGAAGCAACTGTACCCGAGATCGTGCAGAAAGTACCCTCGCCTGTGATCCAGCTTGATGCACTGTCAACAGATGTTGACCACATTACTGAAATAAGGCCCTCGTTTTCTGCATAGCTGTTGAATGATGGGAGAAGTGATGCTGATGAATCACCACTTACTGAGCCCGCAAGCTTGCCTGCCTTTACGTCTGTGATCTTGATAACCGCAGAGTCGTACTTGATTGAGAATTCGCAGCACTGAATACCTGTTGAAGGTATATCAGCCATGGATACGTCCACAGTGAACTGCCCTCCTGCCTCTGCTGTCGTCTTGCCGACGGATATCTGCACTGTTTCGTCAGCCGCAACAGCGGGAGCGATCGAGCAGACTGAAAGTGAAAGCATCGCTGCAGCCATAGCCCCGATGACTATCTTTTTTGTCTTCATGATTTTTTCCTCCTTCTTCATTGATTGTTATATAACAAAGGAACAGGTGCCCCTTTTATTATATCTTGGTTTGCTTGCAGCCGCCTCGGCTGCGGGATCGAATTACAGGGCTGCGCACAAACGCCGCCAACTTCGTGCAGTATTTGTACACACCGCCTCCGGAAGGGACTCGATAACGCTGAGACCCGCCGATCCGGACGCATAAAAGCGCATCCTGACCCAATGAGCCCATACCCCATATTTATTCATGATTTCATTATATATCAGCTCTCAAAAAAAGTAAATAGGTTTATGCCGTTTTTGGAATTATGTCTAAACAAGGCACCCGTTTTTTGCACGGTTTGCACAATCAGAAAATTCCTCAAAAAACTCCTTGTAAAAGCTAATATTAACGAAATGTGAACAACTTTATTTATTTGTCAAGCTTGCGAAATTCTTCCGGAATACTCTCATCAATTATGCTGTTGAGGATGTCCCAGTTGAAGTCGGGATAGGTGCCGCGGGGTATCGCTGAGCCTATTCCGTGAACTGCCGCCAGCTCGGGTGTATACTTGCTGTACGGGTAAACTCTGAGGTTGTCATAATCGCCTGCTTCGTAGTGTATTATATTAGGTATAACGCCTACGTTTTCGAGCGATATCTCGCCTGTTTCTCCGTCCATGACGATATCGAGGTCAGGCATTTCTCCAACGAGGTTGAAGTTATCCGTCTGGGCGCAGATAAAGTTGCCCATCGAATAGAAAACAAAGCCCTTTGAACCGTCACTTCGCGGTATCCATTCCATAGTTTCGGCAGTATGTGTATGGCAGCCGAGGATAATATCTGCTCCCCATTCCACCATTTTATGCGCGAGCTCTATCCTGTCCTGTGAGACCTCGTGAGTATCCTCAACGCCCCAGTGAGCAGAAACGACGACAACATCAGCGAGCTCCTTTGCCTCTTTTATCTGACTCTCGATAACGTCCTCTTCGCTGTTCATGACAACTCTGAGGGGGCAGCCCTCGGGGAAAGCAAAGCCGTTGATGTGCTCGGCATATGCAAGAAAAGCTATCTTCACGCCGTTGACCTCGCGCACGCGTATATCGTTCGCATCGTCCTCATTGAGATATGCTCCGAGGACGGTAAGGTCGTTTTCAGCAGCCTTGACGTTCCAGAAGCTGATCGATTCTTCCAAAGCGTCCGCGCCGAAGTCGAGAAGATGATTGTTCGCCATAGTGAAAACATCGAAGCCGAGGTCTATGACCGCGTCTGCGACCTCGGGAGGCGAATTGAACAGCAGAGCTCCGCCGTCGGCGCCCCTTACTGGGTTGCTCTGGCTGATTATGGTCTCCTGATTCAGAACAGCCACATCAGCGTCCTCGATGAGGTATTTGACATTTTCATAAAGCGGTCGGAAATCGTATGCAGCGCCATCGCCCGCAAGCCTTTCCGCGTTTTTGAACACTGAATAGTGTATCAGATTATCGCCGGCAGCGATAAAGTGAACGCGCTTGTCCTCGGCAGGAGGAGCGGTCTCGGGTTCGGTCGCAGGGGCTTCGTCACTTGTTGAGCCTGATGCGGCGGATGATACTGTATCCGAGCTGTTCCCGCGTGAGTCTCCGCCCACGTCCGAACAGCCTGCAAATGACATTATCATGACGCATATCGCGGCAGCAGCAGCCGCTGTGCGTTTAAAATCAGCCATATCTTTTCTCCTTAATGTGCGAAAGCCTGTCATTCCGCACCTTAATTATATCACATTGATTTTCATTTTGCAATTACTAATTGTATGATTTTTATGTATAATTACAGTCAGTTTTATATGAATAACCGATGCTTTAAGCTAAGAAAACGGCTATACACAGGCGTTTCTGCACGTTTCTCATTATAAATAACCGACACTTTGTCATTTCTGACGAAATTTATCCGCAGCTTTTGTGCATTCTGTCAGATTGGAGCTGAATGAACTCTCCGGCAAGCGCTTCCGCCTCCGCGTAGGAGCTGAGCTGATAGCATTTTCCGCGGAATTTTGCCGAGCCGTAGAAGCCGTTCATATACCATGCCGCGTGTTTGCGAGCCTCGTGCATAGCCATTTCCTCGCACTTTGGACTCATGTCGAGCATCATGCGGATATGCCGGAGCATTATCTCCATGCGCTCCTCAACAGTCGGCGGAACATACTCCCTGCCATCAAGCACCGCTTCGACCTCCTCGAATACGAAGGGACGTCCGTAGCTTCCGCGCCCTATCATGACGAGGTCACAGCCGGTCTGCTCGTACATAGCAAGAGCCGAAGCCGCGTCCGTGATATCTCCGTTGCCTATGACCGGAATACTCACCGCCGCCTTGACCTCCCTGATAATGCCGGAGTCAGCCTTGCCGCTGTAAAACTGGTCACGCGTGCGCCCGTGAACGGCTATCGCAGCAGCTCCGGAAGCTTCAAGAGCCTTTGCCATTTCGACTGCGTTTATGCTTTCAGCGTTCCAGCCGCTGCGTATCTTCACCGTGACCGGAACCTCTCCCGCAGCCTTTACCGCCGCCGCAGTTATATCCGCCGCGAGGGGGATATCCTTCATCAGCGCCGAGCCTGCTCCCGTACCCACTACCTTCGGGACGGGACAGCCCATGTTTATGTCGATGATATCGGGCTTGTATTCAAGCACTATCTTCACAGCCTCAGCCATGAAGTCCGGCTCGCTGCCGAAAAGCTGCACCGCCATGGGACGTTCCCCGTCCGTGACCGTGCAGAGCTCCGCAGTCTTGCGGTCGCTGTAGCATATGCCCTTCGCCGAGACCATTTCGCTGACCGCGTAGGCGGCTCCGAACTCCTTGCACATCAGCCGGTATGCCCTGTCGGCAACTCCTGCCATGGGAGCGAGTGCGGCGGTCTTTTTTATGCTGACTCTTCCTATTTTAATTGTGTCAGCCATTTGCTTCCTCTTTTTTCTTGCGGAACACGAATACCTTGCTGAGTATATAATTCGCAATGAATATCAGGAACTGGCTTGCAATTGTGATAATTGTCTTGTTCATTCCGATGATATCACAGCAGACTACAAATATAGCTTCCTCCATGAAGAATGTCGCAAGGCGTGAGCCGTAGAACGAGAAAAATACCGTCCAGAACTCCTTTGCGCCGTGAGTGACGTTCTTGAATACATATTTCTTGTTAGTGAAGAACGCGAACGTTACTGCGCATATCCACGAAAAGGTAACGCCGACAGTGCTCTCCCATTTGGGCTCTCCGGGAATGACCGCAAACGCGAGCAGCTTCGTAACTATCGAAACGACGGTAGTAAGTCCGCCGAAAAATACATACAGCCATTTATCCTCATATTTATAATAAATTTTCTGCAATCCCTCCGGCAGCAGGGATACGACTTTCTTTATCAGACTTTCCATTTTCAGCTTCCTTTCAAAATGCAATACTTCTTTAATAATAACAGCATTCGGGAATTTTTTCAAGGGGTTTTGCGAAATTTTTCACGGTAAAAAAGAAAAGCCGCCGCCGCGAGTATTCCCGCGGCAGCAGCTTCATCTGAAAAGGTGTGTTATTATATGTAAAACAGAATCTTTCTCTCTTCTGTAACTTTATTATAGCTCATACAGTTCCGTATTGCAATAACAGTGAGGTCAATGTTTGAATACAATGCAGTTTCGCAAGGTTACAGAATTGCTACAACGGTAACGGCAGGGTATCCGGACGGGAGCATTAGTAAAAACATTAAAATTTCCCACTGTCAGAATTTTCTTTGTCGCTTTTTGAGCTTTTCTGCATAATATAAAAGTAAACAGCAGTGTGACAGCCGCCTCTGCAAAGTGGCTGACGTCAGTAACGCGCCGGTGCTGCCCGTGAAGAGCTATACAGAGACATACGCTGTCAGACCGCTGTTTTCAGATAGATATCGGGCGGACACTCTGCCGCCCGTACATAATGAATGGAGAATGGAGAATTGAAAATTGAGAATTATGGTGTCGCCTTTCGGCGAAAATTTTTATAATAGTCCTCGTAAGCGGACACCTTCATTCTCCATTCTACATTCTCAATTCTCAATTTTTTTCCTGCGTTTTGCTATCTCACGGTATTTTTCCCGCGTGGCAAGTCCGCCGCGGATATGCCTTTCCTGTTTGTTTATCTCAAGCAGCCCCTTCACCTGCGAGTAGAGGTCGGGGTCTTCCTTTTTCAGCCGCTCGCTGACGTCCTTGTGTACCGTGCTTTTGGATATGCCGAACTGCTTTGCCGCAGCCCGCACGGTGGAATTGTGCTCCACCATGTATCTCCCAAGCGCTACAGCCCGCTGAGCGGGTGGTATCTTCAAGCGCATCACTCCTTCTTCTATTCTGCGGACAGTAATATATATGCAGGATATTTCCGGATAATGAGCGCTTTTGCGCGGAGTCAGTTCTGGTGGCGGACTACTCCGTATTCGTCGTCGAGACGATAATACGGGCAGGCGTAATTCGTTCCCTGTATAAAGCGAGCCATTTCGTCCTCGTCGAGGTCAACAAGACAGACGTAGCAGTCGCATTCGTCGTCATAGACATAGTTGGTACAGGTCTCGCAGTTGGTGACAGTTTTGCCGTACATGATATCAACTCCCAATGTAATGATATAGATATTGTACCATGTAAGTGATATTTTTGCAACCGTTTCCGAATCATGTACCAAATTACGGGCATACTACCTCAGAGGTGAGAATATGACCCGAAATGAACGCGGAAAGCTCCGGCTGCTGCCCGAGCTCGAAGCCAGTATCGCCATGATAAAAAAGCTGTCCGGCGGCTCGTCAGACGTGCTGATAAACGAATTCACTACCGGCGGCGTGCGCTGCTGTCTTCTGAGCTGTGAGGGCATGATGTCCTCGCAGACGGCGGCGGAAATGGTACTCGCGCCGCTTACAGAGATAGAGGAGCAGTCCGGCGCGGAGGAGCTCTTCGGCTACATCAGCACGCATCTGCTGCTCTCGTGCGACCGTCCCACAGCCGAGGATTACGACACGCTCTTCCGGCTGATAAACTCCGGCTTTGCGGTGCTCATCGCCGACGGAGCCGATACCGCTCTCGCCTTCGGCGTGCAGGGCTACGCCTCGCGCGGAGTGCAGGAGCCCTCCGGCGAGGGCAACATCATGGGCAGCCATGAGGGCTTCACGGAAACAGTCCGAACGAATATGTCAATGCTCCGGCGGCGGCTGAAAAGTCCCGAGCTCGTCATGGAGCTCTCGGTCAAGGGCAGCAAGAGCCGCACCGACATCTGCCTTTGCTATATGCGCGACCGCGTGCCGGAAAAGCTCCTCGAGCGCATAAAGCGCTCGCTGAGTGAAGCTCAGCCCGAGTCGGTGCTCTCGACCGGATATATACGTCCTTTTCTCGAAAAGCGCAGCTTCGAGCTGTTCAGCACTACCGGCATGACCGAACGTCCCGATGTGCTCTGCTCGAAGCTGATAGAGGGCAGAGTTGCCGTGCTCGTGGACGGAGTCCCCTACGCGATAATTATCCCGCGGCTTTTCTGCGAGAGCTTCCACACGCTCGACGACTACGCATTCAAGCCGTATTACGCGGTATTCAGCCGTTGGCTCAGGTATGCGGCATTCCTCATCGCGGTGCTGCTTCCGGCGGTGTATGCGGCGATAGTGATGTATCACCCCGAGCTTCTCAACAGCACCATGCTGATACTTCTTGCGGACGCGGAAAAGAACGCTCCGCTGCCGATACTTGTCGAGGCGTTTTTCGTGCTGCTGATGTACGAGGTCATACGCGAAGCGGGAGTGCGTCTGCCGAAGCCGGTAGGCGGCTCGGTGAGCATCATCAGCGGACTGATAATCGGCGACGCGGCTGTAAAATCCGGACTTGTGAGCACTCCCCTGCTGACGATAACCGCACTCGCAGTCCTCGGCGGATTTGCCGTTCCCGACTTACAGCCGCAGATAACCGTGCTGAGGCTTTGCTTCCTTGCCGCGGGAGGGATAATGGGACTTTTCGGCATAAGCCTGCTCGCGTGTGCTGTGCTCACGAATATATGCGCCGCCGAGGATTACGGCTTCCCGTTCACAGCTCCGTTCTCGCCGTTCAAAAGGCAGGGAATGGGCGACACGGCATTCCGGCTCGGCATGAGGAAAATGCAGCGGCGCGGCTTTACAGTGGAGGCTTACAATGAACAGGATAAGTAAATTTCAGCTCGTCTCGCTGCTTCTCATCGGAGACGTTTTCGCTCTCTTCTGCATATCGGGGAGCATTTCCGCAATGACCGCCGCAGGCTTTGCTGCGGGAAGCATTCTTCAGCTTGTCACAGCAATGCCGCTCGTGTATCTCTATTCCCGAGGGAGCAGTCCTGCCTCCTGCGGCAGAGCCGTAAAGCTGCTCCTGCTCGCGGGAGTGCTGACATGGGGCGGCAGCCTTTTCGCCATGCTCAGGCAGGCGAGCTCCGTCATATATATCCCCTACGAAAACAAAGGCATATGGGGAAATATCACAGTCGCGGGACTTATCGCTCTCGTGTGCGTGTATATCTCCTCCTCGGGCATAAAGGCTCTTGCAAGGTCGGGAGTTATCGCGGCGGCGCTCGGAGCTGTCTGCATCGCGATAGTTGTCGTGAGCGCCGTACTGCACTCCGAGCCGGAGGCTCTCGCCTCCGCTGAGGGCAGGAGCTTTTCCGGCGAGCTGCTTCGCGGCTTTGCGCTCAGCGGCGGCGTCGGGAGCTTCACGGTACTGCTCGGCTTCACCGATGACGACGTCTCAGACAGCGCCGTGCTGTATTTCATATGCAAGGCTGTCATATCCGCACTCGTGATACTGACGGCAGTCCTCGTTACCGGCGGCATCATGGACGTTTCAGGCTTTCCGGCGGCAATGGCGGCACAGCTCTCGCAGCCCTTCCCCGTGCAGAGGATAGACTCGCTCTTCCTCATCGTATTCTCGGTGTTCGCGGTATACTCTGTCGCGGTGCAGGCTTCGGCTGCAGAGTATCTCATCGGCGTCACCTTTCCGGAGATGAAGAAATTCCGCTGTACCGCGGCTCTGCTCATAATGGCAGCGGCAGGGCTCTTCCCATTCAGGATATCCGACCATACTGCCATTTCAGCGGCGGCAGCAGCTCTGATACTGCTTGCGGCTCCGGCAGAACATCTCATAAAGAAAGGAGCTCTGAAAAAGCGTGAAGTTTAAACTCATCGCCGCATCTGCCGCGCTCGCAATGCTGACCGGCTGCGCCGCGGACGGAAAAGTCAGCGACAAGAGCTATCTTCGGGCGGCAGCGATAGACGGGAACGTGGTAACTCTTTCTTTTTTCTCGGACGAGGACGAGAATATCACCGTTGCAGCCGATGACCTCAGTCAGGCTAAAACTGCGGCGGAGCTCCGCGCCGGCAAGGAGGTCTTTACCGGCTACACCGAGCTCATCGTGCTCGGAGACGACAACAATGCGGACACACTCAGCTTTATCCTCAAAGAGTGGAAGGTCTCGCCGGAATGCATAGTCGCCGGATGCAGTATCTCCGGCGAGACTCTGCTCAGCGAGCGTCCTCCGGAGGAGCTCGAGGGCGCAGTCCGCTCCGCTCAGAAGCACGGTCTTGCAGGCAAATGCGACATCGTCACCGTGCTCGGCAGGCTGCTGCAAAACGGCTCCGCCGAGGTGCCGGAGCTTTCACGCGAGGGCTTCTGCGGTACGTCGGAAATAAGATCAGAAACAGCCGCAGAGTAATACTCTCTGCGGCTGTTCCATTCACTTTCTTTTAGGCAACACCGCACAAAGACCGCCTGACGTCTTTGTACTGAATCTGCTTGGATATTTTCCGTCATCTTACACAGAAATCCCTTGACATACGTCAGTATGCCTTTGGAATTTCTATACAATCTGACGAAAAATCTCACGGCGCATCTTCAGCACAATCTTTGTGCGGTATTGCCTTTATTCATTCTGTTCCGTGTCGTCATCTATGAATTCGAGCAGGTCTCCCGGCTGACAGTTGAGAGTCTTGCATATCGCACTCAGTGTCGAGAAGCGTATCGCACTCACCTTTCCGGTCTTGAGCTTCGAGAGGTTGACGTTGCTCACGCCTACGTGCTCGCTCAGCTCGTTGAGGCTCATTTTTCTGTCAGCCATTACGCGGTCAAGCCTTAAAATTATAGCCATATCGCAGACCTCCTTTTATAATGTTTCGTCAGACTGCTTCTGGAGCTCTACTCCGTGTGCGAATACGTATGCGAGCATGAGAACTGCGAGTGCGGCAACGATAACCGTTATGTTAAGTCCTATCAGTACTGCGTAGCCGACGAATGTCCAGCCGAGCACCTTCATCTTCTTGACGATGACCTCTGTAAATGGAGTTTCACACTTTGCAAATTCCTTGAAGAGATGCATTGCAACACACATTACAAATGCTGTTGCGGCTACCTGAACGAATGCCTCAAGTATCGCTAAAACAGCCTTTGTCTTTATCTGATTCTTGTCGATAGTTCCGAGGTCGCCGGTTATCTTGTATGTTGCAGAATCTCCGTCCGAGGAGACCTCCTCAACGTCCATTGACCAGATACCGTCAAAGTCTATCTTATCAGAGCTGATGTCGACGCCGTCGTTTCCGTAGTTGATCTTGAGACCGTTGTTGTTTCCTGTCACTGTGAATACAGTCGAATCGGGGTCGTCTATCGAAACTGTAACGTTTGCATTCGCGTCGCCCTCGACCTTGATGATGTCAGTCGGTATAGCCGCAACTGCACCTGCTCCGATGAGTGCAAATACCGAGCCTACGATGCAGAATATCATAGCTATGCAGCAGATTATCCTGCAAGCCTTGCCCATTCCGTTTACGACCTTGATGTTTGAATTTTTCATAATATTATCCTCCTTGAATAACTTACGTTATATAGTTTCGTCTGATTCCTTCTGAAGCTGTGCGCCGTAGTTGAAAATATGCGCGAATGTGATTGCTACGAGCACGAAGATTATTGCGGACAAGCTTGAAGCGCTTCCCGAGCCGGCTTTGAGTATCGCCCACGGGATAAGCGAATAAGCGAATGCCTTCATTGCCTTGAGCACCTTTGCCTCAAACGGCGAATCGCAGTTTCCGAGAGCCTTTGCAAGTCTGCTTCCGAATGTGAGCGCAATAATGAATGTGACGCATATCACAAACACGAAGCTGAGCAGTACAAAGATCATTATCTTCACCGGAACGATATCGTCCTGCGAGTAGCTTCCGGTAACGTCATGTACAGTCACATTCTCATTTGTCTCTGAAGGCGTTGACTCTGCCTTGTATTCTAAGCTGAATCCGTCCTCATGTATCTTTTCCTCGCCCTCCTCTATCTCAAAGAAGCTTTCCTTCATGAACGAGGGGATATTCGAGTCGTCCTCGACTACGTGCCATACAAACGAACCCGTCGATTTGAGCGAATCTGCCGGCAGGAAAAATCCGAAGCTTACTGCGGAAATAACGATGCCGACCGTAAGGACGATGAGTATGGCTCTTGCAATATTCAGAACGATACGCATTACTTTGCCGAGTGTGTTGATTTTTTGAACTGTTGCATTTTTCATATAAATTCCTCCTTTATCTGAACGGGAATTGCTGTTCCCTTTCGTTGAGTCTATAATACCACGGTAATTTATGTTTGTCAACTACTTTTTATCGTTTTACGATAATTATTGTATGTTTGCATATAAACAGCATATCCAAATCGAGCTCCGCTTGTGCAAAATAAACGATAATTTATTATCGACAAACGATAAATAATTATCGTTTGGAAAGCAAGGGCGTGATATATATCACGCCCGCTTAAATTATCCGTGAAGCGGACACATCAATTATTATCTCTTCACTATTCTCTATTCTTTCTTAAGGCAACACCGCACAAAGACCGCCTGACGTCTTTGTACTGAATCTGCTTGGATATTTTCCGTCATCTTACACAGAAATCCCTTGACATACGTCAGTATGCCTGTGGGATTTCTATACAATCTGACGAAAAATCTCACG
>JAEEGL013390440.1_pt1 | contig 16966 bp, 12 predicted proteins | sample 9134231 | NCBI WGS metagenome assembly JAEEGL01 (sample SAMN16246548, study PRJNA631951) | gut metagenome | biome: gut microbiome; feature: rumen; material: fiber-attached | host: Bos | place: Iran: Karaj | collected 2018-10
ATCATCAGAATGGACGATAATGGAGGTAAAGACTGGCAAGCAACTCGTATGAACGGGAAGATTTGTACAGTCCGCCTCATCGATTCCATTGGCCAGATACACCTTGAAGAATCAGGTCTGGCTCTTATTCCTGGGGTCGATGAATATGAAGTTATCGGCGAATGACTCTATTTGAAAGAATTGGATTTCGGTCCAATTTTTTTCTTTCATGTTGTGTTATCTCCCACATTTCCAAGAAACAACTATATGAATTCAACCTCAGAATTACTATTTTTGTGAGAATAACCAAACAAATAAAAGAATTGCGACATCCGTTATAAAACTGATGCGTATTATATACATGATGAGATGAAAGAGCCCACATTATTTCCTGATTCAGAAGTGGATATCACGAAGAAAAAACGTGGAAAGGCCTCAAAGGAAGTTGAAGAGATAGGGACAAGTAAGGAGTTATATAATTTCTTATTTGAAGCTTGTAATATCATACGAGGGCCTGTCTCACAAGACGCTTTCAAAGAATACATCACGCCACTGCTTTATTTCAAGCGTATCAGCGATGTTTACGATGAAGAGACAAAAGCTGCCTTGGAATTGTCGGATGGTGATGAAGAATTTGCCGCATTGCCTGAACAGCATCGTTTTGTGATTCCTGATGGTTGTCATTGGGAAGATATCCGTCAACGTACAACTGATTTGGGTAGCGCCATCATCGGAGCTATGCGTCAAATTGAACTGGCCAATCCGATGACTCTTTATGGGGTTCTCAGCGTATTCTCCACTGCCAACTGGAGCAACAAGAATGTGTTCAGTGACGAGAAGTTGAGAGACCTGATTGAGCATATGAGCAAAAAACGTTTAGGCAATAACGATTATGCTCAGGATCTAATGGGCGATGCATATGAGATGCTGCTCAAGAAGTTTGCGGACTTGTCGAAAGCAAAAGCCGGTGAGTTTTATACTCCGCGGTCAGTTGTTCGTCTGCTGGTTCGAATTCTTGATCCAAAACCAGGAGAGACCGTTTATGATCCAGCTTGTGGGTCTGGTGGTATGTTAATCGAGGCTGTCCACCATATGAAGAACGATGCTCAGTGTTGTGGAGCAATCTTCGGTCAGGAGAAGAACGTCACGAACGCGGCTGTCGCCAAAATGAATCTCTTCTTGCATGGAGCCAACGATTTCAATATCATGTGTGGAGACACGCTTCGAGATCCAAAGATTCTTCAGAATGAACGACTAGCCCACTTTGACTGTGTAATTGCCAACCCTCCGTTCTCCCTCGAAAACTGGGGAGCAGAAGCCTGGAAAACGGACCGCTTTGGCAGAAATCTTTGGGGAACGCCTTCCGATTCTAACGGAGATTATGCCTGGCTACAACATATGATTTGTAGTATGCGGAGTTTGACTGGACGGATGGCCGTAGTATTTCCACAAGGCGTTTTATCCAGAGGGGCAGAATGTAGCATTCGTGAGGAAATCGTTAAACACGATTATATTGAGGCGGTTTTCACTCTCGGAGATAAACTATTCTATGGGACAGGATTATCCCCCTGCTTCCTCATCATCCGAGACAAGAAACCAGACAATCATTCTGGAAAGGTTTTGATGGTTGACGGCTCAAAGATATTTACTCCTCAGCGGGCGCAGAATGTTCTTAGCGATGACAATGTTGATGAGTTATACCGGCTTTACGAGTCCTTTAGTGAAGAGGAAGACAAGTCGGTCGTCGTTACTTTGGAGCAAATTGCTGAAAAGGGATATGATTTGTCGCCAAACAAGTATGTGAATTATCACAAGGAAGCAGTAAAACCATATGCGGAGGTGTTGGCCGAGTTCAAGGCTGCCTATCAGCGGATGGTGAATTCAGAAAAGAATTTCAAGGATATTTTGAATAGAGAAACCTTATGACACAACAGATAACGCTAGACGAACTTGAAAAGTACCTTTGGCAGGCGGCCGTTGATTTACGGGGGCAGATAGATGCAGCCGCATACAAAGATTACATTTTCCCATTGGTGTTCTTTAAGCGTATTTGCGATGTACGTGACGAGGAATATCAGAAATATGTGGACGAGGGCGGAGAGGAATATGCCGACATGATGATTCAGGAGTCTCCGATCCAGATTCCTGATGACGCCCACTGGAAAAAGGTTTTCAATGTTACTGAAAACATCGGGCAGGCCCTTGTCGATGCATTTCGTCAGATAGAGGTGGCTAACCCTGGTAAAAAGATAGGTGATCGCATAATCGGTGGGTTAGAGGGCATCTTTGGCGATAAGACTATTTGGACTAACAAGAACAAGATGCCAGATGCCGTCATTCGAAGTTTACTTAACAGTTTCAATAAACTTACCCTTTCGTTGGCGGCATGCCCTGCAGACGAAATGGGAACCGGATATGAGTACTTGATAGGAAAGTTCGCTGATGACGCAGGTCATACCGCTCAAGAGTTTTACACCAATCGTACTGTTGTTGAGCTTATGGCGGAGATTCTCCAGTTAAAACCTCATGAAAGCCTTTATGACCCGACATGCGGCTCTGGCGGAATGCTTATTAAATCATTAACTCATTTAAAGGAGAAAGGGGAAGAGTGGCGTGATGTGAAGGTATATGGACAAGAGATAACGTCTGTTACGGCCTCCATAGCTCGGATGAATCTTTATCTTCATGGAATTCATGATTTCTCAATTGTGAATGATGATACGTTAGAGCGTCCAGCTTTTATTAAAAATGGTAAAGTGCAGCAGTTTGATGTCGTACTTGCTAATCCTCCGTATTCAATTAAGCAATGGAATAGAGAGAAGTTTGAACACGACAGATTTGGGAGATGCTTTTTGGGCGTGCCTCCGCAGGATTGTGCTGACTACGCTTTCATCCAGCATATTCTAGCTTCTTTAAACGAGAAGACGGGAAGATGTGCTATACTCTTGCCTTTAGGGTTGTTATCAAAGAATTCGGAGATAACGATGAGAACAAATCTTATTAAGTCAAACCTTTTGGAAGCGATTATTGGACTGGGACCTAATTTATTCTACAATTCTCCCATGGAAGCAATGATTATGGTCTGCAATAAGAATAAAACTCCGGAAATGCAGGAAAAGGTTTTGTTCATTAATGCTGTGCAAGAGGTGACCAGGAAAAATGCAGATAGTTTCCTGGAGAAAAATCATATTCAAAAGATTAGTCAGGCCTTTACAGAAAAGAAGGATATCGAATATTTCTGTAGGATAGTTGACAATAAGACCTTGCTAGAAAATGGAAGTAATATGACTATATCATTATATGTTATGCCCAAAATTGAAAGGGAGAGGGTGCTTCCATTTGATGAATCGATTGCCGGGTGGGGCTGGGCAAGTCAAGAAACTAACGAGAGTATTTCAACTTTGATTAATATGCTTTAATATGGGGCTTGTACGATTTGATCATATCGCAAGAGAGTGCCGCGATACATTCAAGGGACCTTTAGAGAATGTCCCTATAGTTGGATTAGAGCATATTGAACCATATGATATGCTCCTGAACAATTACGATGTCAATGTAGAAACCACTTTTACGAAGTCATTCAAACAGGGGCAGATTCTTTTTGGTAGGCGAAGAGCTTACCAACATAAAGCATGTGTGGCGACGATCGATGGTGTTTGTTCTGGTGATATTACGGTTATTGAACCCATTGAGGGACGGGTAAATGGAGAATTGCTCCCATTCATCGTTCAAAATGACGACTTCTTTGAACATGCTATTAAAGGCTCAAATGGAGCATTATCTCCTCGTGTGAAATGGCAACATATGGCTAATTATGAAGTCAATTTACCAGAGCCCGATAGACAGAAAGAATTGGCGGATAAGCTTTGGGCCGCATATGAGGTCAAGCAATCATATCTGAAAATGATTGACGCTATTGACGAACTGGTTAAATCCCGATTTATCGAGATATTTGGAGACACTTTTTCTAACGAGAAAGGATGGGAGTTTAAGTCCTTGTCAACAGTTACCACTATTGTCCTCGGCACAACACCATCCTCAACCAATCCCGACTATTGGGATGGAGATGTCAAATGGATTACTCCTGCCGAATTAGATGATGAGTCTTTCTATTTGTATGATTCCGAACGTCACATTACAGAGGCAGGAGTACGTTCTACATCATTGAAGCCTTTTCCTGCAGGAACAGTTATACTCTCAACAAGAGCTCCTATTGGAAAAACAGCAATTGCTGGTTGTGAAATGTACTGTAATCAGGGATTCAAGAACTTTATCTGCTCGGAAAAGCTTAATCCTGTGTACCTGTATTATACGCTTAAGAGTCATAAAGAAGAGTTGCAAAAGATGGGCACTGGATCTACTTTCTTGGAGCTTTCCAAAAAGACCATAGAAGGTTTATCCGTTTCGATACCCCCAAAAGATCTTCAAGATGAGTTTGAGGTGTTCTATAAGCAGGCCGATAAATCAAAAGTGGAATTGAGCAAATCCATCGAGGCAATCAATAAAGTGATTAAATCATTAATTAACGAAAACCTGTAAACCATGGCTATTTTTAACGAGGACAACGTTACTGAGCAAATGTGTATCGATGTAGCCAAGAAAGTAGGCTACAAATATATTGATGCTGACTCCCTTCGACAAGATAAAAGCACTGTCATTGTCGATAGCCTTTTACAAGAGGCTTTGATAAGAATTAACAGTATTACTGTCGATGAAGCCCAGGTTGTTATTCAGAAAGTTAAGGCTCGGATTGCAGCAGGCATAGGTGGTGACATTATTACAGCCAATCAGAATCTGCGGAAACTATTCTTTGACGAGAACAGTTTCCCTTTTGGCAAGGATGGCGACTACAAGACTATCTGTTTTTTCGACACGAACCCTAGTACGGCTGCCGAGAATAATAGCTATGTGGTAACCAATCAATGGGAATATCCCAAGAGTTCCTATGCTGGGGGAAAGCGGCTTGACATTGTCCTTCTCATCAATGGTATTCCGATGGTTATCGGAGAGGTCAAGACGGCAACTAAGGCCAGTGTGACGTGGGCCGATGGAGCAAAGGATATGCTTGATTACCAGAAGTCACTCCCGGAAATGTTCGTCCCGAATATCCTAAATTTCTCGTCTGAGGGCAAAGAGCTTTATTATGCTGGCGTCGGTGCTCCATTGACGAAGTGGGGGCCTTGGTTTGCAAATGAAGAACGCGAACATGGAACGCTTAAGAGTGTCCAAAAGAATCTTGCCAGTTTAATTGACCCTCTTCGATTGCTGGACATCTATCGCTTTTTCTCCGTTTTTACGTCGGATCCAAAGACCTCAAAGAAGATTAAGGTGGTCTGCCGTTATCAGCAGTATTATGGAGGAATGGCCATTGTGAACCGCGTCATGGCCAGGACGAAGACCGGTATTGGTCCGAAGAAGGGTCTTATCTGGCATTTCCAGGGCTCCGGAAAGTCGTGGCTGATGGTTTTTGCTTCTCAGATGTTAATGAAGAAGCAGGAACTCAATGCTCCGACCGTTGTCATCGTTGATGATAGAAGAGATTTAAGGGCTCAGATTACCGGTGATTTTACTAGAGCAGAAATTCCCAATCTTGATTTTGCCTATACAAAGGAGGAACTGAAAGCTTTCTTCCGTCAGGACCAGAGGAAGATCCTTATCACCACAATTTTCCTTTTCGGTGATGTGAAGGAAGCCCTGAATCTCCGTGAAAACATCATCCTCCTGGTTGACGAGGCTCATAGAACCCAGGAGGGCGACCTTGGCGAGTGTATGCGAATTGCCCTCCCGAATGCATTCTTCTTTGGCCTGACTGGAACGCCCATCAATAAGCGGGACAAGAATACGTTCAAATGCTTTGGTGCCGAAGAAGATCATGGCGGCTACATGTCCAAGTATACCTTCCAAGACTCCATTGATGATGGTGCCACCCTGGAACTTAATTTCCGAGAGGTGCCGGTTGAGATGCATCTGGACGAAGCCAACTTACAAGCGGCTTTTGACGAGATGGCCCGTGAGAACGATTTGACCGACGAAGAGAAGGACCAGTTGACGAGAGGCACTAAGGTAGAATCTTTCTTCACTTCACCCAAACGTATTCATGAAGTCTGTGTGAATATCGTCGAGCATTATCGCCAGTATATCCGTCCGACCGGATTGAAGTGCCAGGTGGTAGTGTTTAATCGAGCCTGCTGCGTCGCCTATAAGAAAGAACTTGATATGCTTCTGGAAGGCAGCGGTGACGAAACGGCCATTGTGATGCATACAAGTGGGGATAAGTCAAATGAGTACGAAGAGTACAAGTTGACTGACTTTGAACAGGAGAAACTCCTGAATCGGTTCCGTGATCCACTCTCTCCGCTAAAATTTGTGATAGTGACGAGCAAACTGCTGACGGGATTCGATGCTCCGATCCTGCAGTGTATGTATCTGGATAAACCTATGAAAGATCATACCCTGCTTCAAGCCGTCTGCCGGACTAACCGCGTCTATGAGGCACAGAAGAAGTGCGGGATGATTGTGGATTACGTCGGTGTGTTTGACAACTACGCTAAGGCTCTGAATTTTGATGAGGAGTCGGTCAAGACGGTCATAACCAACATCAATGAAATCAAGAAAATGATTCCCGAATGGCTACAGGATTGTCTCGACTTCTTCCCCGGAGTGGATAGGACGGTCGGCGGATTCCAAGGCCTGGAGGATGCTCAGGAGAAATTGAGGGACGAAAACGTAAAGACGGCTTTTGCTTCCCATTTCCAAAGATTACACAAGGCTTGGGAGGTCGTGTCTCCGGATCCAGACATAATGCAATATAAAATGGATTATATTTGGTTGAGCCAAGTGTACGACAGTATTCGTCCTGCAACAAGTACTGGCAACTTGATTTGGACGATTCTTGGTCCCAAGACCATTGAACTGATTCATGAGAACGTCACATCTATTGACATCGGAGAAAGCGTTGAGGACCTCGTTGTGGACTCCCGGATTCTTGATGAGTGTATAAAGGATGAGAAAAAGCGGAACCGTACAATCATTGAGATCCAAAAAATACTTAAGCTTCGCCTGGGGAATCCTAAGCATACCCAATCGAAGGAGTTTAAGCAGCTGATTGCAAAATTACAGGAGCTTCAAGAGAAAATGCGTCAGCAACAGATTGATAGCATTACCTTCTTGAAGGAATTGCTGGCGATGGCTAAGGAAGTCCTCGACGTAGAGAAGAAACTAGAACAGCCTCAAGACAAGCGTCAGCAAGCAAGAGATGCACTTACCGAACTCTTTGAGAGCGTCCGGACTCCGGAAACGCCCATTGTCGTCGAGAACGTAGTAAATGATATTGACACCCAGGTTGTTGATATTGTTCGCCGTTTCAACAATGCCTTTAATACGATTACGGGGCAGAATGAGGTTCGGAAGATGCTACGTTCGATTCTTTGGCTGAAGTATAAAATCAAGGATAACGACGTCTTCGAGAAGGCATACAAATACGTCGAGATGTATTACTAATTAAAGAAAGAATAGTGGATACCTATCCTAACCTCATCACGGATATTTGTCGAACAGAAAAGACAATCAAGAATGTCTCGATATCTATTCCCATCCTCATTAGGTGGGCGAAAAGTGGTATCACCACCAATACTTATGGGGATCTAATTAAGGAGATGGGGATGAATCGTTATTCTGGTATTGGGCATGTCCTCGGCAAAGTTGAGGATGTTATAAAGTCCTTGCGAGAGAAGACAGGACAAGCGATACCGACACTAAACGCTCTTGTAAACGGAAAGGATGGATTACCGAGCCAAGGTTTTAACTATGTATATCCGGAATACGATAACTATCCTTTCAAGGTGAAGAAAGCCCTTACTGAAAACGAGAATAATAAGGCCGTTTCATATGAGCAGTGGGACCAGGTCCTTCAAGCCCTTTGCCTAAAACCTTCCGTTGTTAATTCGGAAAAGGATGAGGCGTTAATCCGGGGTGGAAAGCATTTTGGGAAGGGAGGAGAAGGACCGCAGCATAAATCCCTGAAAGAGTATATCTTTGCCCATCCTGAGTCCATAGGGCTCAGGAACGTTGTCGGAAAGAAAACTGAGTACATCTTATTATCAGGTGATAAGTTGGATGTCTATTTCGAACAGAAAGATGGAACAAGGATTGCGGTGGAAGTTAAATCTATTATTTCCACGGATGATGATATCCTTCGAGGGCTTTACCAGTGTGTGAAATATAAGGCAGTTCTTGATGCAGAAGGGAAAACACATGGCCTCTTTGGGAATAACCGGAGTATCCTTGTTCTCGAGGGTGTATTATCAAGATCCAATCAACAGGTAAAGGATTCTCTCGGGACATCTGTTATCGATGGCTTCTTCAAAAAGAATTAATATGACCGAAGCGAGCATTTTACCTGATGCACCTTTTCGTAGCGGTGTCACTGGAAAATACAAGTTGCTGATCAAGAGCGTTACTCCCCGTTTCAGCAATTTTGAGTATGATCTGATTGATGCCGAAGGGAAGGAGTATAAGGCTGTGTCCGATGTCCACTATGCCAAGGACCAGTTACTTCGATGTATGGTTTCCATCGAGGTTAAAAATGCGAGATTTGTGGTATCTGGGATAGCAATATGCAAAAAACAGGACCTTGCGACTCCAATTCTCGAAGTTAAGAAAGCCCGTCCCAGTGTTAAACCTAAGCCGACGGTAATAATACAGTCGCCGAAACCCGCAAAGCCTAAACCTAAGACATTGTTTGATCTCATCGACGAACTTCAGGATAACGGGCGAAAGACGGGGCCGATGTCCGAGGATGAAATCCAAAACTTACTCAGACAGATTGAGCAAAAGAAGGCGACCAATAAAGGGACATATCGTTGCTGTGGAAAGACACACCATGGCCTGTTTGAGTTCCGCAAGCATTTATTTGAATGCCATCTCGTAGAATACAACCGTTATTTTGTGTCGGAGCTTCATCGAGATGCTCCTACCTCAATTAGAGGCGTTGGCATTATGACCACTAAGTCACCTAAAAGGAATCCTGGACCTCGGGAAGCATTTCTAGAACGAAGCGAGAGTGATCGTTTCCATTTGATTTATACCCCAATGGGCAATAAACGATAGATCTGAAAACATTGTTGTTCCCTTTAATAATCCACCAAAGATATGCCATGGGGTTTACTTCCGGCGACGGTAAAGCATTAAAATATAGTCTGTATGGTTAAAAAAGGCAAATTCTTCGAGCAATTGGTGAAAACAGTCGAAGAACAAATAAAAGATAAAGAATCCTATAACATTCGTTCAAATGTTAAACTAAAGAATTCTAATGGTATTTATCGAGAATTTGATGTCGTAATTGAGCATATCTCTGACGAATCTGTGGGGAAAACCGTTATTGAGTGTAAGGCACATAAATCGCCTATTAATATTCAATACATTGACAGTTTTTATGGGAAATGTAGTAATGTTAGTGGTATCTCGAGAAGAATCCTTGTCTCGTCGTCTGGATTTACTAAAAATGCGATGACGGAGGCCAAGAATAAAGGGATTGAATTATGCGAACTTGGTAATCTCTCAATAAACGAAGATGGGCCTAAATATGAAGCTTCTATCGGCGGTTTCAATTATTGGTTGTATCCCGATAAATTGTATTATTTAACTAAAGAAGATGATAAGACGCATGATATCCCTTATGAGATGGTAAAAGACATTAAGAGTGCTCAGCAACATGATTTTTACTCCATGGTCGATCAACTCATAAACCAGGACTCATTTATGAAAGGGTTACTTGAAACACTTTATGCCAATCATACCGAGGAACTTAATACACTTGTGTTAATCGATGATCCATTCACGATAATAACTGAAAATGAGCAGATAGAAGTTTCCTCTTTGGGCTTTCTTGTTCATGCGGAGACTCATTTCGTTTCACAAAAAATGGTATCTCAAAAAAAGTATGGTAGTCTTGATACGGTAATTAGCGATTTCGAAGTGAAGGACATAGGTCTCAAAACCACTATAATTCGAGGCAAAAATTCATTTGAAATGTACTATAACGATGATACTTCTTTAACTCCTCTTGAGCCCATGTAAAATACTTGCTCATATTGATATCCGGAATATCTGGACGTAATAATCAGTGCAACTGCTAGTCATTATTCGATTCTTGTATTCTTGTTTGATTCTTTTTTGAGGGATTGACTATGTCCGCCTCCCCTTCATATATGGATTCCGCCAACCTTTTCCTTGCCGGTCTTGCTATGGCTGAGACGACGGAGAAGGCACTGAAAGCTTTGGATGACATGGAGAAGGAGGCAAAAGAGATTCCCGCCGCTAAAACTATCCTTGGCCTGGGGTATCTCTTGGAAGGAAAGCCGTGGTATGATTTCGAGAGAGGATTCCAGGCCATAAAGGAAGCGGCGGAAAGTGATGAGCCGTTCTGTTGGTTCATTCTCGGCTCCCTGTATCTCAACGGAAAGCCAGAACTACCCAAAGACCCCATATTGGCAAAATATTGGATCACAAAGGCCGCCGATGCTGATTATAAGGATGCCATGGTGATTCGAGACATAAAGTGGGGCGATAGGAAAGACGACGGATTGGAAAAGGATAACCGGCGGCAATTCGATGTGAAGTGGGTGCTGCTGGGGTTGGCTATGGTTGTGGTGATAATACTTGTGCTCTTGGGATTCGGAGTTTTGTGAGGAAAGATTGCTATATTTGAAAACACTAAAACCACATATTACAGTATGAATGAGATTGGGTTCTGCAAAGCCTTTGAAATGGCAATAGGTAAGGATTCATCTATAGAGGTGATCAATGTGGAGATCCTTGGCGATGATTTCCATTTCAAAATGAAGCTTAGTGATAGATCTACCCTTAGTATACCAGCTTATTGGCGAATCACAGGAATTAACTATGGGATTCTGGAAGTCTTTGCCGATATGGAAGAGTCCATTGTCTATTATGATCTTGAGAACGATTACGAGAACAACTCGAATTCAAGTGATAGTACTGGATGTGTCGAAACCCCAGGAATTAAGATGCCCAGTCACACGAAATGTGTTGGTGATGTTTGTTCTGTATCAGTTACAGATATTACTCATGATGGGCTTGTTGTTGAAAGTACAGAAGGGATAGTAGGTATAATCCCAAAAACTGAGGTGAGTTATAATATTGTTCCATTGAATGAAGTGTATTCGGTGGGGATGGAACTCTCCGCGAAAATCATTCAGATAACAGAAGATGATGACGATAATAGCACTATATTTAGTATCAAGCAGTTAAAAGAATCTCCATGGAATTCCCTTGAATTCTCGGAGGGAGATGTGGTTGAAGGTGTCGTCGCAGCTCTGAAAGAAACATGCGCTTTTGTTAACGTTGGCCCTGTGTATGCCCTGTTATACTTTTCTGAGCTTTCTTGGCATGATAAATCTCCGATAATCTCTGATTATATAAATGTGGGACAAACTATTAAAGTCAAAATCCTACGTATTAATAGCTGGAGAGAGAGGATGATTGTTAGCCTTCGTGAAGCATCTGAAAGCTTTGAGGATGTCCTGGGAATAACGCCTGGGATGATACAAAATGTGACTATTATTCAAGAGATTCCTAAAGGGTATAACGTTGAATTTGGAGATGATTATAGAATCAGAGGTTTTATTAGCAATCAAGAGGTGGCCTGGACTGATTATCAAAGGAGAAGTCTTCAAAGGACACTCTCTCCCGGTTCTATCGTAAAGGCTGTCATCATTGGTGTTATTAGAGATACCCGTGAAGTAAGCCTGTCAATAAAAAGACTATACGAAAATCCCTTTGACGCTTTCGGAAAAGCATATCCAGTTGGCTCTTTCGTTGATGGTATTGTAATGAGTTATACAGAAACAAAGCGGCAGCAGTATGTCTTGGTGAATCTCCCCATTTTTGGGCCTTTGTCTATGTGTTATAATCCTAAGTGGGGTATCAGTTTTGATTCTCTTCAAGAGCAGTATCCTATTGATAGTGTCATTCAGTTCGTGGTTCGAGCTCGATCGGAAATGAAGACTCCATTCCTAAAACCTATTTTTGGTCCTTTCTAATTCTTCTCGGATTTGTTTTATGTAATTGATTGATATATCTATATGGAACTAGAATACGGAGTCAAGAACTTTAGGGTCTTTGATAAACATGGCGCTGACTTTAATTTGAAGCCAATAACTCTTTTGACGGGAGCTAATTGTGCTGGGAAGAGTTCATTGGTTAAATCTATCCTTCTTTTAAAACAGTATTTGGATAATTGTCGATACGGTAATGTTTTAGATCCTATTTCATCATCAATTTCGTTCTTAGACGAGAGTATTAACATCAAAGGGATTAATTCTGTCTTCAACAACAAGAGCGAAGGATGTGAGGATGTGGTTTTCACGTTCTCAAATACTCCAATTTCACCAAGGATATCTATTGGAGCAGAGTTTACTTTTTCTTCGAAACAGAATGATTTTTTTAATAATGGGTGGATCAAAAAGTTTCGCTGTTTTTGCTCAATAGATGGTGATTCGGAGGATTTCCTAGATATTGTTTTCGAAAAGGAATCGTCTCACATAAAAACTTTCAATGTCTCTGGAAACATTTTCCGTGCTTTCGTTCAAGAGTTGGAAATGGCCACGGCGCTCAGTCTTCTATTAATGGACGGCGTTGACCCTGAGATCCTTCTAAAAAAAGGCTCAAGTTATTTGACTCTTGTTCAAAAGAATGAGTTGAATAGAGGACTTCCGTTTTCTTCTCACCAGGACAGGAAGCGTTTCGTGAATGAAATGGTCTATTATTATAGGAAGCATCCGCATTTTCTTGAGCTTCTTATCAAGTTCCCAATAAAGGACTTACTCACATTTGAACGAAATAACACTTTATTCTTTGTACCTGTGCTTCCCAAGATAGGGAGAATGACCCCGAGCGAGTTAGCGTTGTTTTTCAAAAACGATTTCCGTTTTTCTAATGAATTGAATGAGGAGTGGAGAGCTGTTTATCGAGCTCTTTTTGATAAGATTGTAGCAGATTATTCAAAGTCGGGGTATTCCTGTTTTTTAGAGTATTATCAGTCGAAAGAAAAATCCGCTTTGAGTCGATATGGGCAGGGGAAGAATGTGAGTTCTCATGGCCTTTCTAGAGAAAACGACGGATACCTGTCTTCGCTTAAAAGAGTATTTACTGAATCATTTGAGCCGCATTTGCCATCTGGTGATTGGAGTATTAGGTCGGATAAGCAGTTCCTCAACGCAATTCAGAATAAGGCTTATGTAGTTGACATTGGCATGTTATACATGGCTCTTTCTTGTGGAATTCCAACCGAACCAATAAATGACGAACAGTTTCGAGCAATCTTTCAATCGCGGACGACAAAAGCATTTAATCTGTTCCGGGATTATATCATAACGACGGTAAATGCTTTGTTTAGGATGAAGGACTTTCGGCATGTGGAATATGTAGAGAGTTTTTTGTGCCCTGTTCAAAGGAGTTACTCAATCTATGACAAGGGTAATAGAATGAGTATGTTACTGATTTCGTATTTGGCGGTATCCGAACAATATAGACTCCAGTCCTATGAAAAGGTCGGTTTCGTTGAGAGATGGATACATGAACTTGGACTCGGTAGCGATTTCCAAATAACTCAAGATACGGGGGCTACGAATATTATGCTATCAGTTCTTGATCCTTTAGGAAATAGAGTGTCGACAGCAGATTTGGGGCAAGGAGTCACACAACTGCTTTTCTTATTGATTTGTATAGAAAAGAATATAATGGAACTCCGACTTCAAAAACACGATATTACTTTTTATGGAGAGCAATACCATACTATTTGTATTGTTGAACCTGAAATTGGTCTGCATCCATCGTGGCAATCAACTCTTGCTCGTATAGTCGAGGAAGCTCAGAGAAAACACCATATCCATTTTATTATTGAGACCCATAGCGAATACCTGATTCGTGCCACACAAGCCATAGTTGCAAAGACAGTCAAGAATGAGGAGGAACTGAAGGACATTCCGTTCGTCGTCTATTATATGGAGAAAGGAGGAAAGGCCTACGATATGGAGTATCAGGTGTCTGGAAGGTTCAAGAAGCCATTCGGAACTGGTTTTTTTGATGAAGCAGGCAAATCCGCTATTGAAATCTTGAGAAAGGAAAGGAGGATGAAAGATGAAGAGAGCCGTTAATTGTAATAAAGACGCTTTGGAATTGGCTTATGGGTATGATGTGGAGGAGAAGTGGAAGCCTATTATACAACGTAGTAAAACTGTTAGAATTCCAGAGAGTAAAGAAATCCCAACTGAGGATGAGTTGACGGAGCTAAGTTCTGTTTGGGCTATTATGGAAAGGGATCAGATTGTGATTAAAGATAATAGCCCTGTAATTGACCAAGTAAAAACCAGTCCGCGTTTTGCTAGCAATTTCCCATGTGATATCTTTATCCTTGATTCAAATAAAGAAGAGGCGGAGCACGTGGCGGACAAGGCTGGCGTAGCCATGTTCGCCTCTATTGATGAGAAACCAGAATGTTTGAGAAAGAGAGATGTTGGAAACGTTATTCCGACAGGAGAGGACAAGTGCGATTCTTGGGAGCAGTTTTTTATAAAGATTTCAGCGATGCCCGTTGTCCCATCAAGCGCATTGATTATTATTGATAGGTATTTCTTTTTAAAGGGGATAAGTAAACCGGATTATCAAGATGGGTACTATAACCTGGAGCATATTTTAGGCTCTGTACTCCCAAAAGATCTTGCGTATCCGTACCATGTGTTGTTGGTGGTTCAGCAACCACCTTCCGACTATGACACTGAAATAATGTATAAGGAATTTGACGGTATCCGAAGCAGATTGGGGCGCCCGTATACAATTATATTTGAACTCGCGGCAATTGATAGAAACTCCCCCGTGTTCGATAATACTCACGACAGGAAGATTATTTCGAATTATTTCATAGGAGATGCCGGTCATAGTTTTAAAGCGTATAAATCATCAAACGGAAAACCACGATATGAGTATCAAAAGCTTACATATGATTGTATCTATAACGAAATAGACCCTGGTCGATTTCCGAACTATTCAATGCAATATGCTTATTTAGAGTTTCTTCACGATTATTTTATCGTAACGAAAGATACGATTAAGTGTAGGTGCTATAACAACAATGGAGCCCCTTGTCTTCCGAATGAACTAAAGAACCGGCTTTTGTATTAGAGCAATGCTTGAATGGATTTGCTTTTAAGTTTTAGTGTTCTTCTTCCTTTGTTGTCTGACCACCTTCATTAACTGTTTATATTCATCATCAGAGAACGCAAGAAGATCCTTTATAACCTTCTCCTTGTCCGGCTTGCTGTCGAACATTTGCTGGAGAATATTGTCTGTTTCACAGTCATTGAGTTCTCCTAAGTATGTCTCAGTTGTTTGTAGACTAGTATGTGCAAGTGCCTTCTTCACAGCCATAGAATCAACATCACTTCTTATGGCTTGATAGGCAAATGAATGACGACTGACATGGAAGGAAATATGCTTGGTAAGCCCGGATAATTCTCCCATCTTTCCAAGATACTTGTTGAGAATGGTATTGACTGAGCTAATCTTTGCATAGAGTCGCTCTTTAATCTTGACGGGCATCACCTTTCTTTGTTCATGAGTGACATATTTGAACCATGGAGCGGTTTTATCAAGAAAAGGGAAGATATAGTCATCCTTCTCGTGCTTGCCATCATACAATGCCAAAATATCTTTTGCTTGCCGGACAAGAATAAGATCTCTAATTTTACCATTCTTGTCCATCACATAGGAGATTCTACCATCATGGGAAACATTGCACCACCTTAACTGAATGAGGTCACCGGCTCTGATTCCGGCGCAAAAGAAAGAGAGCATGAATGCATTCCTAGTATGCCATATCAAGGAACCGACTTCCAACTCAAGGGCATTGATTGCATCAAGTTCTTCTTTGGTCAGCTTGTCTTTGACCGGTTTATCCCCTTGGTGGATCTTGAACCCATCGAAGGGATTAACAGTTATTAATTTGCTGATGTCTTTTGCTCGGTTCAGTATAGCCCTAAAGGTTTTCAGCTGAACCTGCACGGCGCTGACTGATAACAACCGATCGGGATGTCTTTGATTGGGGAGGGTAAGAAGATGCGTTTCAAATTTGTGAATGAACTCTGTATCGATATCAGCGAAGGTTACACGAGGCTTGTAGGCTTTCATCTTGTTCGTGAAATCCTGGTACTTTTTAGCGCTCCGGATATCTCCTTTGGCTTTTAGCTCATCTGTCACACTCTGGGCATATTCAACAAAAGATGGACTGACATCAGACTTCTTATACTCTTTGGCAACTTTGCTTATTGAAACACGTCCTTTTTTCTTCTGCTTGTCATAAGTCTCCTTGAGTTCATCCAGGGTATCTTTTAGCTTCTGGTTCTTCTTGACATGGTCTAGGTCTGAAGTCCTAACCCAGTTCTCTCGGCTGGCCTTAGGATTCCAATCAGAACGCTTGCGCAGGAACACATCTGTCTTGACTCTTTTGAGTTTACGGTCCTGAGTTATACGCACATAGACCTGCAAGAGTCCATCTTTCCTTTCTCTCGAGTCAATTTCAAACCGAAAAGTCGTTGCCATTGTTTATTTCTCTAAAAACCGTATCTTTACAAAGTGTTGTGTTGCACATATTTAAACACCGTACAAAGATACGAATTTTACTGAAACATTTACTGAAACATTTTGGGATTTTTGATACTTTTGGTTCTCACTTGATTCTGAAAAATGTGCCATACAATGCACTACAATGCGGATTTTACTGGAAACGTCTGGAACTAGAAGGAATCTTTTAATTCCGAGCGGGGGTACACGAAAGGCTCGTAAGTTTCTTACGGGCCTTTTTTGTGTTCTTGGGGCCCTTCTTGCCCTGCGCACGGCTTCTCGTCCTCGTTTTCGGCTTTTTTTGAGGACGAAACGTTCAATTTCCCCATCTCATCCTCGATATCGCCCG
>JAEEGL014848122.1_pt1 | contig 16966 bp, 9 predicted proteins | sample 9134231 | NCBI WGS metagenome assembly JAEEGL01 (sample SAMN16246548, study PRJNA631951) | gut metagenome | biome: gut microbiome; feature: rumen; material: fiber-attached | host: Bos | place: Iran: Karaj | collected 2018-10
ACCATAATAAGGAGAAAACCGTCCGGCACTCCCGGAATCGGTTCCATCATCTTATGAAAAAATATCTGTGCCGGATTCTTTTTATTCTGCTGCCGCTTCGGCTCCTGACAGGATGCGAGGATTCCTTGCCTGAGATGGTAGCCATCGTGTTCAGCACCGCTACGCCTGAACCGACCGCGGTTCCCACCGCTCCGCCAACTCCTGCTCCGACTGCGGAACCCACGCCGGAGCCCACTGCAACGCCCGAGCCGACTCCGGAACCCACGCCGGAACCGGTCCTCACGGAATTCTGGAATGTCGACAGCGCCAGAAATGCGCTTCTTCTTGATTATGAGAACGTTAAGATCGTTACCGCGGCAAGGAATAGAGTGACACTCTATCCGGAGCCGTCTCTGAGTTCCGAACCGGAGCAGCTGCGGAACCGGAAAACAAAATCCTGCTCGGATATACTGATTCTGGATACCGTCAAAGGTGATGACGGAACCGATTTCTACTATGTCCAATCTGCATTTTCCAGTCAAAGGGGCTACGTCCCGGTCGACAAGACCGTTGACTCCAAATTTGCGGAAGAAGGTGTTTCTGGATTTGCTCTTATGAAACGCCCCGGATGCCCTGTATTTTATAATTTTAACGTCGAAGATAAAGTCAACGCTCAGGAGAGTTATCACGCCGTCCGTATTCTCGGCTCCTACAGGGGCTTCTACTATGTTGTCACGCAGGAAGGCAATTTCGGATATATGGAACCGGTAGTGCTGGAAAAGGTCTCCAGGGAAACGATCGAAGAGTATTTATCCCTCAGTCTGGCTGAAGATATTCGGGACGATTTCTCGCCGGAAAAATTCGCCGAAACGCTTGAATCCATGACCGGCTCCGAAGTCGGTCCCATGGAAGAACTGCTCTATGAACAGCTTACGCAGTTCGGATTCTTCTTCTCCCCAGGATATTACCGTTTCTTCACCAAGCCCCTGAGTGACAGGACGCTCTATCCGCAGGGCTTCTATCTGGATGAGGTATACAATTCCAGACTCTTCAAACTCTGGAACACCTCCGGCAGGCTGGTTTCCTATGAGGGCGAGGAAACTCAGTGGGATTATATTGACAGCTATGCTTCTCTGGAACGCGGTGATCTGATCTTCTTCTCCGAATACGGTGCGGGAGATACCGCTATCGTGCCGGGCGTTGAAGTCGTTTTCCGCGGAAAATACTCCGGATATGTGACGGACTGCGGCGTATATCTCGGAAACGATACCGTGCTCCTTTCCGAAAACGGTGTCCTGACGGAGCTCAGCAATTTCAGTTCTCTGGGCAAGGCACAGTATTTCGACTGCGGCAGACGCATCAATACCGGCGTAACAGACGTCAGAGATCATTTTTCCGAAACGATCATCTCCACCATCTACGACCGGCTCGGAACTCCTTATGACAACTTCACCAGAGTCGGAGACGCCAGTTACGATTGCTCCGGCATCATCTGCTGGTCTCTCCGTTCCATGGGCGTGCACCGCATGAAGACGAAAACCGTTGCGCTCATGCTGGAAACGACTGCATCCGGCTTTGCAAATACAAAACTGTTTTATCTTGCGGACGGAACCAAGCTGGACTACGATTACATCAATCCGTATCCGAAAACGCTTGAAGACCTGAATTCTCTGGAGCGCGGGGATTTCGTTTACCTCTACAGCACCGAAACGCATCGCATCGGTCACGTCATGGTTTACCTCGGCAATAACTATGTTATCCATTCCACGACCATCGATGAAAAGTACCGCGGCACTCTGGTCGCGGGAATCCGTCCCGAACTTCAGACCCTGTATTACGGCGCCACACGGGTCATGGGCGTCGACTGAATCATTCCTGACTGCCGAGCAAATTAAGAATTACTCCGTCTGAAGCATATCTAGCATGCAACACATCGAACAGAGGAGCGTCTCCATATCCGCTCCTCTGTTTCTTTTTCCGTACGCTTAACGGCGCTCTGCATTTCGGATTTTCCGCACAAAAATCATTTACCGAACTTCGCGTGTCAAACATATCAAAAAGACCGTCTCAAAACCCTGTTTTCAGGTTTGAGACGGCCTAATGGTTAGCTAGGATTTTTACTGCCGGTTAGACAACTTCTCCGCGTTTGCGCATGTTCGCTCTCCTGATCGCTTTTCCGATCTCGAACACCGGAATTGCGGATACCGCAAGCAGGATCGAAATGGCAAGCTCTTTCGGCTGGAACGTGCCCGGCTCGATTCCGAATACCGTGCAGAGGCCGGGGACATAAATCGCTGCAAGCGTCAGCGCAACCGTTACGATCGTCGCGCCTACAAGCCACCAGTTCATATTCTTCAGTTTGTCCTTCGAAAAGATGGATCCGACCCGTGAGCGCATATTGATCGCGCACATCATCTCCGCAAAGTTTACCGTCAGGAACGCCATAGCCATCGCGTTAACACATTCCACCCCGGTAAAGAAGATCTGGCCGGTCGGGTTCTCAAGCCTGAAGCCGATAAAATAGGATGCGAGCTCAATCAGCGCAAGGTAAATGCCCTGCCACACCATATCGAACCCGGCACCGTTGGAAAAGATTCCGTCGGTTGTAGGTCTGGGTTTGCGGAGCATCAGGTTCCCTTCCGCCTTTTCCATGCCGAGCGCAAGACCGGGCAGCGAGTCCGTGACCATGTTCACCCAAAGCAGGTGTACAGGGGAAAGGATCGTAAAATGCAGGACGGAAGCCACAAACATGATGATGATCTCAGCCATATTCGTGGACAGCTGGAACTGGAGCACCTTCAGAACGTTATCGTAGATTTTACGGCCTTCTTCCACCGCGTTTACGATGGTCGCAAAGTTGTCATCTGACAGAACCATGTCCGCAACGCTCTTGGTAACGTCCGTTCCGGTGATTCCCATTCCGATTCCGATATCCGCCGCTTTGATAGACGGCGCGTCGTTAACACCGTCGCCGGTCATGGCGGTGACCATCCCGCGCGTTTTCCACGCACGGACAATGCGCGTCTTATGCTCCGGTTGAACACGCGCATATACCGAGTACTTGAGGACTTCCTCCACCATTTCCTCATCGGAGAACTTGTCAAGTTCCGCTCCGACGATTGCCTCGGATTCGTCCGTGATGATTCCGAGATCCTTTCCGATCGCAACGGCGGTATCCTTATGGTCGCCCGTGATCATGATCGGGCGGATACCGGCAAGACGGCACTCCTGGATTGCGTCATATACTTCGGGACGGCACGGATCGATCATTCCGACCAGACCGATAAACACAAGATCATGCTCAAGATCCTCAGGCTCAACGGAGCCCGGCATTTCGTCGTATTTCCTGTATGCAGCGCAGAGGACGCGGAGCGCACGATCCGCAAAAGCTTTGTTTTCCTTTTCAATGGTGACACGGAATTCCTCTGTCATCGGGAGTTCCTTCCCGTCCTGCAGATAATGCGTGCAGCGGGAGATCATGACATCGGCAGCGCCCTTGGTATACTGGATGATATCGTCCCCGTCTTTATGAATGGTAGACATCATCTTTCTCATGGAATCACAAGGCGCTTCGCCGACACGCGGCTGTTCCGCCTCGATGACGGATTTCGGCATTCCGAGCTTGTTTGCGTAGTTTACAAGCGCGCATTCCGTAGGCTCGCCGGTCGCCTCTGTCGCCCCTTCCTGCAGTTCCGCGTCGGAGCACAGCGCCATTGCCCTGCCGAGAAGCAGTTCGTCCGAGGTGAACGCATCCACCACCGTCATCTTATTCTGGGTGAGGGTTCCGGTCTTATCCGAGCAGATGATCTGCGTACAGCCGAGCGTTTCAACGGCGGTCAGCTTGCGGATGAGCGCCTGGCGTTTGCTCATAGCGGTAACGCCAATCGACAGGATAATCGTCACGACGGCAGGGAGTCCTTCCGGAATCGCGGCAACGGCAAGCGCGATCGCAGCGATAAACGTCTTCAGTCCTGCGTCACCCAGCATGCCCCAGGAGAAGCCTTCTTTGGAAAGCAGAACGGATTCCACCATTCCGACCACGAATACCAGAACGCATATTCCCAGAACCAGCTTGGTGAGGAACTTGGAAAGCTCAGCCATCTTTTTCTGAAGCGGCGTCTGCTCTTTTTCCGCCATGGAAAGAGCGTCCGCGATCTTTCCGATTTCCGTGTCCATTCCTGTTGCGGTGACAACAGCTTTTCCTCTTCCGTAGACGATCGTGGAACCGCTGAAAGCCATGTTGGATCTGTCGCCCAGCGGAACCTCTTTTCCGGGTTCGCGGCACATCAGTACGTCGATAGCCTTATGGACCGGGACGGATTCTCCCGTCAGGGCAGCCTCTTCGGACTGCATGCTGTGTGCTTCGATGATACGGCAGTCCGCCGGCACGGCATCGCCCGCTTCCAGAACGACAACATCGCCAACCACAACATCCTCGCTTTTGACAACCGTGATCTTCCCGTCGCGGAGAACCTTGCTGGTTGCGGCTGTCATTTCCATGAGCGCCTCCATAGCAGCCTCAGCCTTGCTCTCCTGAACCAGACTCATGACGGTATTGATAATGACAACGACCAGAATAACCAGAACATCCGCAAAATCACGGAATGTTGGTCTTCCGCCCGCTTCAATCACGGCAACCACCGCCTGGATCAGTGCGGCGGCCAAAAGCATAATAATCATCGGATCCAGAATCGAATTGATAAACTTACGGAACAGCGTTTCCTTTTCGGGTTCCTTCAGTTTGTTCTTTCCGTTCCGTTCCAGCCTTGCCGCAGCTTCGTCAGCCGACAGACCGTTCTGGTTCGTACCCAGTTCCTTCAGGATCTCTTCCGCTTCCTGATAATAACGTTCCATTCAAACCTCCCGTATCGAATTTGGCAACAAAACAATAATAACAAATAATGCACGTGAACGCTTAAAAAAAAAGCCTTAACATTCTCCGCCTGAAAATGTTAAGGTCTCGTTTGCGTCTTGAAAAGAGCACCGCATACCAGCCGGGAGTCCCGGCGGATGTTGACATGCGGTCGAAAAACTACTCCCCTATAACCAAGTTAAAATATCATGAACATTAATAAAAGTCAAGAACAATACGGGCGAAAAGGGGGTACAATTCAAATAGGCATACAATGGAAAAGATTAGGTTTTTCCGCTTTTACAAGGAGATTCTTATGCGCCGGAATTCTTCCAATACTACTGTCCGATCCCACCGGATCGCGATCATATTGTTTACTGCTGTTCTATGCATGCTTCTTTCCGCATGCATGGACACCGGCGCTGCTGTTTTTGAGTCACCCGATACCCCTGCGCCATCTGCTCCGCCCACGCCAACTCCGGAACCTTTCTATATTTCGATGACGGCAGAACCGCTTCCTACCGATGCGCTCGGACAGATTGTGGAATCCGATGAGCACTATTTCGATTACATTTCCTACGGGGATATGCGAATCTATGAATACGATACCGGCACGTTCCTCGACGGCATCTGTTTCAGCAGTTACCCGGAGCCACTTGATGGCACTGTCCGAATCATATACCGGGATCAGAACGGCAAGGTATGCGGAGAGGGCACGCTTCATAACGCCCTCGGAACGACCGTCATGCAGCCCGGCGCAAACACCGTATATGCGGAGATCCTGACAGATATCAGTGTTCTTGAAATGGACTTCACGCTGGAAATCGAACGGCAGTTCGCTCCTTTGGAGCAGATAAAATGAAACGCTTCTCTGCTGTTATTCTGCTGGGTCTTCTCCTGTGCTGTTCCTGTTACGCGGAGCCAGACACCGGCAACCCTTTCCCGCTCTCATTTTCTCTTTCACATTCGCAAAACAACGCAGAGAGCGGGCGTCCATATGAAGACGCCTTCTACGCGCACGGAACGGCTTTCGTGGTCGCAGACGGAGTTTCGCGCACCGATAACGAATATCTGGATATGACGGAAAGCCCGGCCGCTTTCGCGGCGGAGCGCGTCGCCGTCATCGTAGGTAAAATCCTGCAGTATGCAAAGGACCCTGTTTCCGCTTCGAAAACTGCTGCAAGGAGGGCATCCGCAGCGGTCGGCCGTTATAACCGTCAGACCGGACTGAGTGTTCCTGCGGCGACCTCTTATGTTTCCGCGGTAATTCGGAACGGCAAACTGTATTATTCCTATATAGGAGACAATCATCTGATTCTTCTTCGGAACGGAGCTGCCACGGAATTCTGTGAAAAGCAGACGGATGCCGTACACAGGGCAGGCGGAGCGTACGGCCTCGGAATGAGCAGAGAAGAATACTACCGGACGGTCGTAAACAACGCCGCATATCCCGGCGGTCTCGGATACGGCGTGATCACGGGCTCAAGCGGCGCGTATGATTTTCTCCGCACAGGCACGGCAGATCTCTTCCCCGGCGACAGGATCCTGCTCGCTTCAGACGGTCTTGATGTCTTCCTTCAAAATGCAGCATACACCGATCTCAAATCCTTCTCCGCGGAAGAGCTGCTCTCCATGTCAGCCCCGTATGACAGTCCTCCGTTCGGATCTTACGCACACGACAAGACACTGATCGCGATCGATATCGGGTAAAAAAACCGTTTCAGCCTCCGTTAGAGTTTCCCCAAACTCAGTATTTGCATATTTTCGCGCAATATTGCGCATATTTATTCAGAAATTTCCTTTTTCCACTGATTCCGTTCTTCCATTCGCAAGATCATATATGATATAATATGCGATATTATTTTTCCGATCGGCATATCCTGATCGGTTCAGTCTGGAGGTAGGGAATTCATGAAAAAACTCTTTAAGAAAGAAACACTCTTTATCAGAGTGGCCATCGGTTTTGCGCTCGGCATTATTCTCGGGCTTGTCGCTCCGCAGTTCAGCATAGCGACAAAAGTCGTCGGCGACGTCTATCTGAACCTCATAAAGCTGATGATCATCCCCATCGTTGTCTGTGCTGTATTCTGCGGCATCGCAAACATTCAGGACGGCGCGCTTCTCAGAAAGATCGGCATCCGCACCGTTCTGCTTTACGTGCTGATGTTCTTTGCTTCCGCAGTGGTATCCCTTCTCATTGTTTATCTGATCCGTCCCGGCAAGGGCATGACCCTCGCCTCCGATGTGGTCTTCACCGGAGATCTTGCCAATACGACCGTTTCCGGATTCCTCACCACGATCGTGCCGACGAATATCGTTCAATCGATGGCTAACGGAGCGACGCTTCCCGTCATCCTGTTCACCGCGATCTTCGCGGTCGCTATCGTTGCACTTGGCGAAAAAGGAAAGCCCGTTACGACGTTCATGAACAGCCTCTCTGCCGCGTTCTTTAAAATGCTCGGATACTTCATGGAGCTGTCCCCGCTGGGCGTCATGTCGCTCATGGCATACAGCGTCGCAAACTACGGCTCCGGCATCTTCAGCGCTCTCGCAAAGTACATCGTGACATGCTGGATCTGCTGCATAGTTGTGTTCTTCATCTGCATGGTTCTCCCCACCTGTCTATATACGAAGGTCAGTCCGGGTAAATTCCTCAAAGCTTGCGGCAAGATCGCGCTTGTCACCCTTTCCACGACTTCTTCCGCAGCCACGCTTCCCACCACGATCAACGTCAGCATGGAAGACCTCGGCGCTCCGGAAGGAATCAGCAAGTTTACGCTCCCGCTCGGATGCACGATCAATATGTGCGGCGGCGCCTGCTCATTCTGCTGTCTCGCCGTATTCACGGCAGATATCTACGGCCTGAACCTCAGCCTTGGAACGATCATTTTCATGGTCGTTGTCGCCACGCTGATCAACATGGCTGCCCCCGGAATCCCCGGCGGCGGCGTCATCCTCGGCGCGTCCTTCCTTTCGATCTTCGGGCTTCCGTTCGATGTCATGGCGCTGATCAGCGGCTTCTACAGACTGCTTGACATGGCGTTCACAACGATCAACGTGGAAGGCGATGTCGCTGCCAACCTGATCATCGCGAAGAGCGTCGGCGAATACAACGGAGCTCAGGCACAATGAACGAACCGCGTATAGGCTATCAGGGAATACCCGGAAGCAACTCGGAATATGCTGCCGTCCGGTTCGCCCGTCAGCTGGAGCTTGAGTCGTACGAACTGATTCCGCTTGTAACTTCAAAAGGCGTTGCGGACGCACTGCGCAACGGGGTCGTGCAGTACGGGGTCATGGCGTCCCAGAATATCGTCGCAGGTTCCGTGGAAGAAACCCGCCTGGCGCTCGAAAACCTGAGCTATAAGGTGCTTTCCTCCATGTGGGTATCCATCCATCACTGCCTTTTTGTGAAAAACGCCTCCGTTTCCGAGCCGTCCGGAATCGCCTCTCATATTCAGGCATTCCTTCAGTGCAAAAATACGCTCCAGGATCTGTATCCTGGGAAAGAGCTTCGGGAGATGGAGGATACTTCCATAGCCGCGCGCTATCTGTCCGAGGGCAGTCTTCCCTCTGATTTCGGTGTACTCTGCAGAAAAAACGCGGGCGAAATGTTCGGGCTTCATCTTCTGAGAGAAAACCTGGAAGATGACAGCAAAAACATGACCCAGTTCATTCTCATCGAGCAGCAGAAGCAGAATCCGAAAACCGTCGTGGTCGCAGGACTCGGGCTTATCGGAGGCTCGATGGCGAAAGCACTGAAAAAGCATACAGGATATAAAGTGTACGGTTGGAACCGGACCCAGTCCGTTGCGGAGACTGCATTGGCGGAAGGCGCCATCGACGGGATCGCAGACGACAATATCATCGCTTCCTGCGACATCCTGATCCCGGTACTTTTCCCCGAATCGACTCTGGCTTTTCTGAAAAGACATATCCCTTGCATGAAGAAAGGCGCCATGATCGTCGATCTGGTCGGTGTCAAAACCAGGATCTGCAACGAAATCGAACCGATCGCCGTGGAACACGGCATACGGTTCACGGGCGGTCATCCGATGGCCGGTCTATCGAAAGCAGGTTACAGCCGCTCTTTCGCGGATCTGTTCAAGGGTACGAGCATGATCCTCGTCCCGACCGACGCCACGGCGGACGGAGACCTCGAGTATCTGACGGACCTGTTCCTGTCTGTAGGATTCGGACGAATCAAGGTGTGCGACCGGAAAACGCACGACCGTATGATCGCACATACGTCGCAGCTTGCGCATGTCGTTTCCAACAGTTACGTCAAAAGTCCGGTTTCGCAGGATTATGTCGGTTATGCCGGAGGCAGTTACAAGGATATGACACGTATCGCCTGTCTGAACGAGAAGGTATGGAAAGAACTGTTTATCTGGAATAAGGACGCTCTTCTCCCGGAAATCGAGAACCTCCTCCATGAGATAGGCAGGATCTACGACGCCATCAAGGCGGAAGACTATGCGGGTCTTGAGGCGATTCTGCGCGCCGGGCGCGAAGCGAAGGAACTCATCGACATAGCGAACCCGTCCATGCCGTCAGACTGACCCGCCTTCTTTATTTCCGAGAGACGCCCCATTAAAGCAATACCGGCAGAGCTTCAGAAGGCTCTGCCGGTTCTTTCTTTCGTTTGTTTTCGGATGTAGATTTAATTGATCTTGACACAGGCAATTTTGGGCGTGTCTCCGTTCCCGCCCTTGCCGCGCGTACCGACCACCAGATAATTTCCGAATACAGCAGGCGTTGAATCGATTCTTGAGCCGAGATTAATGGAGGAAAGCTCGGAACCGCTCAGCGCGTCGTACAGCTTGACGTATCCGTCACGGTCGCACTGAAGGAGAAATCCCCGTCCGCTCTCGGAATACACCAATACCGGCGAGGACCAGTAATCCGCCGTTTGCTCGATTGTCCAGACCGTTTCTCCGGTCCGTTTGTTGTAGGCAACGATTTTCCCGCCGAGCGTATAGGTATCCTTCAGTTGCTCCTCCTGTTCCCCATCCGCGTTCTGGGCGGACGGTTCCTTCTGCACGGAAGTAATACTGCTCAGGGCGGTGAGATTCATGGAATAAAACACCAGATTCGAAACGTTTCCCCGTCCTACCTGCGGCGTTGCAAGCGTTCCGCCGCTGCTGTTCTCGTCCCCGGAAGACGCGATCCATTTCTGTTCCCATTTCAGAGCCCCGGTCAGGCCGTCTATGCATCTATGATAGGTATACCCGTATTTTTCTTCCATGGTCGGATATTTCACCTGGCTGGCGCAGTAAAGATAAATGGTGTTGTCCTGATAGCTTTCGTCGATCACGACCGTCGCGTCGGCGTCTTCGTTGACATCGGCAACGAATTCCAGACTCATGCTGTTCAGGTTCACGCACTGAAGCCTTCCGCCGTTATCGGTAAAATAAACATATTCTCCATACCCGGCGACAGAACTTTCAATTCCGTACCATCGTTTTCCAGCCGTGTCGTTGTCACTGTATCCGTTTCCGGTATAGTTGTACTTCACAAGACGTTCCGGATTAATCGAAACAGTCCCTTCTTCCGCGTTAAAGGATGTATTGAGTTTAGATGTGTAAAGGACGCCGTTTTCGCCTGCATAGACCAGTGTGTCGTCCACGATGATGGGGCTGCTGTCATAAGCCTGCCACTCCCGGTAACTGAAGTAATCGTGTCCCCCGAATCTCGCAACCTCCTCGTTCGTGATCAGAGAAATCGCGTGTACATACGCGACACTGAGCTTCTTGTCATTCTGGCTCTGGATGCTCTGACCGACATAAAGCATCGGCCATCCGTGCGGATCAAGACAGGGCGTGGACTTGACCACCACGCCGAGATTGATCGGTTCCCGTGTTTTGGTGCCTGTCGTCAGCTCAAAGAAATAAATCTTCCCGTCCATGGCCGGATAGATCACTTCGGTGAAATCCTCTTTCTCTTTAAAATCCTTCGATACGCCGAGCACGGCGCGCACCTCGTCCGACCAGCAGATGATCAAAGGCTCTCCGGTCCATCCGGTTCCCGTCCAGCTTCCGATCCCGCCGACGCTCTGCTCCCAGGACTTTCGCAGCATTTGTTCCTGGATCTCCACGGTTCCGTAGCTGAATGTATTCCTGTAATTGTTCCCTCCGAATGTGAGAATGCCCTTCGCGTCCGTATATTCATCCGGATGACCGAACGCGACAGGTTCTTTTCTCGTGTAACTCGACACTTCTTCCCTGGCGACTTCGATTCCGAAAGAAAACCCGAACAGGGACGGGTTCGCGTCGGACGACGCATGGACCGTCAGGTTCTCCGGAAGATGCGGATCGGGAGTCGGCGTCGCTTCGGCGGGAGGCGTCGGAACGGGCGTTGCCTGAATGACCGCCGCTTCTTCCTTCCCTCTGTCTTTCAGTTTGAGCGCAAGAAATACGCCTGCGGCGATAATCATCAGAAAAACCGCAATAAACACGAAAAACTTCGGTTTTACTTTTCGTTTTGCCATCCGTCAGCTGATTCTGATTCCCAGAATCTTATGATCCTTGTTTCCGATCACGAACATGTTGCCATAGGCGATTCCCGACGCCTCATAGTTCTTTGATTTTGTATCCAGAATACAGTATCTTTCTCCGGTAAGACCGTTGAACAAATAAATGTCCCCATGTGAATCGGGCTGTATGATATAGCCGTTTCCGGCATCGTCATAAATCGCGACTGGAGAGCTCCACGCAAAATTCGTCTTTTTCTCCCATACCGTTTTTCCGGTGTATTTGTTAATCGCAACCGTATACCCAAGTCCCGCGTTATCGGGATCCGACTCAAAATACGCCTTCTCAAACGGAATCACGATCAGATCGGACATGTTTCCCTGTCCGAGAACGGCCGTCGCCTGAACGCCTCCTCTTGCGGAGCTGTTTGTGTGAACCTTTCGTTCATTCTTCCAGAGAATTTCACCGGTAACCGCGTCCAGCTTGTATACCGGAGCATATCCTGTCTCGTCCGATCCCTGTGTGAAATGAACCGTCTGAGCGGCATACAGATACGCGGTCCGGTTCGGCTCGTCTTCTTCCAGTACCAGAGAACTGTTTGAATCGTCTCCGATATCCTGGACCCAAACCGGTTTCAGAGTGTTGATATTGATGCAGTGAACGAATCCGTCGTTGGAAGCGAGATACATGTATTCGCCCCACGCCGTAACGCTTGATTCGAACCCGAGCCAGTATTTATCGCTTTCCGCGCTGTTCACGGAAGACCTCGAGGTGTTGTATCTGTATTTCGCCACCTCGCTGGGATTCACGGAAATCTTTCCGGATTCCTCGTCGTAAACCGTATTCAGACGGATGGTATAAATGATTCCGTTTTCACCCGGATAGATCAGCGTGTCCGTTTCCGCGCTTACGAGGGGAGAGCTGTCATACGCGTGCCATTTGCGGATCGAGAACGGATCATACGCTTTTCCGAATTCATAGAGTACCGTCCCGTCGATCAGGCTGATCACCATCGCGCGGGTCTGCATGTCCGGATAATCGTCGTACATATCGCCGCTTCCCAGGTAAAGAAGCGGATACCCTCTCGGATCAAGCGCTCCCGCGCCCTTAAACGGCATGTTCAGACTGATCGGGTCGCGTGTCGGCTCCCCGGTCTCCAGATTCAGGAAATGAATTTTCCCGCTGGCGGTCGCGTAAATGACTTCCACGAGACTCGGATTGTTTTTCGCGGAGTCGTACATGTTCATGATTCGTTTCGTGCTTTCCGGCCACTTTACGGCGAGCGGCTGCCCGCACCAGAGAGATCCGGTCCAGAAGCCGGAATAATTGGCGCTTGTGCCGCGCATGATCTCACCCGTTTCGACCGTCCACGCTACGCTCAGATTCTTCTTCTCGACAGACGCCGTCCCATAAGAGCTGATATTCCGGAAGTTGTTGCCGCGGAACGTGACGATTCCCTCCACGTCCGTGTATTCGTCCCCGGTTCCGAAAACGATCGGATCGGAACGCTGATAGGACGCGGTTTCTGTCCCGTTCACTTCCACTCCGGAAACATATCCCCAGTTTTCCGGTCTTGTGGCATCGACCGCGTGCGGGATGTCAAACTTCGGCGTAGGCGTCGGAGACGGCGTCGGCTCCGGCGTCGGAGACGGTGTCGGAGAGGCCGTCACAAACAGCGAAGAAATGGGATTCTGCTGTTGCTGTTTATCCTCTGCTCCCTGCTCCCCGGACCTGCGCAGAAGCAGGAACAGGATGGCGGCAAGGATCAGGACGAGCAGGGCAAGAAGAATATAGAACGCCGGCTTTGCGCGTCTTCTTCTCCGCCGCTTCTTACCGTTTTTTCCTCCGCGGGGCGACCCCGTCCTTCCGTACGGGTCTCCTGACGCCGGGCGGGACGGTCTTGCGTATTCGCCGCCTCCACCGTACGCCCTCCCGTCGCGGGAAGTACGGACAGGCTGGCCGGAACCCGCCGGTCTGCCCTGCCCCTGCCGCGGCATGCCGCTGCGGTTTACACTGCGTCCGCTCTGCGCGCGCATTTCTCTTCTATAGTATTCCGACGGATTGAATTCATCCGTTTGACGATTGGGCAAGCTGTTTCCCTCCAAACAGTAATCTGCATTATTACAGTATTATATCAATTGCAAAAAAACGAATTGTTGTCGATTTGTGAACTTATATAGAACTCGGCCTGTATCTCCGGATAATCCGTTCAGCGGCACGCATTCCGTCAATCGCCGCGCTTACGATGCCGCCTGCGTATCCCGCTCCTTCCCCGACCGGATAAATCCCCCCGACCGACACGGACTCCCCGTCTTCGTCGCGGAGGATACGGACAGGAGAACTGCTTCTGCTTTCTACAGCGGTCAGCACCGCATCCGCCAGATCATATCCCTTCATCTGTCTTGAAAACGCAAGTATTCCGTCCCTGATTCCTCCTGCGACATAATCAGGGAGACATCGGGACAGGTCAGCAGGACAAACGCCCGGCTTATAGCTTGGGAGCACATTCCCAAACGGACCGGATTTCCTGCCTGCAAGGAAATCATCCACCCTGCTGGCGGGCGCTCTGAAATCTCCGCCTCCCAGAAGGAACGCGTCCCGTTCCAGCCTCTCCGCATAAATCACGCCGGACAGAGGATCCGTGCCGAAATCCTCCGGCCCGACCTGAACAATGATCGCCGCATTCGCGTTCTCCGCATCACGGGCGTAATCGCTCATCCCGTTTACAACGACCTGTTCCTTCCCGCTGGATGATGCCACGACCTTTCCGCCCGGGCACATGCAAAAAGTATAAACTCCGCGGTCTCCGCTCCTGCCGGTCAATCTGTATTCCGCAGCGCCAAGCTGTTTCGCTGCCGCCGTGTTTCCGAACTGTATCCTGTTAATCATCTCCTGCGGGTGTTCAATCCTGCACCCGACCGCAAACGGCTTCGGCTGCATGCTGACACCTGCCCCAAGCAGCATTCTGTAAGTATCCCGGGCTCCCTGCCCGATTGCCAGAACAAGCGCTCCGCAGGACTCGGTTTCGATTTTCCCGTTTCTGCAGATCCGAATGCCCGTAAGCTTTCCGTCCTCGCACACAATCTGATCCAGTCTGCAGGAAAAGTGGACTTCTCCGCCCATCCGCTCAATCGATTCACGCATGGCGCTCACAATTCCCCGAAGCTTGTCCGTGCCGATATGCGGCTTGGCAAGATATTCGATCTCCTCCGGAGCGCCGTGTTCCTTAAAAATTCTCAGAACCTCCATGCCGCGGATATCTTTGCTCCGGCTGGTCAGCTTTCCGTCGGAGAACGTGCCTGCGCCGCCTTCCCCGAACATGACGTTGCTTTCCGGGTCCAGAACAGCCCTGTTCCAGAATCCTTCCACATCCCGCACGCGTTCATTGACTGGTCTTCCTCTTTCAATGACGAGAGGACGGTATCCGTAACATGCCAGCATATATGCGCCGAACAGCCCTGCAGGGCCAAGCCCCACAACAACCACCCTTCCGTGCAGCGGCTCCGTTCCGAGCTGTATCTCCTCCGCGTGAGGATGCGCATACAGCTGAAGGCGGCTGTCACCGGATCCCAGCGCGCGCTTTTCCATTTTAGGGTCCATGCTGACGGCAACGGACATCAGATAAACGATATCCTGTTTCTTCCTCGCATCCAGCGACTTCTTCAGGATTCGCGCGGACTTCAGGTCTTCCTCCCGAACGCGGCAGATTTTCGCGGCATATTTTTTCCACTCTGTATCCGCATCCCGGTACGGGACGCGGATGTCGTTTATCTGGATCATAGGTCCTCCTCAAGCAAAAGGCCCGGACAATCCGGCTTCTGCCGCTGAATGCCCGGGCCTTATCCCGCTTCTTTTGATTCTACTCTATCACAACCGTCACGGCCTGTACCGTCGGGACCGTCGTCACTTCCATTGTGGTATCGTCATTTCTCACGTATACCGTGACAGGAAGTTCATACGTTCCCGGTCCTAGATCCGTTACATCGACATCGATCTTGATATCGCTCCGTTTCAGTATGGACAGCAGGCTGACGCGTCCCGTCACCGTAAGACCAGTGACCTCCGGTTCCACCTTCGCCGAATACTCTTTGCCGAGTCCTGTAATCTGAATCGGCAACTGCTCAAACGAGAGGGAATCCACCATTTCCGTAATGTCAAGCGTAACCTGCACGGTAGGCTCATCCAGCAGCTGGACATTGTCCGGAACGACCAGCGTTGCCTCGTAGGAAATGCTCTCTTTCGCTCCGCTGATGCTGAACGGCTCCAGAGAAATCCATTCAACTTCCTTCAATGCGGCTTCAGATCCCACAATCCGGACATAAGCCGGCGTCGTCATATAGGAAGTAAGCTCATAATTGGCCGCGAGCTTATCCGCTCCCAACAGGGAATTCTCTACGTCGATCGGAACCTCTTTGACCGGATAGATGGGAAGCCGGACCGTGGAGGACGGAACCGTTCCCACGACGATGGAAGGATCGATTACCTGATTATCCGCATCATACAGTATCAGGTCAAATGTTCCGAAGATTGTGGAAGTCCGACCGGTCAGATCAATCTGACACTCGGCGCGTGAAATCCTGGAAATATCCGTTTTTGGGCCCTGGATATCCAGCCTTGCTGTGCTGGAGAGATTATCCATGTCTGCCCAGTATCCTTCCTTCACCTGTCCGTTAAATTCACAGGAGACCGGAACTGTTTTGCTCACCAGAGAATCGATCTCCACCTTCACCGTCGAAGGCGAGACCTGCTGTATGATTCCGAGTGCGGATGAAATGTTGGCGGAAATCGGAAGCTCGTACTCCGCTGCTTCACTGATATTCCTGAGGTTGATCGTAGCGGTAACCGCATTTGAAGAAAGCGCCGAATAGTTCCTGATCTGGGTTCTGACTGAGGCGGATACTTTTTGCAGCATCCCCTCCCTGTCTCCGCGCACGCAAAGGCCCTTCGCCATCAGTTCCGCCTCTCCGTCAAAACTGACGGAGATTTCCTGAAGCGTCTTGACCCGATACGGGTTCAGATCGGCAAGAACATAGCCCCACAGCATGACGGCAAACAGCAGTGCAACGATTTTAACGCCGATATTCTTCGTAAAGATATCCTTCAGAGACTGAAGAAACCATTCCTTTGTAAATCTATGCATCTTACTGTGCCCTCCGTTTTATCCAAGAGAACGGCGCGTTGGCTTTCTGAATGAATAGCTGCGTAAGCGTGTCTTTCAGCGTTCTGGAATCTATATGACGGATCAGGTTCCCGTTTCTTGCGATTGAGATCGATCCGGTCTCCTCCGAAACCACGATCGTCACACTGTCCGAAACGGTGGATACACCCAGTGCGGCGCGATGCCTTGTTCCCAGTTCCTTTGCGATGGACATATCATCCGACAGCGGAAGAAAACATCCCGCCGCCACGACCCTGTTACCCTTTACGATAACCGCCCCGTCGTGCAGCGGCGTATTCGGCTCAAAAATATTCTCGAGAAGACCACCGGAAAGAAGACCGTCGATTCTTGTTCCCGTGGCAATCAGGTCATCCAGCCCGGTCTTCTGCTCCACGACGATCAGTGCGCCGATCCTGCGCCTTGCCATGGACTGGATCGAAGCCTGAACGCTCCTGACAAGCTCCACGGAATCCTGCGTTTCCTCATCAAACAGCGCCGCGCTGA
>JAEEGL015831359.1_pt1 | contig 16966 bp, 10 predicted proteins | sample 9134231 | NCBI WGS metagenome assembly JAEEGL01 (sample SAMN16246548, study PRJNA631951) | gut metagenome | biome: gut microbiome; feature: rumen; material: fiber-attached | host: Bos | place: Iran: Karaj | collected 2018-10
CTGATATTTCAAAAGCATCGATCTTCACTTTTGAGCCAAAAGAAAAGATTTGAGGAGCTTGGCAACTAGTCCCCAAGGAGGTACTAGTTGCCAGTCCCTGATTTTGTGTAAGAATGGCTCAAGAATCTCTCGTACAAGCCCGAAACTCCATTAGAATCTTGCAATGCAGTTGCCATCAACCCGAAAACACCCCGAATGGCAACAACTCTCCGGGCTTCCGGGATTCCTACCGCCCGTTCCAACCAGCTCGCCGCGCCCCGGGCGCCCTCTGTACCCGTCCATGCTCCTGGCGCAGCACTTAACGAGAAGTGCATTACAGAAAACGCCCACCGGAAGTGTCTGAGCAGCTCGCCATATGAGGCGAGCGTCGCGAGTTGTCCGGTGGGCGTTTTTGAATTTTGTAATGCGCTACGAGTTTAGTAGCGGAGCCATGGGAGCTTGGATGGGTACAGAGGGCCCCCGGGAAGGCAGGCGAGCGTGACTTAGTCGCGGAGCCGGCAGGCGAGCGTGACTCGTGTCAGGTTACTGACGTCGGATGAGTTTCACAAGATTGTTGTAAAACCTGGAGAACTGAGGGCTCTGGGCCATGGCCTTGCGGAGGGGCTGGAGGGTCAGGACCAGGAAGGCCCGGCAGTAGAAGCGCTGCCAGGTGCTGAGGTACATCCCGGTGATCTCTCGGTGCTCCGCTGCGGACTCCTTCACATGGATGTCCGAGTAGCCGCCGCCTTCGTAGTCAGCGATGACTACGGGAAGATGTACGAAGCGGGTTCCCTTGGTGAAAAAGCACCGCAGGAAGTGCTCGTAGTCGGCGCGGACTTTGTAGCGGGGGCGATAGCCTTCCCCGGCGAAAAGGTCACGGGAATAGAAACAGGTCTGGTGGCAGGGAATGTTCCGGTAGCAGACCATGGGTGTGATCCTGGAGGGAGAATGCTCCACACTTCCGCTGGTGACCAGGTAGCGATCACCATAATAAACGACATTTCTGTCATTTGCTTCCATGCCGAGAGCCATATTCTTCAGCACATTCTCATCATGGAAATAGTCTCCGCAGTTCAGGAAGATGCAATAGGCACCGGTGGCATGCTTCACTGCCTGGTTCATGGCATCATAGATGCCGGTGTCCTTCTCGTTGTAAAAGCGAGCGCGGTCATCCCCGGACAGAAGCTCCCGGGCACGGTCCACGGAACCATCCTTGCTGCCGCCATCCTTGATGACGATCTCGTAGTCCGCAAAGGTCTGCTTCCGGATGGATCCCAGGGTCTCGATCAGTTTGTCGCCGGCATTAAGGCACACCACAATGATGGAAAATTCAGACATTGCGATACCCCTTTCTCATCTGCTCCTTCGCTTTGGCAAAGGGGTATTCGGCGCACATGACGCTCCGGTTCCGGTGCAGGAAACGGAAGGCCATCACCGGTGCCAGACATCCGTAGAGATGGCGGTACAGCACGCCCCGGTCATAGAAGAATTTGTCATCATAACCGTGGAACCAGGTGGAAGGTCTCGGGATCTCCTCTCCGATGGTGACGGGCACCGCATATACCTTCAGTCCCGCCTTCAGGCAGTCCCGTATGAAGAGACTGTCCTCACCGTTGCTGTATCTCGCACCGCCTCCGAACCAGAGGTGGTAGGTCAGATTCTTTTCGTGCATCCGCTCTGTCCGAAGAGCAAAGCTGTATGCCGGGTACCGTCCGCAATTGTACCGGCGAACCCGGTGGAAATTCTCCGTCCAGTAGGTGCGGCGTTCTTCATTCACCTTCACGTTAAAGAGCAGCATATCCGCTTCAGGGTGGGCTGCAAATTCCCGCTCCACCGCTTCGGCATAGCCCTTCTCATAGACGATATCCTCGTCCCCAAAGAGGCACAGATCCGCCTCCGCCCGGAGCAACGCATGGTTCCGGCTGAGGCCCACTCCCTTCTCCTGCATGGAGAAGGCGCGGATGCGATGTCCCGCATGCTCAAACTCTTCATAGGCGTAGTCCGCCTTCTGGTTCACCAGGATGGCGTCGCACTCAATATTCATCTGTTCCGGCATTTTCCGGACGTCCTGCCCCACACAGGACACCAACAGTTCCAGGGACATGCTCACTCCTTGCTCTTACGGCCGGCAGCCTTTGCTTTCTGCTTCTTGCCGTTTTCCAGCATTCTCTTTACGTAATGACCGGTGTAGGATTCCGCGCACTCCGCGATCTCCTCCGGCGTACCGGTGGCAATGACTGTGCCGCCCCGGTCTCCGCCTTCCGGTCCCATATCAATAATATAATCCGCGCACTTGATCACGTCCAGATTGTGCTCGATGACCACCACAGTGTTGCCGCCGTCCGCCAGACGATGGAGGATATCCACCAGCTTGTGCACGTCCGCAAAATGCAGACCGGTGGTGGGCTCATCCAGGATGTAGATGGTCTTTCCGGTGCTCCGTCTGCTGAGTTCGGTGGCCAGCTTAATGCGCTGCGCCTCACCGCCGGACAGCTCTGTGGAGGGCTGGCCCAGCTTGATGTATCCCAGACCCACATCGTAGAGAGTCTGGATCTTGTTCCGGATGGAAGGAGTGTTCTCAAAGAAGGTAAGAGCCTCCTCCACCGTCATATCCAGCACATCGAAAATGCTCTTGCCCTTGTAATGCACATCCAGAGTCTCACGGTTGTAACGCTTGCCGCCGCAGACCTCGCAGGGCACATACACATCCGGCAGGAAGTGCATCTCGATCTTGATGATACCGTCACCGCTGCAGGCTTCGCAGCGTCCGCCCTTCACATTGAAGCTAAAGCGTCCCTTGCTGTAGCCCCGGGCTCTTGCATCCTGTGTGGATGCGAAGAGATCGCGGATCATGTCAAAGACACCGGTGTAGGTGGCAGGGTTGGAACGGGGCGTACGGCCGATGGGGCTCTGGTCGATGTTGATGACCTTATCCAGCTTGTCGATGCCCGTGATATCCTTGTGCTTTCCGGGAATGGTCCGTGCACGGTTCAGTTTCTTCGCCAGCACCTTGTAAAGGATCTCATTCACAAGACTGGACTTGCCGGAACCTGACACGCCTGTCACACAAGTGAAGACTCCCAGAGGAAATTTCACATCCACATTCTTCAGGTTGTTCTCCTGTGCTCCCTTCACCGTCATCCAGCCCGTGGGCTTTCTGCGGACGGAGGGAACGGGGATGAACTTTCTTCCGCTGAGGTAAGCTCCCGTGACGGAATCCGGGTTGGCCATGATCTCCTCCGCGGTACCCGTGGCGATGACTTCTCCGCCGTGGGACCCGGCACCGGGCCCGATGTCCACAATATAGTCCGCCGCCAGCATAGTATCCTCGTCATGCTCCACTACGATCAGGGTATTGCCCAGATCCCGGAGATGCTTCAGGGTGCCCAGCAGCTTGTCGTTGTCTCTCTGATGCAGTCCGATGCTGGGCTCATCCAGGATATAGCACACGCCCACCAGTCCGGAACCGATCTGGGTTGCCAGACGGATGCGCTGCGCCTCGCCACCGGAAAGGGTAGCCGTCGCTCTTGCAAGAGACAGATAATCCAGTCCCACATCCATGAGGAAGCCCACCCGGGCATTGATCTCCTTCAGGATCTGCTCACCCACAAACTTCTGAAAATCCGACAGGGTCACGGTCTTCAGGAAGCTCTGGAGATCCCGGATGGACAGGGTGGTCACTTCGTAAATATTCCGATCCCCCACTGTGACGGCAAGGGACTCTTTCTTCAGACGCATGCCGTTGCACTCGCCACAGGGGGTGATGCGCATGAAGGATTCATATTCCGCCTTGCTGGATTCGGATGCGGTCTCCCGGTAGCGGCGCTCCACATTCCGGATCAGGCCTTCGAAGGCGATGGGATAGACACCAGAGCCTCTCTGACCCGTGTAGTGTACCTGCACTTCATGGCCATTGGTACCGTACAGCAGGATATCCCGGATTTTCTCCGGGTACTTCTCAAAGGGAGTGTCCAGATCAAACTTGTATTCCTTGCACAGTGCCTGCAGGGTGGCATTGGTAAAGCTGCCCTCCACCTGGCAGGACTGCCAGCCGATGACGGTAATGGCGCCATCGTTGATGGACAGACTGGGATCGGGGATCATGAGATCCGCATCGAACTCCATCTTGTAGCCCAATCCGGAACAGACAGGGCACGCACCGAAAGGATTGTTGAAGGAAAAGCTCCGGGGCTCCACCTCCGCAATGCTGATGCCGCAATCCGGGCAGGCATAACTGGTGCTGAAGGACAGGGTCTCCCCGTCGATCACATCCACATTCAGAAGTCCCTCTGCCAGTTCCAGCACGTTCTCCACGGAATCCGTCAGACGCTTCTCGATACCGGGCTTGATCACAAGACGGTCCACCACGATATCGATGTTGTGCTTGTTGTTCTTCTCCATGGTGATGTCTTCGGACAGATCATAGAGGATGCCGTCCACGCGGACACGGCCGTATCCGGCCTTTCTCGCCCGCTCGATCACCTTCTCATGCTGACCCTTCCGGCCCCGGACCACGGGTGCCAGTACCTGGATCTTCGTTCCCTCGGGGAGGGTCATGATTCGGTCCACCATCTGGTCCACGGTCTGACGCTCGATGGCGCGGCCGCAGTTGGGACAATGGGGAATTCCGATGCGGGCATAGAGCAGACGGAAGTAATCATAGATCTCCGTCACGGTACCCACGGTGGAACGGGGGTTCCGGTTGGTGGATTTCTGATCGATGGAGATGGCGGGGGACAGGCCCTCGATGGTCTCCACATTGGGCTTCTCCATCTGTCCCAGGAACTGTCTCGCGTAAGAAGACAGGGACTCCATGTAGCGTCTCTGACCTTCTGCATAAATGGTGTCAAAGGCAAGGGAGGATTTTCCCGAACCCGACACGCCTGTCATAACTACCAGGGCATCTCTGGGGATATCCACATTGATCCCCTTTAAATTGTTTTCTTTTGCACCTCTGACCCGGATCTGGTTCAGAGGACGCATCTTTACTGCTTCAGACATTTCTTTCTCCTGGGATCACTCACCGTGATCCCGCTTTCTTAAACCAACAATTCAAACAGATCCGATGCCGGATCCGCATACTTCTCCATGAGCCACTCGAAGGAGGGGATCATGTAATTCAGGGAGTCTGCGAAGACGTCCTGCTTCAGGTAGAAAACCACCTTGTTCAGGAAGCTCATGCGGTCCTGCAGTTCCTCCGCCCGTACAAAGAATGGACCCAGCTTCCGGTTCTCCGCAATGCGGCGGTCCTTCTCCTTGCCAGCTTTCTTGCCCTCCAGGTTCTCCCGGTCGATGGCCCGGTTCACCAGCCTGGCAAAGGTGGGCCAGTTCCGATTAAGCTGTCCGGCGGCATCCAGTTCCATGGCATACTTCGCCACGGGGGAATCGCTTCCCGCGAAGACCTCCCGAAGGGGACGGGGACCCGCAAAGAGCGGGGACTCTTCCTTCATCTCATCCGGCAGAACGGAGAAATCGATGGACACGTATTCCAGTGCAAAACGTCGCTTGAAAGCGCTGTCCATAACGAAGATATTCTCATCCGCCGTGTTCATGGTGGCCAGGATGTTGAAGTTCGCCGGAAGCCATATCTTACCATTCATGAAGATATTTTTCATCCAGGGATCCAGGGAAAAATAAGCTCCCACATCCCGGTTGATGATGGCATATTCACTCTTGCCCTCGGGGGTGCGGTCCAGCAGCTGGAAGATGTCGCCGAAGATGGCCGGTGCATCACCGCGGTTGATCTCCTCGATGACCAGATAGTACTTCTCCTGCGGGTTCAGGAAGGCCTGCTTCAGAAGCTCCGTAAAGGGTCCGGGAGCATAGCGGTAATCCAGGGGGCTCTCCGCCGTGATCATGGGCTTGATGCATCCCACAAATTCACCGTAGGTATAGCTGGGATGGAAGATGCAGCGCTTGCAGTGCAGATCCCGCTCCGCCATCTCCGGATATTCGGACTCCAGAAGTTTGTTCACCCGATAGGATTTTCCGGTACCGGGAGCGCCGTAATACACCTTCTGGATGGGGCGCATGGAATGTTCGGCGAAGTAATAATCGTCCACGGTTTCTTCCGTGAGGACCACTTCCTCCGAACCTGCCTTGAGATAGAAGGGCGCATGCTCCTCCGGAGGCGTCATGTTGGGACCGTTTTCCACAAAGAAGGCATACAGATTCATGGCGGTAGACAGGGTTCCGTGTCCCTCCTGATCCAGCCGTTCAAAATCCGGATGGCTCCGGACCCGGCGGATGGCAGCATCCAACTCTCCCGGATCAGTGTATCCGAAGAGATGAAAATTCAGGGCGCCCTCCAGGCGCATGACGCTGGTCCGCAGAGCATAGCAATAGGCGCTGACCTCATTGTCCATGTAGCAGCGCATGCCGTCCTCCCGAACCTTCCCCCGAAGCCAGGTGCGGAATTCCGCTTCATAATTCCGGTTCAATCCCGATACATCTGTTTTTCTGCGATCAAATAACATGGTCCCCTCCCTGTTACGAATCTCCCAACTGTTTCCGCAGTTCGATCATCTGGTCACGCAGCTGTGCGGCAGCCTCGAAATCCAGTTCCGCCGCAGCCTTCTTCATCTGTTTCTCTACCTTCGCGATAAGCTTCTTCAGCTCTGCCGGGCTCATGGACTCCGGGTCCTTCTCCCATGCCATCTCCTCTTTTGCGATCTCCTTGGAGATGCTGATGAGATCCCGGACGGACTTCCGGATGGTCTGGGGAGTGATGCCGTTGGCTTCGTTGTAAGCCTGCTGGATCTCCCGTCTCCGGTTGGTCTCATCGATGGCATTCCGCATGGAATCCGTGATGGTGTCCGCGTACATTATGACATGTCCGTCAGAATTTCGTGCCGCACGGCCGATGGTCTGAACCAGGGAAGTCTCACTGCGCAGGAAGCCTTCCTTATCCGCATCCAGGATGGCCACCAGGGTGATCTCCGGAATGTCCAGTCCCTCACGCAGCAGGTTGATACCCACCAGCACATCGAAGGCATCCAGACGCATATCCCGGATGATCCGGGCTCTCTCCAGAGCTTCCACATCGGAGTGCATGTATTTCACTCGGATCCCGACTTCCTTCAGATAGTCCGTCAGATCCTCCGCCATCTTCTTGGTCAGGGTGGTGATGAGCACCTTGTTATGCTTCTCTGTTTCCTTCCGGATCTCCCCCACGAGATCATCGATCTGACCCTCCACAGGGCGCACATCCACGGGAGGATCCAACAGGCCTGTGGGACGGATCACCTGCTCCGCCCGCAGCAGTTCATGCTCCTCCTCGTACACGGAAGGGGTTGCGGACACAAAGAGCATCTGATCGATATGAGATTCGAATTCCTCGAAATTCAGGGGCCGGTTATCCAAAGCGGAGGGCAGCCGGAATCCGTAATCCACCAGGGTCATCTTCCGGGACCGGTCGCCATGATACATGGCCCGGATCTGAGGGATCGTCATATGGGACTCATCGATGATGATGAGAAAATCCTCCGGGAAGAAATCCATCAGGGTCAGAGGTGTGGCACCCGCCGGCAGTCCGTTCATGTGGCGGGAATAGTTCTCGATGCCGGAGCAGAAACCGGTCTCCCGCAGCATCTCGATATCAAAATTCGTCCGCTCGGAAATGCGCTGTGCCTCCAGCAGGCGATCCTCGCCCCGGAAGTATGCCACCCTTTCCTTCAGTTCCGCTTCGATATCATCGCAGGCTCTGGCGATGTGCTCCGGAGACACCACATAGTGGGAAGCCGGGAACACGGCCACATGGTTCAGAGCCGCATGAAGACGGCCGTTTAACGGCTCCACTTCCGCGATCCGGTCGATCTCGTCCCCGAACCACTCGATGCGGATGAGATAGTCGCCGCCCTGAGCCGGATAGAGATCCACCACATCCCCGTGGACGTGGAAGATACCGGGCTTCATCTCCATATCGTTCCGCTCGTACTGCATGTCGATGAGGGAATGGATCACCTCATCCCGGTCGATGGTCTGACCGGGGCGCAGGGACAGGATCATGTCCTTGTACTCGTCCGGAGATCCCAGACCGTAAATGCAGGACACGGAAGCCACCACCACCACATCCCGCCGCTCTGCCAGAGAAGCGGTGGCGGAGAGACGCAGTTTTTCGATCTCGTCATTGATGGAGGAGTCCTTGGCGATGTAGGTGTCCGACTGAGGGACATAGGCCTCCGGCTGGTAGTAGTCGTAGTAGGACACGAAGTATTCCACCGCGTTGTTGGGGAAGAATTCCTTCATCTCGCCGTAAAGCTGACCTGCCAGGGTCTTGTTGTGAGAGATGATGAGGGTGGGCTTGTTCAGCGCGGCGATGATGTTCGCCATGGTGAAGGTTTTACCGGAACCCGTAACGCCAAGCAGGGTCTCAAACTGGTTGCCCTGTTTGAAACCCTCAACAAGCTCCTGTATGGCACGGGGTTGGTCCCCCGTGGGTTTGTAATCGGAATGTAATTCAAAGTCCATAAGCGTATTTTAGAACGATTGTTCGCATCTGTAAACCGAACAAGTCATTAACTTTTTATGACTGACCGTCTTCCGTCATCTGCTCATACTGCTGCATGACCAGACTGTAATAGTAGCCCTTCTTTGCCATGAGTTCCCTGTGATTGCCCTGCTCCACGATCCGTCCGTCCCGGACGCTGAGGATCACATCCGCATCCGCCACGGTGGAAAGCCGGTGAGCGATGACAAAGGAGGTTCTGCCCTCCGTCACGGTCTTGATGGCCTCCTGAATGATCTTCTCCGTCACCGTGTCCACGGAGCTGGTAGCCTCGTCCAGCACCAGGATCCGTGGATCCGCAAGAATAGCTCTCGCGAAGGAGATCAGCTGGCGCTCGCCGGTGGAGAGCATGCTTCCGCCCTCACCCACATCGCTGTCCAGTCCCTTGTCCAGGCGGCGCACCACATCTCCCGCCGCCACCAGTTCCAGTGCTCTCCAGATCTCCTCCTCCGTGGCATCCGGCTTACCGTAGCACAGATTCTCCCGGACGGTTCCGGTGAAGAGATGAGGGGTCTGCAGCACATAGCCGATGTGGCTGTGGAGCCACAGCTGGGACCGCTCTCTGGCATTTCGTCCATCGATGAGAAGCTCGCCTTCCGTGGGTTCGAAGAAGCGGCACACCAGATTCACCAGCGTGGATTTTCCGGCGCCGGTTTCTCCCACGATGGCCACATTGTATCCGTGGGGCACCCTGAGGTTAAAGTGCTCCAGCACATATTCGTCTCCGTCGGGATAGCGGAAGGACACATCCCGGAATTCGATATCGCCCTTCAGATCCTCCCAGTTCTCCTTCTTTGGATGGAAGGTATCGCCGTACTTTTCGATGACTTCCGGCGTATCCGCCACATCGGATTCCGTGTTCAGAAGCCTGGTCAGTCGCTCGATGTTCACCTGAATGGTGATGAGGGCGGTGATGGTACCCACGATGGACTGTATGGGTTCCAGAATACCCAGGGCATAAGACATGAACACCGACAGGGTACCGATGAGCATGATGTTTTCCATGGTGAGTTTTCCGCCCTGCCACAGCACCACCGCCAGCGCGCAAGCTGACAGGAGTGTCACAGATGATGCGAAGAGTGCGGAGTGATGAGCCGTCCGGACAGCGGTGCGGTTCATGTTCTCCGTGTCCTTGCCGAACTCACGGTTCATGCGGTCTTCGGCTGCCAGAGTCTTGATCTGTCTGGCGCCCGTGATGCCCTCGTTGAAATCTCCCGTGATACGGGAATTCAGTTCACGCACCTTCCGGTTCAGCACCACCAGCTTCTTCTGGAACAGGATCACCACGATGACCGTCACGGGGATCAGGGCCACCACCATCAGCGCCAGCCGCACATTGGTGGCAAACATGACCACCACTGCGGAGAGCACATAGGCGAAGTTCCACACGAAATCCATCATGCGCCAACTCACCAGCTCACCGATCTTGCCGGTGTCGCTCATGACCCTTGCATGAATGTAGCCCACGTTGTTCTGGTTAAAATAGGAGAAGGACAGGGTCTGCAGATGATTGAAGGCGGCATTTCTCATGTCCCGGTTCATCCACAGCTCCAGCCGGCTGCAGAGAAACATGGTGTAGTAATTGTCGATGACCTGCAACACCAGAACGCCGATGTAAAGGGCCACCACAAGTCCCAGTCCATCCAGGGTTCCCTCCGCCACATTGTGGTTCAGGATGTACTTGTTGAACAGGGGATATGCGGAATCGATGGCACTGCTGAGGGCCCCCAGAAATACCATGAAGAAGATCCGCTTCCCGTATTTTTTCAGAAAAGGTGCCAGGGACGGTATACCGAACCAGGGCAGGGTTGTCTGTTTGTTTTCTTCCATGATCGTTCCCAATCTTATTTCTTACCGCCCGCTTCCGGGCTTATTTCTCAGGCATCCAGGGGCTGCTGCAGGCGATAGATCCTGCTGTAGATCCCGTTCATCGCAAGAAGTTCTTCGTGGGTTCCCTCTTCTGCCACCCGTCCGTGATCCAGCACCACGATATGATCCGCATTCATGAGGGTGGAGATCCGGTGTGCGATGAGAAGGGTGGTTGCTCCCTCCACCTCCTGCTCCAGTGCATGACGGATCCGGGCATCGGTCTCCGCATCCACCGCCGAAAGGGAATCGTCAAAGATCATGATGGGCGGCTTCCGGATCAGCATCTGGGCAATGGCGGTACGCTGCTTCTGTCCGCCGGAAAGTGTGACGCCCCGTTCTCCGACATAAGTGTCATATCCCTTGCTGAATTTCTTGACGGAACTGTGGAGTGCGGCCACTTTAGCTACCGCTTTGACTCTCGGCATTTCCAGAGTCTCCTGGGTCAGGGCGATATTCTCAGCCAGGGTTCCGGAGAACAGATAGGGCTCCTGAAGAACGATTCCGATGTTCCGGCGAAGGTGCTCCAGCCTGATCTGCTTCACATCCACACCGCCGATGGTAACCCGGCCCTGTCCCTCCTCCAGATCATAGAGATGATCCAGCAGGTGCAGCAGGGTGGATTTTCCGGAGCCGGTGCCGCCTAAGATGCCCACTGTGGTACCGGCCTTGACGGTGAAGGATACATCCTCCAGCACCGCTCCCGTATGACCCTTGTGGGTTCCCTCGGGATCCTCCGTGTCCTCATAGGAAAAGCTCACATGATCGAAGACGATATCTCCTTTCATATCCGGGCAGACCGCATCTTCCGCATCCTTCTCCACAGGGGAATTCATGATGTAACAGATACGGTCGATGGAGACACCGGACTTACTCATTTCGGAAATGACACGGCCCAGCATACGTACAGGCCAGGTCAGCATGGCGTTGTAGGAAATGAAGGCAATATACTCACCCGCGGTGATCTCACCCCGGACGCAGAAGACAGCGCCCACTCCCGCAATGAGCAGCACCTGCAGGCCGCTGCTCAGATCACCTGTCGCCCAGAAGGAGCTTAACAGCTTCATCAGATGGATCCAGGTGTTCATGTACTCTTCGTTGGACTTCTCGAAACGCTCTCTTTCGTACGCTTCCCGGCCGAAGGCGCGGACCACGCGGACACCTGTCAGGTTCTCCTGCACCATGGCGGAGAGCCGTCCCTCCATGTTATCCACCACCAGGAAGGAAGAACCGATCTTGTTGTGGAAAACCAGGGAATAACCCACGATCACCGGGATCAGGATCACCGCCACCAGGGTCAGCTTCGTGTTCAGCTGCAGCATAAAGAAGATGGCCAGAGCAATCAGGATGATGACACGCACCAGGGTCACCAGCTGCTCTGCCAGGAAGTTGCGGATGGTGTCCACATCGGAGGTACATCTCTGGATGATATCGCCGGTCTGGTTCCGGTTATGCCAGCTCAGGGGCAGATGGACGATATGATCGTACAGAGTCTCCCGCATGCGCCGTACCAGTCCCTCGCCTCCCATGGCGTTGAACACCCGGAACAGATACCGGCCCAGAGCCGCGCCAAGAGCCACCAGCACCACCGCCACGGCAATGAGATACAGGTGCTCACGCAGGTATTCCATTCCTCCCACAGACTCGATGAAGGACAGGACAAAGCCCGGCACTTCCGGCTCCTTATCCCCCAGAACAGAGTCCACGGTAAAGGCGATGATCCGGGGATTCACCAGATCCAGCGCGGACATCAGCACTGCCAGGATGACGCTGAGGACGAAAAAGCGGATGTTCCCCCGAAGGAAAAACATCAGCATGGAGCGTCTGGTGGGAAACCTCTTTTCATTTGTCTCTTTTGTTTCTTTCATATTGTTTTCCATTTGCAAAAATCAAAGGTTTTTCTATAATATGTTATGTCAAAGACAACTCATTCAGTATGCCAAAGTTTTGGCAGAAAAGGAAGTGTAACGTGAAAAACAAGACAGCAAAAGAATTACTCCATTATATCAACCGGTCCACTTCTCCCTTTCAGGTCGTAAAAGAGAGCGCTGCCCTGCTGGAGCAGGAAGGCTTTGAGCCTCTTTCCCTGGGAGATGCCTGGAAGCTGAAAAAGAAGGGTGCCTACTATGTGGAAGTCTACGGCACCACCCTCTTCGCCTTCACTGTGGGCGGCAAGTTCAAGCAGGGCGGTTCCATGCATCTGGTCGCTGCTCACACCGATCATCCCTGCCTGCGGGTCAAGCCCCGTGCGGAGATGAGCGACAAGGGCTATCTCAAGCTGGACATCGAAGTCTACGGCGGCGCACTGCAGGCCACCTGGCTGGATCGTCCCCTGTCCATCGCCGGCAAGGTATCCCTGAAGAGCGATGATATCTACCATCCCGAGACCCGTCTGGTGGATTTCCGGAAGCCCCTTCTCACCATCCCCAACCTGGCCATCCACATGAACCGGGATGCCAACAAGGGCTTCGAGCTGAACCGTCAGACCGAGATGCTTCCCCTCATCGGACTTCTCACCAAGTCCCTGGAGAAGGATTCCTTCTTTGTGGATCATCTCGCGAAGGAACTGAAGGTTCCCGCAGACCGGATCCTGGACTTCGACCTCTATGTGTACAATGCGGAAGAAGGATGTCAGCTGGGTCTGAAGGACGAGCTGATCAGCTGCCCCAGACTGGACAACCTCACCAGCTGTTTCGCAGCCCTCACCGCCATCACCGCGGCCAAGGCTGACATCGCAGACTGCGAGCGTCTGAACGTCATCGCTCTGTACGACAACGAAGAGATCGGCAGCCGCACCAAGCAGGGCGCCGATTCCCTGGTGACCAATCTGCTGCTGGAGAAGATCTACGCCGGCCTGGGCTTTGACCGTCAGGGCCTGCTGGACAGCCTTCCTTCCAGCATGATGCTGTCTTTGGATGTGGCACACGGCTATCATCCCAACTACGGTCAGAAGAGCGATCCCAACCTGGCATGCCGTCTGGGTGACGGCCCTGTCATCAAGATCAATTACAGCCAGCGTTATGCCACCGACACCGAAGCCATCGCCGTGGTGGAGCAGCTGTGTCTGGCCAACAAGGTGCCTTATCAGAAGTACGTGAACCGGTCCGATATCCCCGGCGGCGGAACCCTTGGAACCATCACTTCCGCCTACCTGCCCATGCCCACCGTGGACATCGGCATCCCGCTCCTTGCCATGCACTCCGCAAGAGAGCTTATGGGTACCGCGGATCAGGATTCCCTGAACAATCTGGCTTACTGCTTCTTCCTGTAAGCCCTGCTGCTGATGGGAACCACACTACTGTTGGTTACACCAACAGTAACAAAATGCCTGAGTCCTGCCCGCAAACATCTGCGTCTTTAATAATTCTCTGACCTCCGCCTTCGAGTACCAGCCGGATTCGATCTCCTCGTACTCGGAGGTGCTGGGGCGGAATTCTCCTCTGGCTGTCCCCACGACGGCCAGATTTTTTTCGTTGGAAAAGCCGATGGCGGAATAGCATTCTCCGATGATATCATCCAGGGAGATCAGTTCCAGTCCCGTCTCCTCCCACAGTTCCCTTCGGGCCGCCTCCTCCGGGGTCTCACCCGGATCGATGAGTCCGGCGGGGAAGTTGTACACCCAGGTTCCCGCTGCCAGCCGGAACTCCCGGTCCAGCACGATGTGCTCCCGGCTCTCGTCAAAGATGGCCATCACCACCGCGTCCAGTTTCGGATTGTTCAGATCCTCCAGTGTCTTCAGGTTGTGATTACGGCTGATCATCTCATAGATCTTTTCGTTTCCTTCTCTCGTGCGGTACACCACATCGTACCGGTCCACAAACTTTCCGCTGTGAACCTTCCGGATCTCCTGCAATTCCATCCTCTCGTCCTTCCGCTGCTTTGTATTTTCCGGTGATTTTCTTTTAAAGGCGAAGATGCCCACCCCGCCGGAACGGGATGGGCTCTCTTTTTACGAGCGTGATTCGGATCAGCTGTTCATGAACAGCTTGTACAGATCCTTGTAACCCTTGGTGTTCATGGTCAGGTGTCTGGGAAGACCATCCACCATCATGGGAGAGTAATCACCCTGGATAAGGGGCTTCAGATAACCGATGAACTCGTCGGTGACATAGTCGCCTTCTTTGTTGATCCACTCTCTGGGCACCAGCTTCTCGCCGTTGGCGATGCGATGCACATCGTAAACACCTGTGGTGCTCTGGTAAGGATCGTCGGAGAGACGATCGATGACTACCATGACGCCGCTGATGCCTTCATCTGCAGCCTTGATGGCAGCACCACCCACCATGAATGCCTCGTTGATATCGATACGGCTGGCCATATGGGATGCGGATCTCTGCAGAGTGGAGAACTCCACTGCTCTGGTCTTGCAGCCCAGCTTATCATGGATCATATTTGCCAGATAAGCTGCAGTTCCGGTCATCTGAATGTGACCGAAGGCATCCTTGGTCTCGCTTCCTGCGGAGAATTCGCAGATGTATTTGCCGTCCTTGGTGCGGATACCCTCGGATACCGCAACCACCACAACATCCTTATCCTTCAGGAGCTTCTCCACCTTCTTTGTGAACTTCTCGATATCGAAAGGAATCTCCGGCAGATAGATCAGGTCAGGTCCGTCACAATCCTCAGCCTTGGAAAGAGCTGCGGCACCGGTGAGCCATCCGGCGTTGCGTCCCATGATCTCGATGATGGTGACGTTCTTTTTCTTGTAGGAGAAGCCCAGGCAGTCGCGGATGACTTCCTTGGTGGAAGTTCCGATGTACTTTGCTGCACTTCCGTAACCGGGCGTGTGGTCAGTGAGCGCCAGGTCGTTATCAATGGTCTTCGGGCAGCCGATGAATCTCTGGCTTGCACCGGTCAGGATCGCATAATCGGACAGCTTCTTGATGGTGTCCATGGAATCGTTTCCGCCGATGTAGATGAACACTTCGATATCCATCTTGTTCAGCAGTGCAAAGATCTTTTCGTATAATGCACTGTCCTCGTGGATCGCCGGAAGCTTGTAACGGCAGGTTCCCAGGAATGCGGAGGGAGTACGCTTCAAAAGCTCGAGATCCAGCTCGTTCTTGATATACTCCGCAAGGTCCACATACTGCTCATCCAGGAATCCCTGAATGCCGTAACGCATGCCATAAACCTTCTTAAAGCCCCTGTCCATTGCCGTCTTAAACACACCCGCCAGGGATGAGTTAATGACCGCAGTGGGGCCTCCGGACTGTCCAACCAACACATTGCCTTTCATAACCAGTACCCTCCTATTCTTGTCCCTTGCTTTTGTGTTCTAAATTTTCAGAATTGAACACAAATTTCAGACAGATAGAATTATAACATAGTTTCTGACCTAAAAAAAGACGGTCAGCCCCTATTTCTTTCAGTTTTTTTCGTTTTGTGGTAGAATACAAGAATCCAATGATCATAGTTCCCCTTCCGGAGGTTTCCCCTATGCGAAAATACCTGCTCCAATGGATCCGAACCTACTGGGCTGTCTTCACCGCCATGCTCCTGGCAGTGGGCTTCAGCATGATCTATACCGTCTATGCCAGGTACTCCCCTCTGGCCTCCACCTGGACAGGCTATATCATCTATGGGACGAAGAATCTCGGCGTCATGTATGTGGCAGCCGTGGGCGGTATCGTCCCGGCTCTGGGAGCCGTCCTGCTGATCTTCACATTAAAACTGCTGATCTTCGCCGAGCTGACCTACACTTCCTTCATCTATCTGGTGCTGGCTCTGGCCGTCTACGCCTTCTCCCGGCGCCGCATGTACGGCAGGCTCCGGTATGTTCCCCTCATCACACTGATCCTCACTACCCTGTCCGGTCCCGGCTGGGGCCTCCTTTTGGAGCTTTCCTCCGGCACACCCGTAGGGCGGATCACCGCTGCCCGTCTTCTCTGGTACGGGATCAATGCCCTTCCGGAAGCCCTGCTCTCGACCCTTTCTCTGTGTTTTCTCTTCCGCTGTCTGCCGGAAAAGGCTCTCCGTCAGTATCCCATGGGGGTTCATTTTCTTTCCGCCTCGGAGGCAAAAGAGAACGATACCGTCTGGAAATGGCGACATCACGTCAGCAACCGGGTTGCAGCCATGGTCATCACCATCTCCCTCATCATTGCCATCTACGGTGCCCTTGCTTCCTCCGTACTGTTGCCCTCCCTGCTGAGCCGGCAGAATGCCAGCCCGGAAACCCTGGCCGCCGTGGTGGAGGTATGGGGTGACATCACCAGTTCCCCGGGGCTGGAACAGTATACCGCCATTCAGGAGACCATTCTGGGAAGCGAAGCATACAACTTCGGCATGCCCACCATCTCCTATATCCTGCGTCTGATGATGCTGGTCACCAGCGGTGTGATCCCCATCGCCGTCATCGCCAACTACTATGCAAGATTCCGCATCGTAGACCCCATCGTCAAAATGTCGGACGCAGTGGACCGGATCCTGAGAGAGGCGGATACCACCCCTCTGACCGAGCGGGCGGAACTGATCCACACACTGAATATCGCCACCGGAGACGAGCTGGAGATCCTCTACCACGCCCTGGAGCGAGCCGTGGATTCCACCGTGGGATTCGTGGATGCCCTGGAGGCCCAGAAGAAACTGGAAAACGATCTGGCAGTGGCCAAG
>JAEEGL016912796.1_pt1 | contig 16966 bp, 14 predicted proteins | sample 9134231 | NCBI WGS metagenome assembly JAEEGL01 (sample SAMN16246548, study PRJNA631951) | gut metagenome | biome: gut microbiome; feature: rumen; material: fiber-attached | host: Bos | place: Iran: Karaj | collected 2018-10
TATGTGGCACCGCACTTCTTGCATTTCAGCGTGATACCGGAACCTTCGGTCTCACCTTCAGTCATGCAGTGAGGACACTTATAAAGGATCCTGTTAAGGCCGTCAGCCCTGAACGGTTCATCTATCTCGATCTTGTTATCCTGCTGCCATTTGAAGTAATCGAAAGTGAACGCTTTATCAAGCACTTCATCTATCTGTCTTACTTTCGTATTTGCGAGCTCATCAGGAGTAAAAAGGCACTTCATCTCGCATGATACTTTAACGTCTCTTTTCTGGAGATTGTTATAGAGCGGATCCCTTGTAAACGCACCGTAAGTTGTGATCATAACAACCGGGTATTTCAGCTTCTTAAGGAGTACACCCATTCTTCTGGGGATCCTTGTACCCGTGCCGTCCAGAGAATAACCTGCTTCAGGATACATGAGAACGCTTGCCTTATTAACGCTCATAGCGTAATCCATGTCGGAAATAAGAGACATGTCGGATACGAATTTTCTCGTGGGAATGCATCCCAGAGACCTCATCAGTCCTTCTTTGCCTACAAGAGCATCAGATGTGCAGACGATACTAAACGGACGTCCCTTAAGCACTTCGAAAGCAATCGCAAGATCCGTGAAGCTGCAGTGGTTCATAAGGATCAGCCAGGGACCGTCACCGGCCTTTTCCATATCAGTTTTTGTGCATGTGAAGTTCACCTTTTTAAGCTCGCCTTTAAGGCCTGTGCGCGCTATAAAAGCAAGGAGCTTCGAAGGCTTCTTCGGTTTCTTGTGCTCCCAGGAAGGGAGACTCATTACTTCGTCATAGGATAGGGTTTTTGTTTTGATCTTCATTCTGCTTAAGTTCCTGTAAAATAATAATCAAATAGTCTTTTTCTTGTTGCGCTTTTGTATATTCATAAAAATCACAATACAAACACAGTTGTATATAGCAGCTATGCTGAACAACAGCAGGCTGTATTTTGCAGCTCCTAATAAGCCCGAGTTCTTTACAAAGTATTCAAATCCGAATAGCGCCAAAAGCGAAACTGTAACCATACCTATCAGCATAAAGATCTGCTTTCTCATTACAGTGATTATTACACTTGTATATCCCATGATCGCCATCATTCCGCCTGCAAGCATAAGCACTAATAACTCGGTTCTGTAATCATCAACATTGACCGAGAAGATTATCGTCAGCAGACGGTTTCCGAAAACATAAGAACAGCCGGAACAGATCAAGGTAAGGATCAAAATACAAACAAACTGCTTCATCATGCGAAGGCTGAATGACTTGTAATCTCTGCTATTCCATTCTTTCGAAAGGTCTACCAACTGAGGCTGATAAATAAAATTGTTCAGAAGCTCTATAAGGAATACGGGCATTGCCAATATCCCGAAGACAGCTTGATCGCTATTGGATAAAATATTATCTATCGCATACTTAGGCGCATTGGTAATATAGAATGTCAAAAATGCAAAAGCAAAAAGAGGCAGACAATTAACCGCAATCTTCCTGACTAGAGCAAACGATACTTTAAATTTTCCAATGTTTATCACAGAGTTTGCATCCCTGATCAAAACCAGTTCAAGTATTATCGAAACCATGAACGCTATTATGATTGATAAAGACATTACTTTGGAGATCAATACACTGCCTATAAAAAAGACAATGATCCCCAACCACCGCACGATAAACACCTTTGAGGCAACATCCAAACGGCCTTTGGATTGGTAATGCCCCAAGTACACATCTTCAAATGATTCAAGACAATAGATCAAACATATACTTAAAACTGAAATCGCCTTTTCGGCATCATAATTTCCAAATAAGCACTTAAATGCAACAAACAGTACTGAAAACAAAACCATCGCGGTTGTTGTAATAATCCTTAATGAAAAGTAGTCACTAAAAGAGTAATTATCAGTATCAGTAACCTGGAAGTTACGGACGCCAAACCTTCCGACGTTCATTAAAAGATTACCGACAGCGAAAGCGATTGTCAGGATTCCGGCAGCTTCATCGTTAACCACTCTTGCAACCACCGACATAAGAATAACTGCTTCTGCTGCATTAACACAGCCGGCTATGATATTCCACAAATAGCTTTTTTTGCTGATAGAAGTTGCTTCGCTATAGAAAAATCTCTTAAACATATTAACTACGGTTCACTTCACAACTCTATTAATTCGTCCTCTTCAAAATCTCTGACAGCCCTTGTTCCGATAACCTGGTTCCATTTCATAGGACTGATTCCGGAACCCGGACGCTTTGTAGTTATATTATTTTCAGACAAAACTTCGCCAGCCTTAATTGCGCATTTAGCTACAATGCTTTTCCTTGCAACTAACCGATTCTTCATTTCTGCCTCGGAAACCTTCTTTTCTTTTGAACCAAGAGCAAGTTCTATTTTCCTGATGCCGTCGATCATGGATTTGAGCTCATCCGGTTCAAGGCTGGCTTTATGATCAGGGCCCGGAAGATTCCGGTCCAAGGTAAAGTGTTTTTCAATTATCGCAGCGCCCATCGCTGCTGCAGCAAGATCAACCTCAATACCCGTTGTATGGTCAGAATAACCTACGGGAAGAGCAAATTTCTCTCTTAAAGTGATCATGGCATTAAGATTTACATCTTTAATCGGCGCAGGATAATCTGTCGTACAATGCAGCAAGGAAATATCTGATGTGCCGTTTTTCCTTAATACATCTATAGCATCTGCTATTTCATCTGTCTCTGCCATGCCGGTAGATAAGATTACCGGTTTTTTGGTTCTTCCGATCTCTACAAGGTAGGGATAATTAGTTATTTCTCCTGACGGAACTTTCCAGACACCCTGCAGATCATTTAAAAAACGGATGCTATCTATATCAAAAGGGGTCGATAAAAACTCGATATCTTTCTGTTTACAGTAATCTGCTAATTCAACAAAGTCCTCAAAGTTAAGAAGCAGTTTTGACAGCATCTCTTTCTGGCTCACTTCAAAACCGATATTATTCTTCTGATAATCAGCCATATAAGCATTCTTTGAGACTAACGAATCCAGCTTCGCCGTTTGAAATTTGACAATATCAGCACCACAATTCTTAGCTACATCAACCAATTCTTTAGCCATTTCAAGACTGCCGTTATGGTTTAATCCAGCTTCAGCTATTATTTTTGTTCTGCGCATATTCAGTATCTCCCGTTTTGTCCAATTGAACCACTTAGATATATGCCACGTTCTTAATTGCTGCTTTTCAGCGTTGGTCAAAATATAACGCTAAAACATTTTCCACTGCCTCTTTTACCACATTCAAATCTTCATCTGAAATATTCGTACTGCAAGGCAAAGTTATGATCCGCTGCCACAATGAATCTGTGAACCGGGTCTCTGTCTTGGGACTATTCTCATAAGGTTTCTGAAGATGGATCGGTTTCCAGAACGGACGAGCTTCTATACCCTGCTCTTTGAGCTGTGCACATACATTCTTCGAATCTTCCAACAAGCTGCCTTCCGGCATAACAATTCCCGAGAACCAACAAGCCGATCCATCAGTAGTCGGAAACGTAGTAATACCTTTAGAAGAAAAGTCAGAAAACTCTCTGCAATAGTATTCTCTAACTTTCCGCTTGGCAGACACAAATTCAGATAAACGTTCCATCTGAGCTACTCCAACGCCAGCCTGGATATTTGTCATTCGATAATTAAAACCGGCCTCGTCGAAATCATAATCCGGCCATACTCGTGCCGTAGTAGTCAAGTGGCGCACATGGTTAAGCATTTCATCGTTGCTGCCGACAACTGCTCCTCCGCCTCCACAAGTAATAGTCTTATTTCCGTTAAAGGATAAAACACTTAAATCTGCAAGACGGCCTAACGGTTCACCTTTATATTCAGCTCCGATAGCGCATGCCGCATCAACGATAAGAGGCAGACCATAAGTCTTTGAGATCTCTCCAAAAGCTGTCATATCAGGGATATTTCCAAGCGTATAAACCGGCATTATTGCAGCCACACGTTTACCGGTTGGCTTATGGATTACACTTCCGTCATCATTCCTTATACAATTGTTTTCTATCTCAGACTTGACCAGATCAGGATCCAGGCACCAATTCTTTTCATTTACTTCCATCAGCCAGGGCTCTGCGCCACAGCAATGAATAGCATTTGCAGATGCGATAAACGTAAACGACGGAATTATCACTAATTCATTATGCTTTACACCTATTGCTGTTAATGCAGCATGTAAACCTGTAGTTCCACAAGAAGTCGCCACGGCGTCATTACTTCCTGTAGATTCAGCCACCATCTTTTCAAAACGGTTAACATATTCTCCCACCGAAGAAACAAAAGTAGTATCTATGCAGTTATCCAGATACTTTTTCTCGTTACCGGTGAGATTGGGAATAGCCATTGGAATCATCAGATCAATACCTCATCACTAATCTTATTTCTCACAGATCTCATTACCATCAAAAATGTTTTTCTTATACCATTCAAATGTCTTTGTAATACCATCCTTAAGTGAGATCTGAGGTTCACACTTTGCATATGATATTGTCTTCTTCATCGATGGGCATCTTCGTTCGGGCGAACCGGGTGACGGAGGAAGTGCTTCGATCTCAAGCTTGTCCCCTGTTACTTCAATTACTATTTCGCCGACTTCCCGCATAGTTACTTCAGGTTTTTCGTTGCCAATATTGAATTCCTGTCCTACAGCTTCTTCACAGACCGCCAGTCGTGTAATTAATTCAACAGCATCATCGATATAGCAGAATGTCCTTTTATGATCAGCTGAATAAACTAATAGTTTTCCATTATTCTCATCGTTATATGCTTTCCTTAAGAGTTCAGGAATAACATGTGACATTCCCATTCTCGGGCCGTAAAAATTATGCGGTCTAAAGATCGTGTACGGCACATTGCTTTGCCTCAATAATGCTTCGCCATAAATCTTTGAAAGCATATACGATGTCCTGGGATGCTTCAAATCCGAAACGGTAAGAGGTGTTTCCTCAGTTGTAGGAAATGATAATCCGTAATAACTCAGAGTTCCTGCATAAACCTCACTAGTAGATGCAAAGAGGATCCTCTTCAGGTTTTCCTGCTTCCTTGCTATATCAATTGCATTAAGTGTAAGCATGACGTTATTAGCCAAAACATCATATGAATGATTCAACACATTTTGAACGCCTATTATAGCTGCAAGATGATAGATATAATCAAAATCCGTTTCAATTTCGTCAACGATCTTTCTGTCAAGCAAATTTCCCGTTCTTAATTCGACATCGTATTTTTCCGTAAGTTCTTTAAGAAACGAATCCGTGACACCCCGGGAAAAATCATCAACGATAACAACCTTGTTGCCTTCTCCGGCAAGTTTTCTCGTCAAATGATAACCTATAAAGCCTGCTCCGCCGGTAATTAAAACTTTCATAATTCTGTTCCCCTTCCTATGCTCTTAAATATAAGGCTTTCATTATTCTTTATTGCATCTATCTGATTATCCTTTAAAACCCTATTGGAATCAAATATTAACAATTTCTTTGCAGTATGGATACCGGAAAAATCTATATCAGAATACTCTTTGTGCTGAACTGCAAAAACCACAGCATCAAAATCTTCAAAAGACGGAATATCCTTATTCACAATTATGCCCATCTCCGCCCAATTCGAGACCAGTGGATCCTGATATGACATAATACCCCCGCGCCTGATTACTTCTCTGGCAAATATTTCAGAAGGAGAATACCTCGTATCTCCGACATCTTGTCTGTAACTTACACCAAGAAGGAGTATCTTTTTATTCTCTAATCCGCCAAGGAACCGTTCTATATAGTCCACACTGACTATAGGCATCCTGTTATTTAACCTTACAGCCATCGTAGAAAACGGAAATTCCAAGTCATTTCTATTAAACAGTTCTCTGGAGGCAAGCATCGCGAAATAAGGATCTTTGGTAAGGCAATAACCGCCCACTCCGAATCCGGGCTGCCTCATATTAGAATGCGTGGGGCGCATCCTTATTGCATCGACCACCTCAAAAAGATCAACATCCACAGCTTCAGCGAACCTTCCCCACTCTTCCATAAAAGCTATGGTTGTAGCCCTATATGAGTTTTCCAAAACTTTAGCTGTTTCTGTTGAATTTGTATTCTTCAATCTTGTCAGTGGGTACTCATCTGTTTTGATAACGCTTTCAAGGAATGACCTGCACATCTCCGCTGATTCATCATCAATTCCTGAATACACTCTCCAATAACTGATTATTGAATCAAGATAATTCTCTCCTGGCATTACTCTCTCATACGAATGGGCAATGTGAGGTTCACCCGGCAAGCCTCTCTTGCGGAATTCCTCTCTGATTATCGGTTTAACAACCCTCTGACAGGTTCCGGGAGGAACGGTAGTTTCCACGAGCACCAGGGCGTTCTCCTTGATGTGGCTTCCGATAGTTCTCATGGCGTCCTTAAACAAGGTCAGATCCAAATATGGCGCTCCATTGTCATCATATTTAACATCGAGGTTTATATCTACAACCACAACATCTGCATATGCAAAGTACTCTTTGTCAGTAGTAGCCTTCAGATTGCCAATACTTGCCGCTTCCTTCAGTTTCATTTCAAGTTTTTTGTCACTGTTCTCGAAAGGGAAAACACCATCATTGATAGATGAAGCTTTTCTAAACCCGGCTTCTCCGGGAACATCAATACCGATAACATTGTAAACCGGTTCGTTTTCTTCGTTTCTGGCTGAAGCTATAGCAACCGACATAGCTGAACCAACAAAACCAAGGCCCTGAACGCAGACCACTTTTCGGTTCGTTTTAAAAACACTGTCTAACTCACGCATATTGACTTCTCCTCCTATAAGCTGGTCGAATCAAAATCCAAATCATAAAAACTCTTTTTCAACGGAAATTCTTCCGGATTATTGAAGAAATAATCCAATTTTTCCATAATCTTGTCAGATGTTTTGCCATCTCCATACGGACTAATTGTATCCTTTACCTCGTCTCGGAATTCTTTCGACAATGCCTTTGACATTGCTTTTGTTATATCCTTTTCATAAGGCTCACAATTAATGACGTTTTTTGCCTGAATGCGGCCTTTTTGTCTGTCGCCGATATTTACCGTAGGCACCGCAAAAGAAGGTGTCTCGAGTATTCCGCTAGACGAATTTCCGATAACTGCATCTGCAATGCTCAGCGCACTAAGATACCTGACAAGGCCAAGGCTAAACACGGAAGTTGCTCTGTCCGGATGTCTTTGTACATACTCATCTATCATCCGGTTTATTAACAACCCGCCGGCATCTGCGTTGGATTTTGTAAATATTATTTTCAGTTCTGGGAAATTATCCAAACTGTCTAACAACTGCTGAAACTCAATCCCGGCTGTATTTCCTTCAAGCGTTACAGGGTGAAAAGTCAGAACGCAGAATTTTCCGGACAGATCAAAATTCAAACTGTCTGAGAGTTCTTCTCTTGTCATTCTCTTAACATTCAGCGCATTCTCTACACCAAGCTCTCCGACATTAAATACTCTGTTGGGATTCTCACCTAACTGTATTACTCTCTTTCTGTATGCCTCGCAGCCGGGGAACAAAATGCTCGACATTTTTGTTATTGAGTGACGGATGCATTCATCAATAGCTCCCTCAGTACTGTCTCCACAAGAGATATGACCTATGGGAATTCTGTGATTCATTGCCGCTATAGCTACAGATAGCAATTCATATCTGTCTCCAAGAATGAACACAAAATCAACATTAGTACTTCCAAAGTATTTATCGAACCCGACGATCGCCTTGCTCATGGCAATATTGATATCAGTTACGGTATCTTCATCTGAAAGGATCGGTATTTTCACATCGATTGGAATATTATCTTTTTCTATATCCCGGTATGTATTGCCATACTTTGCGCTTAAATGCGAACCGGTCACAGCCAGTTTCAAATTATACTTCTCTGACTCATTTAGCTTTTTAATCAAAGGATATAAGATGTGATATTCTGCTCTTGTTCCAGTCACCACACAAATATCATGCATATTTCCGCTCCTTCTCATTACCTTTTCCAATACCCTTCTACCATTCGACAAATACTTATTTCTAAGACAGCGGCTTTGCAGGAACTCCAACAACGGTACAACCATCTTCTACATCCCTGATCACGGCAGCTCCTGCTCCGACAGTTACATTCTTACCAATCGTTAGACCTTGTATTACGGAAGCACTCATACCCACTGTTGAACACTCTCCGATATGTACATTTCCTGCCACACGTGCACCAGGGTTCAGAGTAACATAATCACCAAATCTGCAATCATGGCTGACAGACCCGCCATAATTGCAAAGGAAGAAATCTCCTATTACGATATCCACCGTCAGAAGGCTTTGATTCATGATAACAGCGCCTTCACCTGTCTTAACAGAATCAGATATTTCTGCTGATCTTGCTGCTATTGAAGGGAACGTAATATTCTTATTCTGTTTTAAGCGATCGACTATCCTTTTACGCAATTTGCCACTTGAAACAGCAACAACAACATCTGTCTGCTTATCGCGAGACAAAAGCCAGTCATCATCTCCTAATACAGGAAGGCCTGCAACGATCGAACCCGGCTCTTCTTTTGAAACCCAACCCAAAACATTCCATTTGGCTTCAGTTCTATTAAGATCATCTATTACCCATCTGACTTCACGAGCCATTCCACCGGTACCGATAATAGCAATATCTCTTTTTTCCATTCTTTTCATCCTCTAACAAAAAGTGATTCTTAACTAATACCAAGATTTCTCAACATGTTTTCCATTTCTGAAAACTGGCCCATATCCATCCATGCTCTTTCCGAGATCGGGAAGACACCGACTTTGCCTCCGGCTTTCATAACCCTGGCTGCCAGATCCGGCAGTCCGATGCTTTCGTTAGGATTAATATAGTCGATTACATCAGGCTCCATGACATAAACGCCTGTATTTACCAGATAAGAATACTCGGGCTTTTCTTTCATCGCCGCAATGCTTCCATCATCATTTGTTTCTAAGACGCCATAAGGAATGACCATATCCTTCATCGCGCAGATAAAAGTGATTTTGTTATTGTTTCTTTTGTGGGTAATATATGCACACTCATAATCGGCATCGAGCAATGTATCACAATTCGAAAGAATAAATGTATTATTGATCTTTCCGCCCAGCAAACGAAGACCGCCGCCTGTTCCAAGGAATTCAGTCTCGTCAACATAATCTATTGAATAGTCTTTTTCAACTTCATTCATATAGGCTTTGATCATGTTTGATTTATAGTTAAGAACCATAAAAACACTTTTAACACCATATCTTTGGAAAGTGCCTATGATCCTTTCCGTTATAGTTGCATCGCCGATTGGGATCAGCGGTTTCGGTAATATCTTGGTGTAGGGATAAAGCCTTGTTCCCTTTCCGCCTGCCATAATGACTAAAGGTATATCATTCAGCGCATTGGTTATCCTTCCCGCATCAGAATCGTAAAAGTCTTCACCATAGATAACATCCACAAGATGATTTTGTTCGTCTGCAATGGGATAGATAATCCTGCGTCTGGTCAACCTTTCTTCCTCAACTTCGAGTCTGGAAGAATAAATAAAAGGCTTGGTATTCATGGCAAGTGTAATATTTGCTCCTAATGAACCGCCTCGCAGAAAAAAGGCTCTCATATCCCCATTCGTAAAAAGACCCTGAATAACGTTTGATTCATCAATGACAACAACAGCTTTGACCTTATTGTTCGTCATTTTCTCAAGTGTTTCTTTCACTGAAGCGGAAGAACTTATAGTATACTTGTCGATCATTTCATTATTCTCCTTCAGATATCATTAATTCTTTCATTTCATCAAGCGGAATAAACGGATACATATCATGCAAAGCAGGGGACAGCATTTTCCCGTTTTCATCCGTACGGGACATTACTTTGGGACTTACAGGATCATCAAGTAATTGACTGATCTCTACAAGTACAGGTCCGTCCGTTTCATACATCATCTTCAGGCTCCTGGTTACATCACCGTTCTTCTCACATTTGATATACGGAATACCAAATGCTTCAGCAACTTTCTTAAAACTCGGGAATGATACTCCTGTCTCCGGTGAACATCCGATCAACTCACCATTAAAGAAATTCTTGGAGGTTTGACGTATTGCATTGTAGCCTTCATTCTCAAACAGAACTATCTTAACTGGAAGCTTATGATGAGCGATTGTCTGCATTTCCTGCATATTCATCATGAAACTGCCATCTCCGGTGGCCAAAACAACCATTCTCTTCAAGGCTATGGAAACGCCGATAACCGCCGGCAAATCGTACCCCATGGATCCACAGTTATAATTTGCGATGATATGCTGCTTCTCATATCTGTTTCCGATCTGAAGCGCTGAAGTAATAGCAGAGTTATTGCCCAATACAAGCACGGAATCTTCAGGCGCGATATCAAAATATCTCTCCCAGAAAACATAAGAACAAACACGGTCTTCATCCGCCTTGTTTTTAGCAGCTTCAAAAGGAGAGAAGCGCTCTTTAAGTTTTCTGCAATAATCATGCCATTCGGGAGAAGCTGAATATTTGAACTTAGAATCCAATAACTTCTGCAGAACATCAACTACATTATATTCCAGCCTGACCGTATAATTCAGACCCGGCTTTTTTAATTCCTGGTCATCAATATCTACGGCAATAAGTTTAGCTTTCACAGCAAAATTATCCTGATTAAATCCGGTAGTCAAAAAGCCAAAACTGCAGCCAAATGAAATTATCAGGTCACTGTTCTGGGCAGTAAGGTTTGCTGCTCTCTGGCCAACAGGTCCAATAGGTCCCATTGAAAGCTCATTCTCACGGTACAACACGTCTCCTCCATTGAGACTTGATACTGTTGGAATACATATCTGTTTTTGTAATTGTCTGAATAATTCCCTTGAACCGGAAGTGACAACACCCGCTCCGACAAGGAAAACGGGCCTCTTTGATGACTTTAATCCATCGATAATTGCACTGATATCAACATCACTCTTGTTCTCAGGCTCTTTGGTATATAACTGGAGATCATCTTCTTCGACTAATGCGCTTTGTATATCCTGAGGTATATCAAGCCATACAGGACCGCGGCGCCCGCTCATTGCAATTTCGACAGCCTTGCATATTTCTTTTTTGATCTCTAAAGGTTCGATAACAAGTTTTGAATATTTCGTCATTGTCTTGACCGTGTCAACAATATCAAACTCCTGCACCCCGCGTGTGCGAAGCTTTAACCCTGTTTTGGGAACACTGATGGCATATCTGACCTGACCGGAAATAACTATCATAGGGATACTGTCGACCCAGGCTCCCATTACACCTGTCAATGTATTGGTTCCGCCGGGGCCGCTGGTAACACAGACTACAGGCATCTTCCCGGAAGCCCTCGCATATGCTTCTGCGGCCATTGCGCATGCCTGCTCATGATGATTAAAATACTTAGTCATATCTGTGTTATGGAGCAGAGCGTTATCCAAATACATCGCTCCGCCACCGACTACCGCGAAGCAATCGGTGATGCCCATTTCAACAAGTGTAGAAAAGATAATATCAGCTACTCTCTTTTTCATATAATTCCAAGCGCCTCTCTTTCAGACTGAATCTGCATCTTTATGCCTTCTTCAAGTGAAATGAACCGGTATTCCCCCATTTCATCAAGAAGCCGGCGATTTGATGCCGTGTATTCTTTATTAAGACCGTCCTTCAAAATCACTATGTTGGAATCAGATTCCATTTCGGTTTTTACGATCTCTGCAATTTCCGACAATAGAACTCTGGTTCCGGAACAAACATTATATGAACGGTAGTGCGGCATATTATCAACGAAATACTGCATAATGTGTCCCACATCATAAACATGAATATAATCAAAATAACAATCCTGTCTAATCGTGATATCCTGATGATCGATACAGCACCGGATAGCATGCGTTATGAACTTAGAATCATGATCGGTCGGTCCATAACAACCGAATATCCTGAGATTACACTGCTTATCACTTTGGGCAATTATCTGATTAATCGTATATTTGGCCAATCCATATGAATCATAAGGAACAGATCTGTTTTCTTCCTCTTCTGAAACCTGAACGATATCCATGCTCTTATCATATTCAGCACCGGAACCGAAGGTATACATCATCTCATAACAATCTTGTGCACGGTATAAATTGAGAAAGATCCTTATGCTGTCTTCAAACATTGTGTCTAGTTTATCTATCGGATTCTTAACGGGATTAGGATTCGCCAGATTAAAAACAACATTGATTCTGTTGTCGCAAATATACTCCCGAACAGATTTCTCACTTAGAAGATTCAGCTCCGATCTTTTGGGAGCATACAACTCACAAACAGAATGCAATAATTCCTTTGTGTTTCTTCCTATAAAACCATTTGAACCGGTAAAAAGGGCTCTTTTCATACCAGTATTTTCCATAGAACGCTTCTTTCGATTTATTCGTCAAAATTAATTTTTTCTTTCTCAATAACGAGCGGCTTGGGTGTAACTCTTCGGATAATTACGGCTATATATTCACCGATCATTCCAATCGAAAACAATTGGATAGACGAGACAAAGAACAAGCCGATAACTACCGGGGCAATACCGACATTGAATGAATCCCAGAAGAGCAATTTATAAATGAAATAGCCTAAACCGACAATAAAACTGAGCATGCCGCCTAAAACGCCGAGAACCGTAATAATGTGAAGCGGCTTTACTGATGTATTGCATAATGAAGTAATCGCAAAATCAAAATAAGAATTGATCGTATAGCTGGATTTTCCTCTTTCGCGCTTCTTTTGGTCATAAGGAATGAGCTTTATCTTAAAACCATATTCAGCGACCAGATGTCTGGTGCTGTACTCCGGGTCACGGAGTTGTGTAATCAATATGATATCGACTACACGTTTATCCATTAGCCCAAAACCAACAACCTGGTTTAATTGCGGATAATCAGAGAACTTATCGATTATTTTGTAATACAAGCTTCTGCATGCATATTTGATCGGGTTTTCTTTGCTTGTCTTTTTCTGTCCCCAAACTATGTCATATCCATTCTCCCATCCCTCGATCAGCATAGGGATCATTTCAGGCGGTTCCTGAAAATCACAAGCTAATCCGATGTAAGCATCACCTGACATATTTCTGAAAAGATTAATACCGGATCGGCTGGGTCCGAAATTAGTCTGATTCAGTATTACCTTTACGCGCTTATCCTTTTTGGCAATTTCAGTCATTATTTCTGCGGACTTATCCGATGATCCGTTGTCTGCGAAAATGATTTCATAGTTATACTCAGGAAGATTTTTCATCTGGGCAGTAAGAGCTTCATACATAAGCTCAATATTTGCTTCTTCGTTGTAACAAGGAACACCTATAGTAATCTTTTTCATCTTGCTTCATTCTCCAATGCAATACTTTTAGTGATTATGCGGTATCATCAGGTTACTTTACACCCAAGGTAAAGTTTGATCTGTTCATCCATTATTTTCAGAGTATCTCCGCCTGTAAGATAAGCAACAGTCCATTCTATGATCTTATCCATCTCGGTATCGATATGCCATCTGTTATGAATGTTGAGCTCATTAAGGATCTTCGAACTGTCAAGCTTAAGGAATCCTGCTTCGTGCGGTCCTCCATCAGATTTATTTATCCACGATGCTTCCTTAAGTCCGTTTCCTTTTGCAGCTTCGTTCCACTTACTGCAGAAAAGATCGACAAGCATTCCCGTAGTTACACAGTCCCCGTCATCCGGCCCAATGTTATAACTGTCAGCTTTGGATATATCGTTGTACTGTTCTGCGGCAACCGTAAGATAACTAACCACGGGCTCCAATACATGCTGATAAGGACGTGTCGAATAAGGATTTCTGACGATGATCTGCTCACCCTTCTGAACTGCGCGGATGCAGTCAGGAATGATCCTGTCAACTGCGAAATCACCGCCTCCGAGAACGTTTCCCGCACGGCAGGTCGAGATAGCAACCTTTCTGCCGTCCTTCATGATACCTGTCCCGCCGCCGAAGAAAGAATTCTTGTAGCAGCTGGTAACCAATTCAGAACAGGACTTGGAATTTGAATAAGGATCGAAACCGTCAAGGATATCATCTTCCCTGTATCCTCTCTCCCATTCGAAATTACGGTAGACCTTATCCGTCGTAACGTTTACAAATGACTTGACCGAACCGGTAATACGTACACATTCGAGAATGTTTACCGTGCCTATGACATTTACATCATATGTATAGACCGGATCCTTATAAGACTCACGGACAAGGGGCTGTGCTGCCATGTGAATAACGATCTCAGGCTGTACTTCCGCAAACACCGCCTTCAAATGCTCCAGATCTCTTACGTCACCTTCATAAGAGCGGATCCTGTTTGCCATATCACTAATTTCAAACAAACTGGGATCAGTAGGAGGATTTAATGCATAACCATATACATCCGCACCAAGGTTTATCAGCACTTCACACATCCAGGTGCCTTTAAAACCTGTATGTCCGGTGATGAGAACTTTTTTGTTGCGATAGAAATCCTTAATCATTTTCTTTTCCTCAAAACAGCCGCCTGCCTATTCAATTCTCCACTGCTTCCTTTATCGTCTCTGCCATATAGTCGATCTTCTCATCCGTCATTCCAGGATATACGCCAACCCAGAAAGAATTCTCCATGATGTAGTCCGTGTTTGAGAGATCGCCGACAATACGGTATCCTTTTTTCTCCGCACGCATCTGATCAAAGCAGGGATGCTTTGTCAGATTGCCTGCAAAGAGCATTCTTGTCTGCACGCCCTTTGATTCAATGAACGGCACGACCTTTTTACGGTCAATTCCTTCCTTGCATGTGATAAGGAATCCGAACCAGGAAGGATCTGAATTCTCACAAGGCTCGGGAAGGATTATTCCCGCAGTACCCTTAAGAGCTTCATAGAGTCTCTTGAAATTGTGCTTTCTTCTTTCAACAAAAGAAGGGAACTTCTTTATCTGAGCGCAGCCTACAGCTGCCTGCATATCTGTAGCTTTGAGATTATATCCGAAATGAGAATAAACATACTTGTGATCGTAACCTTTCGGAAGCTCGCCGAACTGTCCGTCAAAGCGGTGTCCGCAAAGATTATCCTTACCTGAAGGGCAGGAACAGTCTCTTCCCCAATCCCTGAAAGATCTGGCGATCTTGTTGAGAAGCGGATCGTTTGTATATACCGCACCGCCTTCTCCCATAGTCATGTGATGAGGAGGATAGAATGAAGACGTTCCGATATCGCCTACGGTGCCCGTAAGATATTTCTTGCCGTCAAGAACATATTCACTGCCCAATGCATCACAGTTATCTTCGATAAGCCAGAGATTGTGTTTGTCACAGAAAGCCTTAACTGCTTTCAGATCAAAGGGATTGCCCAATGTGTGCGCGATCATGACGACTTTTGTCTTATCTGAAAGCGCATCTTCCAACTTGGTTACATCGATGTTGTACTGAGGGATCGTAACGTCAACGAATACCGGGACAACGCCATATTGGATGGCAGGTGTAACCGTTGTAGGGAAACCTGCAGCTACAGTGATCATCTCATCACCGGGAAGGACCTGTCGCCCCTTCAAGAGAGGTGAAGTAAGCGTCATGAAAGCAAGCAGATTTGCAGAAGAACCGGAGTTAACAAGACTTACAAAACGGACACCGAGATACTTGGCAAACTCTTTTTCGAACTGCTCGGTATATCTTCCGCTCGTAAGCCAGAATTCCAGCGCGGAATCAACAAGATTTGTCATCTCTTCACTGTCGTATACACGCGAAGCGTAGTTAATGCGGTCACCCGGTGTAAACTCCTTGCACGGTTCTTTGAAATCGTGATAGTACTGTTCTACCAGTTTCAGGATCTCTTCTCTTGCTTCTGACTCATTGTTCCAATTACTCATGCTTATACCTTCTCTATATTTTTACGGATCATCATTACCATTTCTTCCACAGAGCAGTACCGGTCTCCCACATCTTCTCGAGAAGATCCTTCTCTCTTGCATTATCCATGCACTGCCAGAAACCTCTGTGGGTATAGGACATCAGTTGTCCTTCCTCTGCAAGCTTCGTAAGAGGATCCTTTTCGAAGATAGTGTCATCACCTTCGATATAATCAAATATCTCCGGCTGAAGCACCATGTAGCCTGCATTGATCATGGCTCCGTCAGAAAGACTCTTCTCACGGAATGAACGGACTGAATTATTCTCTGCAATATCGAGAACGCCTTTCTGCTGATCAATTACGACAGCAGTTAATGTGGCGATCTTCCCATGGTTCTTATGGAACTCAACGAGCTTCTGAATATCAACATCGCAGACGCCGTCACCGTATGTCAGCATGAAAGGCTCATTGCCGACATACTTCTGTATCCGCTTAACACGGCCGCCCGTCATAGTGTCATAGCCGGTATCACACACAGTGATCTTCCAAGGCTCAATAGCAGTCTCATGGATCTGCATCACATTCTTTCCTTCCGAATAATCAAAAGTAACATCGCTGCAGCGCAGGAAGTAGTCTGCAAACCACTGCTTTATCATGTGCTGTTTGTAACCGGCACAGATAACGAAATCGTTAAAACCATAATGCGAGTATTCTTTCATAATGTGCCAGAGGATAGGCTTACCGCCGATCTCGATCATTGGCTTGGGCCTGAACTGGCTTTCCTCGGTAATACGAGTTCCTTTACCACCGGCTAAGATTACTACCTTCATGAGTTTATCCTTTCTTCCTTGCAAAATACTTAAAGAAAAATACGTCATCATAATCGAGCGATACAAAGTTTGTCGGGGGCCATTTAGCCGAATGCAAGATGGGATTAGAATCCCGGTCCAACGTAACGATATAATCCGTTTCTTTGTCGTTAATGCCTCTTTCTCTGACCTGCTTGATTCCACGGGCGAATTCAACTCCCGGCGTTACCGCACCGATAGCAAGGCACAA
>JAEEGL017028913.1_pt1 | contig 16966 bp, 6 predicted proteins | sample 9134231 | NCBI WGS metagenome assembly JAEEGL01 (sample SAMN16246548, study PRJNA631951) | gut metagenome | biome: gut microbiome; feature: rumen; material: fiber-attached | host: Bos | place: Iran: Karaj | collected 2018-10
AGAGGATGGTGGCGCCGAAGGTGGGGGTATCCACGATCCAGCCGATGGCCGTCCTGCCCAGGAAAGGAATGGGCAGCGAGATGAGCGTCACCAGCACGATGGTGTTGACGGGGATCTGTTTGTCATTGAGCTCGGTATAGCGCTCGGGGAGGATGCCGTCCAGCGCCGCGGCATAGCAGAGGCGGCTGACGGTGCGCAGCATGCCGATCAGGCTGGTCAGAACCAGCGCCACCAGGGAGAACATCAGGATGTTGACGCCGGTCCCGCCGAGATAAAAGTTTGCCGCGTAGAAGGCGGGCAGGCCAGCGATGCCGTCGAACTCGTCCAGACGGCGGATATAGTCCAGCCAGCTGCTGCAGCCCTCGGGGTAGGCGGAGACGCTCATCAGGACAATGAAGATGTACAGCGCGGTGATGACCGTCACCGAGATGACGAGGATGCGGAAGAGGCTGCTGTGCTTAAAACGGTACTCCTCGGCGGAGTGGGATACGCTTTCAAAGCCGATAAAGGCCCAGGGCGAGATGAAGGCAATGCGTATCACCTGGCGCAGGGCGCCTTTGTCGGGGAGGAAGGCCGGCGCCATGCTCATGCCGGCGGCGGGGCGGCGCAGCATGGCAACGGCAAAGCAGAAGGTGATGCCGACCGTAAAGACCAGGACCAGGATCTCCATCAGGCGGGCGGTGGCCAGCTTGCTCTTCGCGCACAGCAGCGCCACCAGACCCATGACGATCAGCGTGACGGCCGCCTCGCCGGCATAGACCTCATAGCCGAAGATCGTGTAGAGATACCCGACCTTGAAGACCCCCCGGAGGAAATAGCGCGCAAAGAGCGGAACGCTGGTGGCGTTTGCCCAGAAAATGGAGATGTAGGTCAGGAACATGAACCAGGCCGCGAGGAAGGCGCGGTCATAGCCGAAGACATGCTTGATATAGTTGTAAAGGCCGCCCGTGCCGGGATAGTGGTTGCCCAGGTAGTGATAGTGACTCGACACCATCAGCATCATGAGATAGCCGACCAGCAGGCCGAGGGTCGAGCCGAGGGGGCCTGCCTGGGAGAGATAGGTCCTGCTGGTGACGACCAGGGAGCCCCAGCCGATGGCCGAGCCCACAGACAGGGCCCAGACCGTCAGCGGAGAAAGATAGGGCTGCAGTTTTGTCTGCTGATTCACACCGGATGAAGGTTCTGACATGGTTCTCTCTCCTCACAGCGCCGCTCCTGCCGGCGGAAGCATCCCGGAGGCAGGGCGTCTGCGTTTTTGAATTTGCATTTTTATTTTATATATAGTACCATGGCACGGCAGGGTTTCGCAAGTGCGGCGGGCAAAAAAAGCAACAATTTCTTCGTTGAGCTTCGGCAGTGCCTGTGATATGATAGGTATAAAGATAAAAGAGAGCATGCGGGCAGGCTTGGAAACGGAGGATGGGAACAGAGCATGAGCAGAGTGGATTTTCGGGCGGTACACGCCGTGATCTTTGACATGGACGGCGTGATCTTTGACTCGGAAAGGCTGTATGTCGACTGCTGCTCGGAGGCGGCAGAGGGTCTCGGGATGGAAGGCATCGTCGAAACCACCCTGCGCTGCATCGGGGTGAGGGCCGACGTGACCGATCAGATCCTGCTCGACGCCTATGGGGACAGGGCGCTCATCGACCGCTTTCAGGAAGCGGCCAGAGCCCTCTTTCTGGAGAAATACCGGGCGGGGCTGCTGGCCGTCAAGCCCGGGGTGCGGGAGCTGCTGGCTTATCTGAAGCGGCGGGGAGCCGGGCTTGCCGTTGCCTCGTCCACCCGGACGGACATTGTGGAGAAGGAACTGGCGGATGCCGGCCTGCTCCCCTTCTTTGACCGGGTGGTGGGCGGCGATCAGGTCAGCCGGAGCAAGCCGCATCCGGATATCTTTCTGCGGGCGGCCGAGGCGCTGGGAGAGCAGGCAGAGCACTGCCTCGTGATCGAGGATTCCTTCAACGGGGTCCGTGCAGGCCGGGCGGCGGGCATGCAGGTGATCATGGTGCCGGACCTGCTGCAGCCGGACGGAGAGATGCGCTCGCTCGCCGGTGCGGTGGAACCCTCGCTGCTGCGCGTGCTGGAGAGAATACAGGAAGAAGATCATAACGGGAAGAGGGTCTGAAAATGGAAAAAACGTATATCGGATGGCAGGACTGGAAAGAAAAAAGCCGCCAGACCGAGGTGACGGAGGAAACGGAGCTGCTGGCGAATGACGGGAAGCTGCTGACCAGGGGCTGGGCACGGCGGAACGTGTTTCGCTATGACCGGGACCGGGTGCGCCATCCCCTGCGCCGCAAGGAATGGGATTTCTATCAGATTTCGGACGGGAAGATGATGGCCCAGATCAGCTTTGCCAACATCTCGCTGGGCGGGTATGCCTCGGCGGTGCTGGTGGACCTGCAGGCTGGGAAAACCCTGGTGTCGAGCATGGCGCCCTTTGTCGGCGGGATGGACCGCTATGTGCTGCCGGCGAAGGGCGACGTGCCGAACGATGTCGTCTTTCGCGTCGGCAAGGCGCTTTTCGAGGTGCACACCGGGCGGGAGACCCGCAGCATCCGCTTTGAAAACGGCGATGTGCGCTGCGCCTTCAGCATGGAGATCATGCCCGGGCTGGAGAACATCACGACGGTGCTGCCCTTCCGGGGGGCCCCCGACCGGTATTTCATGACCACCAAGCAGAACTGCATGCCCTGCTCGGGAAGCTTTACCGCCCCGGGCGTGTCGGCATCGTTCTCAAAGGAAAACTGCTTTGCCGTTCTCGACTGGGGCCGGGTCTGCACCCCCTATGCGCTGGTCTGGTACTGGGGCAACGGCTCGGGCAGGGCCACGGACGCGGAGGGGAAGGAACACCTCTTCGGCTTTGAGATCACCTGGGGCATCGGGGACGAGGCCGAGGCCACCGAGACCTGTGTCTTTGTGGACGGAAAGGCCCACAAGATCGGAGCGGTGGACGTGGAGACCTTCCCGAAGCCGGACCGGTATATGGAGCCCTGGCAGTTTCTGTCCGACGACGGACGTTTTCAGATGCGCATGACGCCGTTTTATGACCATCACAGCGATCTGAATGTCAAGGTCATGCGGATGCACAGCCACCAGGTGCACGGCCTGTGGAACGGAACGGTCACGCTGGAGGACGGACGGGTGCTGACGGTGCACGACCTGTACGCCTTCTGCGAGTACGTCGAAAACCGCTGGTAAAGCGCTCCCCCGCGTTCCGGCCGTGCAGACGGAAAGGCCCGCTGCTTTTAAACGGCTTCCCGGCGGAAGGGTGACAAAAATAATCCTTGAATTCGTTTGGAAGTTATGGTATAGTAATTGGGCCTTGGAGGGTTAGCTCAGCTGGTTAGAGCGTCCGCCTCACACGCGGAAGGTCGACGGTTCGAGTCCGCCACTCTCCACCACAATTGAGAAATCCGAACTTCGTTCCGATGAGGACGGCGTTCGGATTTCTTGTTTCTATCGATGCTGTCAAGCACATGTAGTAATACATACTGCCCGGAGGAATTCTGCACGCGGAAGCCCTCCGGGCGATATTCGTGGTCGCTTCTGAGGCAATCCTCTTTCTTCGATCGCCTTATCGTTACCCAAATACTTGAAAGGAAAGCGCCGTTCTGCGGTCCCTACAGTCACGGGATTTCAGGACGGCGCTTTTTTTCCGCCGAAAGGTAAACAGCAGGAAAGGATCGGAAGACGGATAAAAAGATAGACAAGCATTTTGATACTGTGCTAAAATAATATCTATCGAAGACTGTTCGCAAATCGAATGACGGCCTTCAGAGGCCTTGAAGGAGGAACCATAGCATGGATAAAATCTGGAGCAGTTCGCCGCTTTCAATGACCGAGCTGGGAATCTACCTGGACTGGACCAAAAATCTGCAGGGGACAGCCTATAATATTCCCTGGCTCTATCCGCTGCCGCAGGGAACGGATCTCGACAGGCTGCGGGAGGCTCTGACGGAGACAGTGCGGGCCCATCCTGGAATCCTTTCCCGCTTTGCGCAGGGAGAGGACGGAAACGTCATGCGAAAAACGCCGACAGGAGCGCGGGAGACACTGCCGGTAACGATTTCGGAGAGCAAGGGAGAACCCGACCTGAACAAGCTGATCCGGCCGTTTTCAAACCCGGAGGACGAACTTTACCGCTTTCAGATCATCCAGGGGAAGGAACAGGCCTGGCTCTTTTGCGATATTCACCACATCCTGTTTGACGGACACAGTGAGGATGTTTTCCTCAGTGAGCTGAATCGCGCTTACCATGGTCTTACCCCCGTGGGAGAAACACTGAGCACAGCGGACTATGCCCGGCAGGAACATAAAATGCGCGAAACAGACGCGTTTGAGGCAGCGAAGAAATGGTACGTCGACTTGCTGGACGGCGAAGAGACCGTCAGTGAGCCGTTTCATGACCATGAGGGTGAATCGTGGAAATGTGACTGGCTGGAGCGGGAACTCGATCTCAGCTTTGAAGAGGTGTCCGCATTTGTGAAAGCCGCGGGAATCCGCACCGGCAGCTTTTTCACCGGCGTTTACGGATATCTGCTCAGCCGCTTCAGCGGCGCCGGGGAAGCGTTGTACAGCACCATTTATCACGGTCGCACCCCCGAGACCATGAACACCATCGGCATGTTCGTGAAGACCTTCCCGGTGCTGGAGCGCTTTGCGTGCACGGACAACATTCAGGAGCATCTGCGGCAGCTGAATGAACAGATCCGGAAAAGCCGGGAGAACGGCCTGTTTTCATATGCGGATATCAGTTCGGCTTTTGGCCTCTCCATTCCCACAATGTTCGCCTATCAGGGCGGACTGAAGGGAGAGAAGGAATTCCTGGACGGCAGCTTTCTCATCGAAAACATTGAAAGCGACGACGCGAAGGCCAATATCGCGGTCGAGATGCACGCCATCGGAAACTCCTGCAAGCTGCGGATTTTCTGGCGGTCGGCGCTGTATGAGCGGGAGAGCATGGAGATCTTTGCCCGCTGCTATGAGCAGATCGCAAAGGAGTTTATGCAGAAGGAGAGCTTCGGCGACATTCTTCTGCTGACGCCGGAGACTGAGAATGAGCTTGACCGCTTCAACGCTACCCAGGCGGATTATCCCGTCAGGGATATTGTCTCCATGTGGCGGGATGCGGCGGAGCGCTACGCGGACAGCAACGCAGTCGTCTTCAAGGACAAGGTCTTTACCTACCGCCAGGTGGACGAAATTTCGGAGCGCATTGCCGGGCATCTGCGCTCCTGCGGGATCGGGAAGGGAGACGTTGTCTCCATCCTCATCCCCCGCTGCGAATGGATGACGATTGCCCCGCTGGGCGTGCTGAAAGCCGGTGCGGCCTACCAGCCCCTGGACCCCAGCTACCCGCCCGAGAGATTGAACTTCATGATGAAGGACGCCGACTGCAGGCTCCTGATTGCCGACGAGACGCTGCTGGAGATCGTGTCGGACTACAAAGGACCGGCACTCAAAACGCAGGACATCCTCACGCTGCCCGCCTGTGAGAAGCTGTGCGATCATCCTGACCCGGAGGACATGTTTGTCCTGCTCTATACCTCCGGCTCCACCGGCGTGCCCAAGGGCGTGATCCTGGAGCACCGCAACCTCTGCAATCTCGCGTATATGGCCTGCGACAGCTACGGTATTGACGAAAACACCCACTCTGCCACCTATGCAAGCTTTGGCTTCGACGCGACCCTCCTGGACACCTGGCCCGCGCTGACCCACGGAGGCTGCGTGTATATCATAGAGGAGGAAATCCGCCTGGATTTGCTGGCGATGGAAGCGTGGTTCAAGCGCCACGGCATCACCCATTCCGTCATGACCACCCAGGTCGCGCGCCAGTTTTACACAAGCACGAAGGTGCCAAGCCTCCGGTGCCTGACCGCGGGGGGCGAAAAGCTCGTCCCCGTTGAGCCTGTCGCGGACGGCCCGACCCTCTATAACGGCTACGGACCGTCGGAATGCACGGTGACCTGCTGCATGCAGCCTGTCGACCGGCTTTACGACCGCGTTCCCGTGGGCAAAGCGTATCCGAATGTCAAGCTGTATGTGGTGGATGAAAACATGAATCGCCTGCCGCCGCTTGTGCCGGGCGAATTGCTGATCGCAGGCCGGGGCGTGGGGCGCGGGTATCTGAACCGCCCCGACCTGACGGAAAAGGCGTTCATCAAAAATCCCTTCTCCGACGAGCCGGATTATGCCCGCGCTTACCGCACGGGCGATGTGGTGCGCCTTCTCCCGAACGGCAGTTACGATTTTGTCGGCCGCAACGACGGCCAGGTAAAGGTGCGGGGCTTCCGCATCGAGCTGACCGAGGTGGAGGGCGTTATCCGTGAATTCCCCGGTATTCGTGACGCGACTGTCCATGCCTTCGAGGATGAGGCAACCGGGGAGAAGTATATTGCCGCTTATGTGGTTTCGGACAGCGAAGTGGATATCGACGCGCTGAACGATTTCATCCGGGAGCGCAAACCCCCGTACATGGTTCCCGCAATCACCATGCAGCTGGAGAAGATCCCCTTGACCCAAAACGGGAAAGTCAACAAGCGGGCGCTGCCGAAACCGGAGAAAAAAGCGAAAAGCGCCGGTACAGCCGGCTCCGCCGCGCCGCTGAACCTGCTGGAGGAAGAATTGAAGCAGACGCTCTCCGAGCTTCTCCATACCGCGGATTTTGGGCTTACGGACCGTTTCGGCGATCTGGGGCTGAACTCGCTGGCCGGAATCCGCCTGGCTGTACTTCTGAACAAGCAGTATGGGATTCAGCCGGATGTGCGCACGCTTTCCGAGCAGAGTCTGCAGAGTGTGGAAAACGAGATCCTCAGCGTACTGCTCAGGAAGAAAGACGCGCCCGCGCCGGAGGCGGATGCACACGACGACGGGAAAAACGAAGCGCCCGAACAGGCACCCCGACGTTCCGCCCGGCTCAGCTTCAGCCAGCAGGGGGTGTACGCCGAAGTACAGGCAAAGCCCGACAGCGTACAGTACAACATTCCTTCCGTGCTGCGCCTCCCCGACGGAACCACGGAGGAGGAGCTGGAAAACGCCGTCCATAAAGTTGTCGAAGCACATCCCTATCTTCTCTGCCGCTTTGTCCCGGACGAAAAGAATGAGATCGTCCAGGAGCCGATCCTCGACTGCCGCCTCGAGATTCCGGTCAGCCGCATGTCTCCCGACGAATTTGAGAAACACACGCGTGAATTTGTACGCCCCTTCGACCTGGAACACGGCCCGGCCATCCGCTTTGAGATCGTCCGGGCAGATGCGCTGTACCTGCTGGCGGATATGCACCATCTGGTCTGCGACGGGGCCTCCATGGACCTCTTCGTCAGTCAGCTTTGCCAAACCCTGGACGGGCAGACGCCCGAGCAGGAGCGCTACAGCTATTATGACTTTGCCGCCGAAGAGTCGATCTCCCCAGAGACGGAGCGCTTTTTCGAGCAGAAGATGTCGTCGGCGGAGGAGGCTACCAGGCTGATTCCCGACGTGTATGACGAGAGTCTTCCGCACAGTGAAAAGCTCGTCAGCGTCCCCACCGACATTGCGGCGGTGAAGGAGCACGCCAGAAAGCTGTCCGTGACGCCGGCCGCGGTGTATCTGGCGGCGGCCCAGCTCACCTTCGGCCGTTATGTGTGCGAGGATACGGCGGCCATCGCCACGATCTCCGGCGGGCGCAGCAACCTCAAGCTCTCGGATACCATGGGCATGTTCGTCAATACCCTGCCCATTGTGACGGCGCTGGATAAAACGGAAAAAACGGAGGATTTTCTGCGCCGCGTCGCGAAGGACTTCTCCGACTCGATCGACCACGAAAACTATCCCTTCGCGCGCATCGCAGCGAAGTATGATTTCCATCCCGCTCTCTCCTACGCCTATCAGATCGGCGTGCTGACCGAATACCGCACAAAACGCGGAGAAGTCCAGGTGGAGAGCCTCGCGCTCGACATCGCCAAGATCCCCATCTCCGTCTCCGTGGACGGCACGGAGGAGGAAGCCCGGATCACCGTGACCTATGACGGGGCGCTTTACAGCGTGGAGATGATGACCGGCCTCGGCGAGAGCATCGAAAACGCCGTACGCGGTCTGCTGCGCTGCGAAGTGCTGGGCGATATCAGCCTCACCAATGAGAAGCAGTGGGCGGTTCTGGACAGCTTCAACGGCCCTTGGGATCTGGACTTTGACACCGAGGATACTGCGGTGTCCGTCTTCAAGCGCAGCGTCAGCATGCAGCCGGAGAAGACGGCGGCGGTTTTCCGGGACAGATCCTGGACCTATCGGGAGCTGGACGAACTGACCGACCGGCTGGCTGCGAAGCTTTACCGAAAGGTAAGTGAGCTGACCGGAAAGACGCGGCTCGCGGAAGAGACGGTTGCGATCCTGATTCACCGGGATGAGAACGTCTTTCTCCTGCCTCTGGCCGCAGTCAAGGCGGGGCTTGCGTATGAACCGCTCGATCCCGGCTATCCCCCCGAGCGTCTGAACTTCATGGTGAAGGACGCGGGAATATGCCTGCTCCTTGCCGAGGACGATCTCTGCGGCCTGGTGAACGAGTATCAGGGCCCGGTGCTGACCGTGCAGGAGCTCCATAATATGGAGGAAGCCTCGCCCGTTCCCGCAGGCCCGAAGCCGGAAGACCTGTTTATTCTGCTCTATACCTCCGGCTCCACCGGCACCCCCAAGGGCTGTCAGATCGAGCACCGAAATCTGGTGGCTTACGCACACGGCGTGCGAAATGATTTTTACACACGCGAGGACCGGATTGCCGCCTACGCGTCCTTCGGCTTCGACGTCAACATGTCCGATGTGTTCTGCACCCTGCTCAACGGCGGCACGCTTGTGCTGATCCCGGAGGAGATCCGCATGGATCTGGGGGCTCTGGCGGCAACCTTTGACGAGGCGGAGGTTACCGCCCTGCTGCTGACCACGCAGGTCGGCGTCCAGTTCCTGCTGAATTATCCCCGCCTGAAAACCCTGCGTATGCTGGTCATGGGCGGTGAGAAGCTTCCCGCGGTGGACCCCTCCAAGCTCAGCTATACGATCGTTAACGGCTACGGCCCGACGGAGAACTGCTGCGGCGTGAGTCTGTTCCCCATTCGGGAATGGGAGCCGAATATTCCCATCGGAAAGCCGATGAACACCATCCACGGCTATGTGCTGGACAAGACCGGGCACAGGCTTCCCACGGGTGCGGCCGGCGAATACTGCCTTTCCGGCCCCCAGGTAAGCCGCGGCTATCTCAAGCGCCCCGATAAAACGGCGGAGGCCTACGAGGCCTCCCCCTTCGACGATTTCCGGATGTACCACACGGGCGATATTGTCAGCTACCGTCCCATCGGCGACGTGGAGTTCGTCGGGCGCCGGGACGGGCAGGTCAAGATCCGCGGCTTCCGTATCGAAACCAAAGAGGTCGAGGCGGTCATCCGGGGTTATGCCGGTATTCGCGATGTGACGGTTCAGGCCTATGATTACGAAGGCGGCGGCAAATATCTGGCGGCCTTTGTGGTCAGCGACACCGCCCTTGACACCGCAAAATTAGCCGATAATATCCGGACACAGAAACCCGCCTATATGGTGCCCGCGGTGATCATGCAGCTTGAAAAAATCCCCCTCACCGTCAACCAGAAGGTGGACAAAAAGGCCCTGCCGGAGCCGAAACTCCAGAAGGCCGCCTTTGTGGAACCGAAGGGGAAGGCGGAAGAGGATTTCTGCGCCGTCTTTGCCGAGGTTCTCGGCCTTGCTCGCGTGAGCGCCGAGGATGATTTCTTCGAGGTTGGGGGCAATTCCATCCTCGCCATGAAGGTGGTCATCGCCGCCGAAAAAGCGGGATATCATATCGTCTATAACGATGTGTTCTCCCATACGACACCGAGAGACATGGCGGCCTTCCTCGGGCAGGCCGGGGAAGGCGGCACGCCCACGCGGGTCGGGGCGGATGAGACGGCGCCCGCAGACGAACATGCAGCCTCTCCCCTTCCGGAGACCGGCCCGGACGGTTACGATTACCGCGGCATTCACGCGCTGCTTGCGAAAAACACCATGGCGGCCTTCCGGAGCGGCGAGCGGCTTTCGCTGAACGACGTGCTGCTGCTCGGCGGGACGGGCTACCTCGGCAGCCATGTGCTGCATGAGCTGATCGTCCGCCACGACAATCGCATCTTTTGCTTCATCCGCCCCGGAAAGGGAAAAAGCGGAGAAGCGCGCCTGAAGGAGACCCTGCACGCCTACTTCGGCGAGGAATACGCAGAGCTCTTCGGTTCCCGAATCACCGTCGTCGAGGGTGATGCCGCGGACGGCACAGCGCTCAGCGCTTTTACGGCGCCCTCCAAGGACATGACGGTCATCAACTGCGCGGCCAGCGTCAAACACTTTGCCAGACCCGGCGAACTGGAACACGCCAACATCGATTCCGTGCGCAGCCTGATCGACTGGTGCGTGCAAAACGGCGCCCGCCTTGTTCACATCTCAACCTGCAGCGTGGCAGGGGAAAGGAAAAACGGGCTGCCGCTCGAATCCTGGCGTCTGGATGAACACGGTCTCTATGCCGGGCAGGAGCTGGAAAACAACCGCTACGTCTGGTCAAAGTTCATGGCCGAGCGCAGCGTGTACGAGGCGATTCTGGAGCGCGGGCTGCGGGCAAAGGTATGCCGCATGGCAAACCTGGCCCCGCGCGCGGCAGACGGGGAGTTCCAGCTCAACTACACGACCAATAATTTCATGAATACCATCCGCGCTTTTGAAACCCTGGGCATGATCCCCTTCGACAGTCTCAGCGAACCGACTGAGTTCTCTCCCATCGACTGCGCCGCCCGCGCTGTGCTGGCGCTGGCCAGTACGCCGGACGACTGCGTCTGCTTCATGCTTCTGAATCCGCACAGGCCGCTGATGGGCGATATTATGCGGGTGCTGGAAGAAATGGGCCACCCGGTTCGGGGCGTGGAGAATGACGAGCTTGCCGCTGCGCTGCAAAAGGCGCTGACCGATGAAAAAACGATGGAGGCCGTCAGCTGTCTTGCCGCCTACAACACCGGCGACAGCGGCAGCGAAATCGGCCTGGAGGGCTGCGACGGCAGCTATACCGCCCGCGTGCTCGGACGGCTCGGGGCGGCCTACGCCGAGACGGGGAGCGCATATATCCGTCAGTTCCTGTCCCGGCTCGAACAAAAAGGCTTTTTCGGTGAGGTATGACAGATGAAGCTGATCCATGAGCGCGTGCGCGACTATGCCCTGCAAAACCCGGAGAAACCCGCCCTGGTTGATGAGCGGGGCGAGATAACGTATCGGGCGTTGGACGCGCGCAGCGCCCGCGCAGCAAAAATGCTTGCCGCGCGCGGGCTGAAACCGGGCGATCGGGCGGCCGTCTATGTGCCCTATACCAAGGACATCCTGCTGGGGGCGGTCTCCGTGCTGCGCGCCGGCGGCGTCTTTGTCCCCTTTGACGACGCCTACCCCGTGGAACGCCTGCAATATATGCTGCGTGATTCCGAAGCCGCAGCGATCCTGACCCTGCGGGAGCTCTGGGAAAAAAAGAAGCCGGATTTCCCGGCTGAAAAAGTCGTTTTTCTGGATGAAGTCTGCCCCGGTGCGCACACCGGGGCGGATAAGGAACCGCCCGCAGACGGCGCGTTCACCTTTCCAAGCCTTACCCCCGCGTCTCCGGCCATGCTGCTCTACACCTCCGGAACCACCGGCAATCCCAAGGGCGTGCTGCATACCCACAATATGCTGCTTCACCTTGTCGACTGGATCAAGGTTCATCCGGACGCGGCGATGAACGCCGACACCCGCTCCGGCGCCATGTCGAGCTTCTCCTTTGTCGGAACCCAGATGTTCCTGCTGGGGCCGCTCCTGCACGGCGGTACGGTCTGCATCGCGCCGCAGGCGGCGCGCAGGGATCTCGCCCTGCTGGATCAGTTTCTGCGGGAATACCGCGTCACGCACATATTTCTGCCCTCGGGGCTTGCCGCCATTCTGGCGGAGGACTACGACATCCGCGGCCGTTTTCTCTTCGCGGCGGGGGAAAAGCTGCGCAATTTCCGCCCGCTCTGCCCCGGCAGCTTCCTGATCAACAGCTATGGCAGCACCGAGCTCAGCGGCGTTCTGTCAAAGAAAATCTTCGGCGATGAGGAAGTCATTTCGGTCGGACGAAACTGGAAGAACACGCAGGTGCGGCTGGCGGACGAGACGGGAAATCCGCCCGCGCCCGGCGAACCGGGGGAACTGCTGGTTTCCAGCCCCTTCATGGCGCGCCGGTATTACGGACTGCCCGAGCTGAGCTGGGAAAAATGGATCAGCAAGGACGGCAGGCGCTGGTTCCGCACCGGCGACCGGGCTGTCTGCACCCCGGAGGGCGATTGGGTGCTTCTGGGGCGGACGGACAATATGGTCAAACTCCGCGGCTTTCGCATCGAGACCGGCGAGGTCGAGACGCAGGTCGCGCGCGCGGCGAGAAAGCTCGGCCGGGAAGACATGGGCCAGACGGCTGTCACGGTGAAAACGCTGTGCGGCGCGGAGCATCTCTGCTGTTATTATGAGGCGGAGAAGGAGCTGGAAAAGGGGCCGATGACGGAGGAGCTTTCCCGCTGGCTGCCGGAATACATGATTCCGGATACCTGGGTCCGCATGAACGCCCTGCCCCGAAACGCAAACGGAAAGATCATGCGCTCCGAACTGCCGCAGCCGGTGCTTCGCCATAAAACCAGCGGCGTTCTGGACAGCGAGGTGCTTTCCCGCATTGTGATGACGGCGGCGGAGGTACTCGAACCGGCGGGCTTTATCGGCCCCGATGACCGCTTCGTCGAGCTCGGGGGAACCTCGCTGACCGCGATGAAGTACGCGGCGATGCTCCGTGAACAGGGCATCAAAGTCAGCGGCGCTCAGGTGCTTCAGTTGAACGTGCTTCGGAAAATCGCCGAAGCGGCCGAGGTTTCGTATGAACAGCTCTGGACACCGGAAGAGCGCACGGCGGTACGCAGGGATTTTGCCGCGCGGGGTGAGCACATCCAAAAGGTCTTGCCCCTCTCTCCCGAGCAGGACGAGATGCTTTTCATGCAGATTCTCCATCCGGATCAAAGCCATTTCCGGAAAACCTGGTTTCTGGAGCTGGACAGTCCGGCTTCGGAGAAACAGCTACGCGAGGCGCTGGATTTCGCCGCGCAGGAGGATGAGGTTCTGCGCGCGGCCGTTGTCTATCACGATGTCTCCGTCGTCCAGCAGGTGATTACGGATCGCCGCATCCCGCTTGAGATGCTTTCGGCCGACGAGTTTGGAAGCGGCGAGATGGGGCGGCTGCGCAGCCAGATTTCCGACGAGCCTGCCGATCTGCAGCGGGAAAGTCTGATCCGGGCTTTCGGCATTCGTACGGATAAAAGAAACTTCCTCTGCGTGACGGCCCACAGCATTGCCCTGGACGATCAGCGCCTGCGCGCCTGCCTTGCGCGGGTGATGGACGTGCTGGAGAAGAACTGGCCCGATGATGTTTCTATCCGGGAGTGGCGCGCGCTTCTCAGCCTAGGGGCGGAAGAAGAGAGTCCGGCACCGCCCCCCGCGCAGACCCTTCCGGTTCGGGAGGGTACGCCGCCGGATATCTGTGTCTATTCGGACAATGACAAGCCGAAGCTCGTCTTCGTCCATACCGGCAACACGGGCAGCGAGGCGTATTACCGCCTTGCAGACCGCATCCGGGACGCTCTGTCCTTTTCGGTGATTGAGCCCTTCAATCTCTACCATCCCGACGAGGCGGTCTACGGAATCCAAAACATCGCGGCAAACTATATCCGTATTCTCAAACAGCGGCAGCCAAAGGGACCGTATCTGCTGGGCGGCTGGTGCTACGGCGGCGTCGTGGCGCATGAGATGGCGTGCCAGCTGGAGGCGGCGGGGGAGGAAGTGCGGCATCTGTTCATGCTGGATTCCCACGCTTTGGACAGCGCGCGCCTGCAGAAAATGTCAGAGGCCATGCTGTCTTCGGCCAACCGGAACTATTTTGAGACGAGCCCGCTCTTTGCCGAGCTGCGCCGCAGCGGTATGCTGGAGGCCATGGTCACGAACGCCGCCCATGTGGCCGAGGACCTGAAAAATCACCGGCCTTCGGTGTTCCACGGCAGCGTGACCTATTTTAAGCCCGATATGATCCCGGCCGGCGTCACGGGCGACAATCGCCGATACTGGGAAAAAATGATGGAGTTTGAAGCAGGTAACTTTGAGCATTACTGCTGCAGGGATAAATTACGGATCATCCATACCCCGCATGAGCACGATCTGATGATGGACGATCCTTCTCTGGACATTATCGCGCCGGAAATCGTCAAGTCCTCCCGTTAACGCCTTCCCTCTCGGACGCATATACCGGGCGAAAGGGGCAGCGGCGCGGCGTCTCGCTTACGACTATAATTACCGAAAAGGAGTATTTCAGAATGACCGTAGAAAAAACAATGGACGGCAGCACGGCGGTGCTTCACCTGGAGGGCTGGTTGGACACCCAGAACGCGCCCGTTCTGGCGGAGGCCCTGAACGGGCTGGATGACGGTGTCGAAAAGCTGGTGCTCGACATGGAAAAGCTGGAATACATCTCTTCCGCCGGCATCCGTCAGATCGTTACGGCTTATAAAGAGATGAACGGGGCCCTCACACTCAAAAAACTGTCCACAGAGGTCGCGTCGGTCCTGCATATGACGGGGCTGGACAAAAAGCTCTCCATCGAGTCCTGAGCCCGGACGCTTTCCAGGAGATTTGGATTACCGATACCGTACAGGCGGTACAGGACACAGAGCCGGAACGGCTGTTTCCGGAAGGAGAGGAAAAGCGGACATGAAAAAGAATTCCATCCGGCGCTGGATCATCCTTTGCTTCACCGCGGTACTCATCCTGTCCGTGGCGGCATCTGCCGCGGCGAACTATTTTGAAAACAGCAATGACATCATGGAGGACTATGGGCAGCTGGCCGAAACCTGCGCCTATGTTGCGTCCAACCTGTTCGTGTATCAGTGGAATAATGACGAGGTGCTCGGTTCCGTCGGGACTGAAGCCTACATGGACGCGGCCAATTCCCTGCGCGGGCTGTGCAAGACCTACAAGCTGGACACCCTGTCGATCTACCGCGTCGATCCGTCTGTTCCCGCCCGCTATTATTATTTCTACGTTTCTCCAACTTTGGAAGAGAACCAGGAGCTTCAGCGCGAGTATGCCCTGCGGACGATTCCGGCAGAAACACTTCTGCCGGAAGAAGAGGTCCTTATACACGGAAGCCGGGAAATGCAGATAGAGGCAGGTGATCAGCTCACCGATGACAAGATCATATGGGTTTTCCCTGTCAACGATTTGAACGGCAGCGCTATCGCCCTGATCAGCATGGTTTGTGATATTGGCCCGATTCAAAACAAAATCCATGCGGATTTTCTGCGGGATATTCTTCCGTTTTCAATGTCGCTTCTGGTCGGGCTGCTGATCCTGCTGTACCTCGTACAGCGGCGGATCATCCGCCCTATCGGCCTCCTGTCTGACGAGATGCGGCAGTTTGCCCTGGACAGCCGGAAAAAACCGGAACCGCTGAACCTCCGCTCGGGGGATGAAATCGGTAAGATCGCAGAATCCTTTGAAAAAATGACGGACGACATCAGCACGTATGTCAACAGTATCGAAAAGCTGACGCAGAAGGAGACGGAAATCAATACCCAACTGGAGCTGGGACACCGGGTCCAGCGCGGCATGGTTCCGGAAAAAACGGATCTCTCAGGCGATGGATGGCACATGCATGCCATAACGCGGCCCGCGAAAACGGTAGGCGGAGACTTTTATGACTGCTTCTCGCTGGATGACAGCCGGGTTTGCGTCGTCATGGGCGACGTTTCCGGAAAGGGAATCGGCGCCGCTATCAGCATGGCAATGGTCAAAACGGTGATCCGGGAAAAACTGACGGCGGGCTTCAGTCCCGCGGAAACCTTGAACCGAACCAACGACCAGATCGCCGCCCGAAATCCGGAGAACCAGTTCGCAACGGCTTTTGTCGCGGTGCTGAATACAAAGACCGGAGAACTGCTGTACTGCAATGCCGGGCACAACCCGCCCCTGATGCTGCGGGAGAAATGCGCTTTTCTGAATCCGGAGCCGGGAATCGCCCTCGGCGTGTTCGAGAATGCTGGACTCAAAAATGCGTCGTATACGCTTTCCCCGGGTCAGGGTATCCTGCTCTACACCGACGGCGTGACCGAGGCCGTGAACCCGCAGCGGCAGTTTTTCGGGGAAGAGAGACTGCATGCGGCGGTCACAAGCTTCTCCGCCTCAGAAAACACGGCGGAAGAGACCGTCCTCCGGGTAAGAAGTGCGGTGGACGCCTTCTGCGCCGGAAATGAAGCCTTTGACGACATGGCTGTGCTGGCGCTGGTATACACGGGAAATGAGGGGGCATGGGAGAGTCTGCCCGTTGCGCTGTCGGCCTTCGACACGATAAAGAATGCCGTCTTTGCCGCTGCGGGGGACGAGCCCGAAACCCGGCAGGCGCTGCTTGCCTGTGATGAAGCGCTGTCGAATATCGTATATTATTCCGGCGCCTCGAGTTTAGACTTCTCCTGCAAAACGGACTGCGGCCGGCTCAGTGTTTCCTTTTCCGACAACGGCGTCCCCTTTGACCCGACTGCCGTTATTTCGGAAAACAGGGAATTCGAACGGCTGGACAATGGCGGCATGGGATTGAATCTGATCCGCCGATGCGTCTCTTCCATGCACTATGAACGTAAGGAAGACCGTAATATTCTGACACTGTTTTTCCCCCTGCCGCCATCTTCGGAACATCCGAACCCGTGGCATCCCTGGGAGCCTCCTACAGAAATTTGAAAGCTGTCTGCCCGGGAAGCACGCATATAGCCTATATGTTTTTCCCTCTCCAACATTTTCCTGCATTGGTAAGGGTTGACAAGCGAAACCAGCGGTGATAATATCACATTCTAAGATTTCTTCTACATTGAAAATTGATATACAA